>Ga0209199_1001088_pt1 | contig 34034 bp, 30 predicted proteins | sample COGITO_mtgs_1105_7_FD_184805 | JGI IMG/M metagenome (GOLD analysis project Ga0209199, IMG submission 184805) | Pelagic marine microbial communities from North Sea - COGITO_mtgs_110523 (SPAdes) (version 2) | ecosystem: Environmental > Aquatic > Marine > Epipelagic ...
GATCAGCCAAAGATACTGTGAAGGAAATACCAGTTCGCATCCGTCTGAATCGCATATTCTGGGTGCAGTGGGAATCTCAAATCGGACTCTTTTGACCCAACCAATCCACTAGACACTGTGACAGAGCCTCTCGCCTTGGGCGATATGCTGCGCTAAGAAGAGCGCATGTCAAAGATTGAATCGCTATTTGCAACCCGCCTTTATCGTGCGCCCCTGGCCGAGTTCGGCAAACCGCTTGCCGCATCCGAGCTTGAATCCGCTTGTCTTTCCATTGCCTATGATGACGAGGCCGGGCAGGAATGGTGCGAGAAAAATGACTATCATGGCTATACCAGTTATGCGTCTTTGACAGATCTGGCTTGGCGGTTTCCAACCTTTAAAGACCTTGTTAAAATCCTTGATAAACATGTGGCGTCTTTCGCCAAAGATTTGCAGTTTGATCTGGGTGACAAGAAAATTAAGCTGGATTCGCTTTGGATCAATATTTTGCCCACCGGGGGCGTGCACACATCACATTTACATCCCCATAGTGTGATAAGTGGGACCACATATGTCACCATGCCCGAGGGTGCGAGCGCGATAAAATTTGAAGACCCGCGCTTGGCGATGATGATGGCTGCCCCGACACGCAAGGCTAATGCCCGGAACGAGTTGCGAAATTTTATCTATGTTGCACCTGAGGTTGGGGATGTTTTATTGTGGGAAAGCTGGTTGCGCCACGAGGTGCCGATAAATCTGGCGGATGAAGAACGCATTAGCGTCAGTTTCAATTACGGCTGGGGGTAATTTGTGCCAAATCTTGGGGCTTTCACAACACTTGATCTTAACATACCGATCAGGTGAGCAATATCCGCTAAGTTCCGGCCTGGCTGTCGCTTGATATTGCGCGCGCCAATGAGGCGCATGTGCCGCTTGATCTCAAAGGTCGTAACGACGTTAACTTATAATCCTTGGTGAGAAAAAATGACGGCTGACATGGAAAAAACACCGCAGCTTCGCGTTCTAGTAACTGCGGGGGCCGGTGGTATCGGTCGGGTAATTGCCGAGAGCTTTGCACAAAAAGGTGCGCGTCTGCACATTTGTGATATTGCGGATGCAGCGCTTGATGAGGTGAAAAAAACCCACCCAACTTGGGGGGTAAGCCACTGTGATGTTTCACAGCCAGATCAGGTGGCGCGATTGTTTGAAGAGGTTGGCGCCAAATTGGGCGGGCTTGATGTGTTGATTAACAACGCCGGCATTGCAGGCCCGACAGGCGGGGTTGAAGAGATCGCTGCAGATGACTGGCGCCGCACAGTAGATATTAATCTCAATGGACAATTTTACTGCGCCAACCGTGCGGTTCCTATGCTCAAGAAATCCCAAAATGCCTCAATTATTTGCATATCTTCAGTGGCTGGCCGCTTGGGATACGCGTACCGGACGCCTTATGCTGCAACTAAATGGGCCATCATCGGCTTGTCAAAAAGCCTTGCTATTGAGCTTGGGCCAAGCGGCATCCGCGTTAATGCACTGCTGCCCGGTATTGTTGAGGGTCCCCGCATTGAAAAGGTTATCTCTGATCGCGCTCAGGCACTGGGGGTCGCTTACGATGATATGGAACAGGAATACATCAATAAAGTATCGCTGCGGCGGATGGTGACTGCGCAGGATGTGGCAAATCAGGCAGTGTTTCTATGCTCGTCAGCTGGCATGAATATCTCGGGTCAATCCATCAGTATTTGTGGCAATGTCGAAGTGCTGTAAGTATCGCGTTTTTGGTGGGACATTGCGCTCAACCTTTGGCATTATTTTAAACCAAGCGCTAGATATTGCAGAGTGCAAGGGTGTTGATTAAAGGCGTTCAAGGTAAGATTTAGCCGCGTCACTGATGTGATGAAGGCCAGTATTAATTTTGTTGCCAGCCACTGACGGAAACCCGATTCTGAAGGAATTTTTTGTCACGCCACCATCATAGAAAATGTGACCAGGTTCGATTAAGACACTGCGCTTTTGGAGCTTTTTTGCAAAAATCTCAGCGTTGAAATTTTTGGGCCCTGTCAGCCAAAACGAGGTGCCGCCAGTCGCGTCACCGGGTGAAAACATCGGGAGGTGTTTTTTTATGCCCTCGCGCATAATATGCCAGCGCTGAGAGTATATTTCTCGGAGGTTCTTGATATGTGCGTCGTGATACCCGTGGGCAAGAAACATCGCAGTGGTTTCCTGAACAATACTTGGTGGATGCCGGACGGTGAGACTTCGGACAACCTTTGCGGATTTGATGATGTCGCGATGCGCAACAATAAACCCCATACGAATGCTTGGTGACAAGGTTTTTGACAGACTGCCTACGTAAATCACGGTGCCGTCCTCGTCGAGAGACTTTAGCGCCGGCTTGAGTTTTACATGACCAACAAGCCCGATTTCATAATCATCTTCGATAACCAAAGCATTGGCGGCTCGTGCTTTTTCGATCAATAGCACCCGCCTGTCGTCGGGCATCACCACCATGGTCGGGAATTGGCATCCTGGGGTGACATAGGCCAATTTAAACTCTGCTGGCAAACGGTCTACGTCAAAGCCGCCGATATCGACAGGCACGGGGGCGATTTGATTATTGTACAGATGAAACATATGGCGGGCTTCTTGATAGCCCGGGTTTTCAAAGGCGATGGGGCGGGGGTCGTCTGCGAACAGGGTGCCGATGATCGACAGCGCATGTTGGGCCCCGACAGTGACCAATATTTCATCCTCTGCCACATTGATCCCGCGATAATGCAGCAGCCTTTGGCGCAGCTGAAAAATCAGGTCCGGGCAATCGACATCAACGGCTTCGCTGGTCCAAATTGGCAGGGCTTTTCGCCCCAATGCCAGTCGCGAGCATTCGCGCCAAGCTTCAATGGGAAATAGTTCGGTATCGATTTGGTTATAAACAAAGGGAAACTGGTATTGCGTCCAGTTTTGGGGCTGGTTTGCGCGCATATTTGCGGCTGGCAAACGGCAATTGAATTGGCGTGGTTTGGTGGTTTTCCCGGGTGGGTCTTGCACGGTATTGTCTGGTGGAAGCTGGTTTTTGACCCCGGGTATATCCATCGCAACGGTAAAGCCAGAGCGGTTGCGCGCCTCAAGAATTCCGAGACCAACCAGATCGTAATACGCCTCATAGGCGCTATTTTTAGATACAAGCAATTGTCCTGCAATGTCGCGGCAGGATGGGACATTATCACCTTTTCGGTAGATACCGGTTATAATTCTTGAACAGATCGCCCGCCGCACCAAATCCTTTTTACCAATTGGTGATGGACCCGTGTCCTGTGACGTTGGCAACAGAGTGGAAGCATCCATTTGGCGATCCTTTTGATCAGTCACAGGTCTTGGCTGATGAATCCCAAGTGTGGCAGGCGGGCTGTGTGGCAGGCGGGCTGTTTCGGCAGGCTTTCATCTGCAAGCCTAACATGCTGGAAAATTTATTGGCAAGGGAGATGAGGCTCTTGAAAGCGGCCTTGCAGTCATGCGGGTCCTCAGGCCCCAAGGTATAGATCCCAAATCAAGACCTCAAACGTAGCTCCTGTGTGTTTGTGGACTTCTTACAAGGGGCATCTGAGCCTCAGGGGCTGCAGCGATGGCAGCCCCTGAAGTCTGATGGTTTGTTTGGTGCAAAGGCGGAGTACGTCACGCGCGGTGCCGCCATTCGCCCCTAACTTTGCGTCGCAATCCAGATGGTTTTGGTCTGCAGATATTGCTCTAGGGCTTCTGTACCATTATCGCGGGCCAACGAGCCTGATTGCTTATAGCCCCCAAACGGTGTTTTGATATCGCCTTCGGAAAATCCGTTTACTGATACAGTCCCGCAGGGCAGTTTGCGCGCCATGGAAATGGCCCGATCAATGTCACGGGTGAACACAGTTGCATGCAGGCCATAATCAGTATCGGTTGCGATTTCCAATGCCTCTTCGGCAGATTTCACCGCCATAACACCAAGAACAGGCCCAAAAATTTCATCTTTTGCGATGGTCATATCGTTGGTGACGCCGTCAAAAACGGTTGGCGCAACAAAATGACCGGGCCCGTCCACGTCACCACCCACAACAAGGTTGGCGCCTTCGGCTTTGCCTGACGCAATATACCCCATGACCCGGTCTTTATGTTCGGCCGTAATCATCGAGCCGATCGTGGTCTCGGGATCAAGCGGGTCGCCCAGTTTGAAAGCCTCGACGCGCTTGAGCATTTTATCCATAAACTCATCAACCAGAGGCGCAGCTATGATCTGGCGCATGTTGGCCGAACAATTTTGGCCACCGTTCCAGAACGCCGCCATTGCCGCATGCTCGATCAGATCATCGTTGATCATGGCGTCATCCAAAACAATAAACGGGCTCTTACCACCCATCTCTAAACCAACGCTTTTGAGATTGCTGTCACCGGAATATCGCATGAACAGGCGGCCGACCTCGGTTGAACCGGTAAACGAGACGGTATCAACGTCATTGTGCAGGCCAATCGCTTGACCGGCTGTTTCGCCAAGGCCGGGAACGATATTAAGAACACCGGCGGGGATGCCGGCTTCAACGGCCAGCTCACCCAGTTTTAACGTGCTGAGCGGAGTTTGTTCGGCCGGTTTGACAACAATAGAACAACCCGCTGCCAGCGCGGGGGCGATTTTCCATACCGCCATCAGAAATGGAAAATTCCATGGCAGGATGGCGCCAGCCACACCGGCGGGCTCTTTTACGATCAGTGCCAGCGCATCGTCGCCCGTGGGTGCGATCTTGCCAAAGGTTTTATCGGCCAGTTCGGCATACCAGCGGAAAAATGCAGGGGCCTCGGTACCGACTTCATGCAAACAGTCGGTGATGGTTTTACCGGCATCGAGGCTTTCCAAAACCGCGAGTTCATTTTTATTTTTGTCGACTAGATCGGCAAGTTTCAGCAGGATTTCTTTTCGGTACTCCGGAGCAGCACGTGACCAGGTTCCCTGATTGAAAACCCGACGGGCTGCTGCCACGGCGCGATCGATATCGGCCACGCCACAATGGCTGAAGGTGCCGATCACCTCACCGGTGGCAGGGTTCAGGTTTTCAAGTTTCGCACCGTCGGCAGCATCACAATACTGGCCGTCGATAAACGCCTGCGTGTTTGGTGTGAGGGTATCGCGAATGTTGTGAAAATAGGCTCTGGTCTCTGACATGTCTGTTTCCTTTAATCTGGGGTGGGGCGCTTATTTGATCGAGCGCACGAATTTGCGAATATCCTGAATTAATAGATCGGGCTGTTCCATGGCTGCAAAATGCCCACCGCGAGGCATTTCGGTCCATTGCGTGACGTTATAGATGCGTTCGGCATAGCTGCGCGGTGGCCATGCCAGCAATTCTGCTGGGAATAGGGCACAGCCTGTTGGCACCTCTACGCGTTTGCCTTCTGGCGACAGCAGGCGCCCGCCCTCTTCCCGGCGGCCATAATAAATCCAGGATGCGGTGTTGAACGTGCGGGTGACGATATACACCATGATGTTGGTCAGCAATTGATCTTTGGTATAGACGCTCTCGACGTCGTGGCCGACGGTGTCGGACCATGAATTCATTTTTTCCAATATCCATGCGGCAACACCAACCGGGCTGTCCATCATTGCATAGCTGAGGGTTTGTGGCTTTGTGGCCTGTTGTGTGCGATAGCCGTTTTCCATGATTTGGTCATGTTCGAACTGATCCGCCCAATGGTGTTCCTCTGGTGTTTGTGGTCCGTCTTTGTGGCGCATTGTCAAAATATTGATATGGATAGCCTGGCAGGCGGGGGCATGTTCGTATCCCAGCCAACTGGAAATGGCGCCCCCCCAATCGCCCCCCTGTGCCACATAGCGGTCATAGCCCAGTGATTCGGTCATCAACGTGTTGAACACACTGGCCATTTGGCGTGGACCGTAGGGCCTTGGTGGACGTCCCGAAAACCCAAATCCCGGCAGCGAGGGGGCCACGACATCAAAGGCGTCATCGATATCACCCCCGTATTTCTCGGGGTGAGCGAGAAGATCGATAAAATCCAGAAATTCGACAATCGTGCCGGGCCATCCATGGCTGATGATTAAAGGCGTTGCGTTATCACCGCTGCCTTTTTCATGGATAAAGTGCAGATCAATACCATCGACTTGGGCCTTGAAGTGGGAAAAATAGTTTATAGCACGCTGGTGTTTTTGCCAATCATAGTCTTTTACCCAATAGGCGCAAAACTCTTTAAGATAATCGAGATTGACGCCGTAATCCCATCCCCCATCATCGGGCATTTCATGCCAGGGATATTCCGCAACGCGGGATTTGATACGTGCAATCGTCTCATCGGGGACATCTAAATGAAAAGGCTCTATCGGCGTCATTCTGGTCTTTCTAAACTTGTAGTTGTTCTTCTTGGTTTTGCTTGGCGCGTTTCTGTAACGACCGGCTTGTATCTAAACATCGAAACCGCCACCACAGGTGAACTATCTAAATAATAATCATTGGCGTAAGGAGCAAAATTGGTAATTTATAGGGACAGATCTTGGTTTTACGTACAAGTGTCACCTTGGAGGTAGCCGAATCTTGTCGTTTGAAACCGCAAATTCAGCATGATTTGCCACAATCGGGCCTTAAGCGCGTATTTTCTGACGTAAAAAATCTGCAGTACATACAATTCTGTCCTTACTATTAGACTGATCTGTACCTTCCTCATATGTCGCTCTGTGTCATCTATGAACAAGTAGCAGATTTGTAGTGTTGCGCGTTTTCAAAAAGCCAACTCGGAGCTGTGCTGAAAAGGAGCGAGAAATGAAAAATAATTATATGTGGAAAGCGGTGGCAGCCGCTGTGGCCCTTTTATGTAGCGTTGAGGGTGCCAGCGCTGAGAAGGTGCTGAAACTTGGGACGACTGGCAGATTGGGGATGCCGATCGGGGATGCCATAGATCAGGCGCTGATACCAGCCATGCAAAAAGCGTCTGGTGGAATGATGAAAGTCGAACCGCACTATCAAAGAAGCTTGTGTGCAGAACAGAAGTGCGGTGAACAGGCCAACCAAGGACTCATAGCTCTGTGGACTAGCTCTACGGCAAATTATGGAAATTTCGGATCAGAATTAGCAATTTTCGATTTGCCTTTCATCTTCAAATCACTCGAAGATGCGAAAAGAATATCAAATGAGTGGTTGGCAGAAAGGCAATGCAAGCTGGCGCTTGAGAATGCGGGCCACATTTGCCTTTCGGTATACTCAAGTGGTGGATTTCGGCAGCTTGGGAATGCAACCAAATCTATCCACGTTCCTGAGGATATGAAAGGTCTCAAGTGGCGTACCACCAAGAGCCCAGTTGAATTCATGCTTGTTAAAAATTGGGGCGCTGTTCCCACACCTTATGATTGGAGCCAGTTATACACAGGTCTCCAGTCGGGTGTAGTCGAGGGTCAGTATGTTGCCAGTCCTTGGCAAGAAGTAGCAAAACTTCATGAAGTTGCAAAATACTTCACTGAGATTGGTGGAATGTGGTCTGGAAATATTCTTGCAATGGATTCAAAGCAGTATAATGCTCTGTCTTCTGAAGAGAGAAAATGGTTACACGAAGCTGCAGATGCTTATGGAGAAAAAGTAAACCAGTTAGATAACGCTTGGATTAAGAATGGAGAAGATATCATTAAAGCCTCTGCGAAAGAGTGGTATGTGCCATCTGAAGTGGAATTATCTAAATGGAGAGAAGGCGCAATCGGTGCTTGGTTAGATGCCAAGGGCACGTTTGAACCTGATGTCGCCAGAAGAGTACTGTTAGAGCAAGGCATGGAAAGCTTTGTCGCTCAGCTTGAAAAAGCCGGCGCTCTGTAAAGCGTTTACCTACAAAATTTTGGAAAGATCATTTAGGCTATCAAGTAGTCCTAGATGGTCTTTTCCTACATAAATTAATTATAAGTGAGTAACCATGGAAAGTCTCTTTCTACTTGGAGTATTGCTATTCCTAATCCTCTGTGGTGCGCCAATCGGTTTCACTTTAATCCTAATACCTTTCTTTTATATTTTGATCACCGATGCTGTACCTCTGGTCTTAATCCCCAGTCAAATGTTCAGCGCAATTGATTCAGTTCCACTGACTGCGATTGCTTTTTTCATGTTGACGGGGGAGTTAATGACCAGTGCGACGATTACCGACCGGCTCGTTGCATTGAGCAGAGCTCTGATCGGCCGGATGCGCGGAGGTTTGGCGCAGGTTAACGTCCTTGTGAGTATGTTTTTTGCGGGGATGAATGGGTCGGTCGTGGCTGATACCGCGACAGTGGGTGCATTGGTGTTGCCAGCTATGAAAAAGGCTGGATATCCTCCCGCCTTTTCCGCGGCTGTTACGGGCGTTAGCTCCACCATTGGTGGCATCATTCCACCCAGTATTATGATGATTGTCCTTGCTAATGCGACTGAGATTTCGGTCGCAGCATTGTTTGCGGCTGGGATCATTCCGGGCCTGCTGATTGGCGTGGTGATCATGTTAATTAACCATTACTTCGCCATAAAGTACAATTTTGAACGCAGTGATGAGAGCTTTTCGATACGGCGAGCCGGGAAAGAGTTGTATCGATCCTCGTTCGCCCTGCTGATCCCTGTGGTTTTGGTTGGTTCGGTTATGGGTGGCATAGCATCGGTCGTTGAGGCCGGTGCCATCACAGCAATGGTTGCGTTATTTACCGGTGTATTTGTATATCGCACTATAAAATGGAAAGAATGCGCAGGCGCTTTCCGTCGGGCATTTCGTAATTCGGCAATGGTTTTTATTATCATAGCAGCGTCGGGACCCTTTAGTTGGTTGCTTACCTCATTGGGGGCAATCCGTGATCTTGAGAGTTGGTTACTAAGTCTCGCGGATTCCCCCATTATCTTTATTCTGGCCCTTCTTCTTTTTATTTTTCTACTCGGAATGGTGATGGATTCTGCAGTGAATATTATCATCGTTGGCCCAGTTCTCGTTGACGTTATGGCGCAAGCTGGCTTTCCTGAGGTTCAGGCCGCGGTCGTAGTCATCGTTGGCTTCTTGATAGGGTCTGTAACACCGCCAGTTGGCGTCGCCTTTTTCACTTCTGCAACCATTGCTCAAGTTCGACTAGAAGAGGTGGCCGTGGCCTTAGTTCCTTACCTAGTAGGTCTATTTTTGCTGTTATTTCTCATTCTCGTCATTCCGGAATTGACGATGTTTTTGCCACAGGTGATGAGTTAGATGAAAACTATGTTGAAATTTTTAAATAACTTTGACCGCACTATCCATCGCGCTTTAGAGGCTTTATGTTCATTGTTTTTGGCTTCGATGGTTGGATTCACGCTCTATACTGTTCTCATGCGATATGTGTTCGAAAACCCCCCTGTTTGGGGGGATTTGTTAACGGTACTAAGTAATATTTGGTTGATGTTTATAGCGCTCTCGCTCACAGCCAGAGATAATGAACACATTGCTTTGAACCTCATTTACGAAAAGTTATCCCCTCGGTTCGCCTTGTATATACGCCAGTTTTGGAAGCTTATGATTTTATTGGTCGGGATAATTCTGATCATCTATGGAATTGAGCTGGTCGAAGGCATGCGTGGCAAATATTGGGAAATGTGGCATTTTGAATTTACTGCACAAGGCATTGAGTTCAAAGAGAACTATATGCCAAAAAAATATGCTGTCATGATCCTGCCGTTAGCTGGATTTTTGACGGCCTTTGGGGCTGCTATCAGTTTAGTGAAAAAGGTCTAATCTTTTTCACTAAGCCTGAATCGATCATTTGGTTTGGCGTTCGCACCAGCGCTGCGCGAGGTGAAGCCCGAGCGTTAACGGCGAAAATTGCCCCTTTTCCTGACGTGTTTGCCGCCTGTAAAATTACTCAATAAAATTGTGAACGTCTTTATCTGGGCGTTGCGCAACAGCGTCGCATCTTTATCACCACTGCTGCGTCTGGACTGTTCAGCTGGTTACCAATAGCCATAAGCTTTATGAACCGGGAAAGGACCAGCCCAACGAAAAACTTCTTTTGAATCTGGATGGATGGGTTTGTAAAGTATTGACCGGATTTTGGACGCTTGATTTCTTTTTAGGATGGTGGGTTTTTTTAAATGACATGCCCAAAAGCCTTGCTGTTATGATTTCACCATTTGCTGCAAGGCTGGTGTGTCTTGCGGCGTTTGTCATTATTTTGGAAGGCGTCGCACATTACCGCAGCGGCATTTTCAAAGTGTCGGGAGCCATAGGAGATATTGATGCATGACGGGTCTATCGGTCTGGTTTACTTCGGTCTTGCTTGTGATGATAGCGCTCTGGGCATGGATGCTGGGGTCAATCGTCAAACTGGTGACTGCTGATGCTGTTTGCATGCTCGTCAGTCTCGTCTCCATGCTCGGTTCATAAAAATAGCTGGTCTAATCGGTTAGACACCCATTTTTCGGTTGGCAAAAACAGTTGATCCAACGGGTCTGGCAACGCGTGGCAGAGGTTTGCAATTATTTATTTTTCGCAGGCGATTATGTTGTTTTTCAAACCCATTGTGGGAACTTTTGCGATAGTCATTTGCCCTTGAACGGCTTATAGTTTTAGCATGCGTGAGGGTGAGCGACATCTGTTGATTTTAAGCGTTCTACAGGAAAAACCTGTGGTAACAGTGCACGAACTTGTTGCACTTACCAATTCTTCCGAAGCCACCATTCGCCGCGATATTGCCGCCTTACATCAAAAAAATAAATTACATCGTATGCGTGGAGGTGCGGAGGCTAAAAATACCCGTGCCTATCCCGAGGCAACTGGAAGATCGTTTGCATCAAACCAAAACATCAATGTTGCCCGAAAACGGGCGATTGCCCGGGCTGCTGTTGCTATGTGTGACGACAGCGACGCGATTATTATCAATGGTGGGACGACAACGTTTCAGATGGTGCATTACCTGACGCGGCGCCATCTTCAAGTGTTCACCAATTCCCTGCCGATCGCCAATCATTTACTCGACCATACCCAGAATACGGTGATTGTGCCGGGTGGACGAATTTACCGCGATCAAAACATTATTCTCAGCCCGTTTAAAAACGATGGCTCCAAACATTTTCAAGCACAGAAAATGTTTATGGGTGCGTATGGCATCGGGGCTATGGGGGTGCTGGAGATTGATAATCTGATCGTTCAGGCTGAAGAGAAATTAATTGATCAGGCCGAGGAAATAATCGTTTTGGTCGATAGCTCCAAATTTGATATTCGCACCAGTCTGGTGCTGTGTCCTTTGATGCGCATATCCACGTTGGTCACCGATACGGGTCTGAGCAGCCAAGCCCGCGATATGGTACAGGAGGCGGGGGTCAAGCTGGTTACGGTTGAAGCGCCGCAAGATCCAAACTGATTGTGGAAAAGATGAATGGATAAACGAAACCATATTGCCGTATTTGATCTGGGAAAAACCAACCAGAAAGTTGTGCTTATTGATGGCAAAAACCTGATACCAATCGACAGCCGCAAAGCGCCTAATTCTGTTCTACAGGGCCTGTATCCGCATCTTGATACCACCTCCCAATGGCGGTTTCTGTGCGATTGCCTGTCTGATTTTGAACAGGACCACGGGGTGGATGGTGTGGCAATCACCACCCATGGCGCAACCATAGCCTTGGTGGCCGGTGATAGGCTGGCTTTACCGGTCTTGGATTACGAGTTTGAAATGCCGCCGTCGGTGGATGAAGCTTATAACGGGTTGCGGCCCCCATTCGACGAAACATTATCACCAAGACTGCCTGGTGGGTTGAACATTGGGGCCCAACTGCATTTTCTTCTGACAAAGTTTCCAAAAGAGTTTGCCCGCACTGATTATATTCTCACCTATCCGCAGTACTGGAGCTTCCGATTAACCGGGCAGGCCCGCTCAGAGGCCACTTCACTGGGGTGTCATACCGATTTATGGCAACCCGAAACGGGACAGTTTTCAAGTTTAGTAGGCCGAATGCTGCCTAAAACTCTGTTTCCGCCGATTGCAAAAGCCAGTGATGTATTTGCACTATCGTCTGCGGCCGCGCAGGCCACGGGGCTGCGGCCCGGTATTCCGGTGACCTGTGGTATTCACGATTCAAATGCGTCGCTTGTGCCATGGCTGAACAGTGGTCATCCGCTTTCGGTCGTATCCTCGGGGACATGGACTATTGTTATGTCCTTGGGGGTGTCTCCGGGCGTGATGGATGCTGGGCGCGATATGTTGGCTAACGTTGATGCGTTGGGAAGGCCGACACCAACGGCGCGTTTTATGGGTGGTCGTGACCATGATCTGCTAACCAAAGGGTGCGATGGCGCGGCCAGTTTTTCTGATATCGCCACAGTGATTTCCAAAGGTATTTTTATCATGCCGGGGCGGGTACCGGGGGTGGGTCCGTTTCCACAAGCGCGCGGTGGCTGGCGTGGTACGCCGCCGGTTGGGATGGCTGAAAAATTGGCAAGTGCCACATTGTATTTAGCGCTGATGACCCAGACTTGTCTGGATCTGATCGGCATGGGCCAGCACATTATACTTGAGGGCCCACTGGCGGGCAATTTGCCGTTTGCGCGGTGTTTATCGGCGCTGACCGGTGTTGCTGTACATGTGTCATCTGATGCAACGGGCACCGCAACGGGGGCGGCTTTGCTGTTACTCGAAGCCGATCAGGGCCCACAGCTTGGCCCTGCGGTGGCGCCCGCCGATTTGCCGGGTTTGTCGATCTATGCAGAGATCTGGCGAGATCACGCCCAACGGGCCAGATAGGCCGGACCGCGATCAAGCCATGTGAAACACAGTTTCCAATGGCTTGGTGACAGGTGCGTTATCCGCATGTGTTTCCATAATATCTGCCATAAACGCCCACCATTTTTGCATGATATCAGTGGTCACTAAAGCGTCCAAATCATGATCTGTGCGGCGCCATAGAACTGCAAAAAGAATGTCGGTTTCCGGGTCAAGATGAATAGAATAATCCCGCACACCTGCCGAGGTCAGTGCCTGTGATAATTCGGGCCAAATCGCATCATGGCGGCGCTTGTATTCTGTGTGCATGCCGGGGTTCAACCGCATGGTGAAGGCAAATTTTTCTTCTGTCACTTGATGTTCCTTTGCTGCAGGCGCTTGGCCAGAATTGGCAGGGCAATAACGGCTATTAACAATCCGCCAATGACAATGGACATCACGATGCCGGGCACATTCAGCAGCCCCAACCCGAAGGTGACCAACCCCATGATAAATGCGGCAAGCACCACGCCTATGATGCTGCCCGCGCCCCCCAATATGCTCACACCGCCCAGCACCACCATGGTGATCACTTCCAATTCCCAGCCCTGGGCAATGGAGGGTCGCGTCGACCCCAGCCGTGAGGTCAGCAAGACCGCAGCAACCCCAGACATAATACCGGTCAGACAGAATAAAACGAGTTTTATGCGCCGCACCCGCACGCCCGAGAATTCTGCAGCGATCGGGTTGTTGCCGATGACAAATATCCAACGGCCAAAATTGGTCCGGTGCAGCAGAATATAGAACAACACAGCCATGATTAAAAACAACACAAATTCGAACGAGATAACCCACCAAACATAGCCTTGACCAAAGAAGGCAAAGCTTGTCGGATAGCCTTTGTAAGCTTGATCCCCCAGCACGATAAAAGACAGGCCGCGAAAAAAGCTCATGGTGCCGATGGTCACCACGATAGACGGAAGCCCAAGACCGGTGACCAAAACACCATTGAACGCACCGCAGATAAGTCCGGTTAGAATGCCAACGGCGACCAAACCGGGTGTTCCGACCCCAAATTGCAGCGCAAGCCCCATCATCGTCGAGGCAAACGCAATGATAGCTGCCACCGATAAATCAATTTCTCCGGAAATGATGACCAGTGCCATGGCCAGTGCAATCAGCGCTTTTTCGGTGAAATTAAACGTCGCATCCGACAGGGACCATGGCGATAAAAAATAGGGTGTGGCAAAGCAGTTCACGATGAAAATCATCACCGCCACGAGCAATAAAAGTGATTGCCATGAAAACAGCGCGGATTGAAACGGATGGGTCAGCCGATCAGGAATTTGGCGGGTGGTCAGTGGGACTTTGGTCATGGATCAGACCCCGTATTTTTCAAGATAATCCGGCCCTGCCGGCGTTCACTGCGGGCATTGAAAACTACGGCCAGAATGATCGCCGCCCCCGAGATCGCCATCTGCCAAAATGGTGAGATGTTGATCACCGGCAAAGCGCTGTTGACCAGACCTAAAAACAGCGCCCCTAAGACCGTTCCGACCACCGTGCCGATGCCTCCGGCGATTGACACGCCACCGATTACGCAGGCGGCAATAATGGATAATTCATAGCCTTTGGCCACTTCGACCGATCCAATCACGTAGCGCGATACCCACAGATAGCCGCATAGGCCTGACACCAGACCCGAGATGCAAAAAGCGGTAAAGACGGTTTTACCTAGGTCTATGCCTGCATAGACCGACGCCGTTGGATTGACGCCCACAGCATAGATTGATCTTCCCGGTGCGGTGCGTGTCATCATCACAAAAAACGCCAAAGTGATTACAATGGCACACCACGAAAGCAATGGCAGGCCCAGAAAATCCAAGCGGGTGCCTTGGATGAAAGCCGGGCTCAACTGATCTGCATTGACCCATTTCCCACCGGCAATCAGGAAAATGACACCGCGATAAATGGTCAATGTGCCTAAGGTGACAACAATTGAGGGAATGCCCAATTTCCAGATCAGCAAGCCGTTGAACGCCCCGAGGATTGTGCCGCAGGCCATTGCAATACACACGAGGACTGGCACCGAAATCTCAGGATAGGCTGCGTTAATCAGCGCCACGCACATCCCCGACAGCGCCAGATTTGCCGCCATCGACAAATCAATGGAGCGGGTGATAATCACCACCATCTGTCCTAAGGCCAGAATGATCAACATTGAGCTGTTGTTAAAAATACCCAGAAGATTGTTCAACGATCCAAACGCCGGAGAGCGAAATGTGGTACAAATAACCACAGCCACCAGTGCCAGAAACAGCCAGATTTCGCGCGATTTCAAGAGGTGTTTCATACCATTGCACCGCCGCCTATGCCCGCTGCGGCCATCACCAAGCTTTCCGAGGTCAAGGCATCATCATTGGTATAAATGTCAACCATCAGGCCTTCGCGCATGACCACGACCCGGTCGCTCATGCCCAGAATTTCAGGAAGTTCTGACGACACCATGATCACGCTGAGTCCTTGGCTGGCGAGATCGCCCATAAATTCATGCACGGCTGCTTTGCTGCCTATATCGATGCCTTTTGTTGGTTCATCCAGAATAATGACTTTGGGTTGGGTGGCGAGCCATTTGGCCACCACTACCTTTTGCTGGTTGCCGCCCGACAGAGTGCCGGCGTGCTGGCTGAGCGAACTGGCGCGCAGGTCAAGACGCGTGGCATAGTCTCGCACCAATGCAAATTCTTTGGCCAGTTTTAAAAAGCCGTTGCGTGACGTTTTACCAAGAGACGGCAGTGATACATTTTGAAAAATTGGCAGATCGGTGACGATCCCCTGTTTGCCGCGCTCTTCTGGCACATAGACGATACCGGCGTTGATTGCGTCTGCTGGGCTTTTAAAGTCAACGACTGTGCCTTGCAATGTGACCGTGCCGGCGGTTGGCGTTGTGATCCCGAACAGCGCTTGCATCACTTCACTGCGGCCAGCGCCAACCAGACCGTAAAATCCCAGAATTTCACCTGTGTTTAATTCGAATGTGATGTCGTTAAACTCGGTGGGGTGGCTCAGATGAGAGACGTTTAGAACCGGTGCGCCAATTTTAGCTGTTTTCTGCGGGTAAATCTGGTCGACTGAGCGCCCGACCATCATTTGTACAATGTGCGATTGGTCGGTATCACCAATTAGGCCTTTTCCAATAAATTGGCCATCGCGAAAAACCGTGAATCGGTCGGCAATGCGATAGATCTCGTCAAATTTATGCGAGATAAATAAAATTGCTTTATCCGCATTTTTCAGATGCTCGATCAAATCGAACAGGTCTTTAATTTCTTTATGTGACAGGGCGGCCGTGGGCTCATCCATGATTACTATGTCGGCTTTGATCGACATGGCGCGCGCAACAGCCACAAGATGTTTATTAGCAATTCCCAGTTCTTTGAGGACGCTGTTGGCGTTGATATGAGCCGCGCCCATTTCGTTCAAAACATCTCGGGCTTTTTGCCGCAAACGGCCCCAATCTATGGTGCCAAAACCCGTTTTTGGCGCATGGCCCAAAAAGATATTTTCGGCGACCGTCAATTCGTCAAACAGTACGGTTTCTTGGTGGATCGCCGTGATACCAAGCCCAAAAGCGGCATGGGGGCTGGGCAGCGACACAGATTTTCCACGGATTTTTATCACACCTTCATCCGGTTGGTAAATTCCGGTCATCGATTTGACTAGTGTGGATTTTCCAGCGCCATTCTCGCCGATGAGAGCCGTCACCTGTCCGGGATAAAGCTCCAGGCTGACGCCATCTAACGCTTTGACACCGGGAAAGGATTTGGACAATCCAGTGAGGGTGAGGAGAGGCTCTGACATCGTCTGATGTTACTGTCTTATATGAGAAGGCCAAGCGCTTTTGGCTTAGGTTTTTGCATTTTAGCACCTGCTCAATTAGGGCAAGATTTGCGCGAAAGCATTATAAACCCGGCAGCCATTGCGTGCCGGGTTCGTATTTGTCAGCAGTCTTAGTAGATCTTTGAGAAAGCTTCGATATTGGAGGCGTCGAAAGTGAACGGAGCAGCCATTGCCGCTGAGTTAGTTTCATCCAAAGTGATCTCGCCCACATGGCCGATTGAGATCGTTACGCCGGGTGCTGCCGTGACAGCGCCAGAGGCCAATGCATTGGCGATGTAGACCGCAGAATACCCCAAATCAATTGGGTTCCAAAGTGCGACGGCCTTTGACGAGCCGTTGTCGATGAATTGCTTGAACTCAGATGGCAGGGCCAGACCGGTAACGTTGATTTTGCCAATCAAGCCTTCATCGGTCACCACCTGTGCCGCTGCAACAACGCCAACAGTGGTTGGGGCAATAATGGCTTTTAAATTGGGGTATGAGGCGATCAAACCCTTGGCTTCATCTGTGCTTTTGACTGAATCGTCATCGCCATAGACTGTTGCAACTAGGTTGATATTCGCAAATTTTGTTGGCATGGCCGCTTTTGCGGCATCAATCCATGAGTTTTGGTTTGCTGCGGTAGAAGAGGCTGACAAGATTGCCACATCACCGCCATCCGGCAAGTAATCTGCCGCCAATTTGATGATTGTTTCACCAATCAAGGCCGTGTCTGACGGGTTTAAATGCATCTGGCGGCCTTCGGCGGCAACACCGGAGTCCCAAGAAATCACCGAAATGCCACGATCCATGGCTTTTTTCAAAACTGGCACCAATGCGTCGGGATCATTGGCCGAAATGGCAATGGCATCGACGCGTTGTGCGATCAAAGCGTTTACAATTTCGATTTGACCTTCGGCAGTGGCTGCGGTTGGACCGGTGTATATGATTTCGATACCACCAATTTCTGCCGCGGCTTCATCTGCGCCCTTTGCAGCGGCATCGAAGAATCCGTTGCCGAGTGATTTTACAACCAACGCGATTCGTGTATCGGCGCTTGCTGGGATTGCCAGCAAAGCCAGAGCCGAGGCCGCAGCCGCGGCGGTTAGTTTCTTGAATATACTCATTTCTATTTCTCCCGATGCTTTAATATCAGTCTGTTCACCACGATTTCAGACTGTATATGACCTTGGGTCATTCTCAAGTCTTGTTTGGAAACACTTTCACTGGCGCTACTTTATGTCAATCAATTTCAACCTATTCTGAATTGTATCAATCATTAATTGATCGGTAATGATGGAAAATGATTGACAATATAGAGGTCCAACGGGGAGACTGCTGATAACAACTTGGAGCAAGCATGACTGATATAGTGGGTTCAACGCGGTTAGCGTATTTATGGCAGGATGCCGTTGCAGACGATATGTCGGAGGCCGAGCGTTTGATGTACCGATCCAACTTATTGGGGTCAGACATGCGGGTGACCAATTACGGAGGCGGCAATACGTCCTCAAAAATTGCCCAGACCGATCTGCTGACCGGAAAAGAAGTTGAGGTGCTTTGGGTAAAAGGATCTGGCGGTGATTTAGGGACGATTAAGGCAGATGGTTTTTCCACCTTGTATATGGACAAACTCACGGCGCTTAAGGGCCTTTACCGCGGTCTGGACTATGAGGATGAAATGGTCGGGTATCTGCCACATTGTACGTTCAACCTCAATCCGCGCGCGGCCTCGATTGATACGCCCTTGCACGCTTTTGTCCCCAGACCCTTTGTCGATCACATGCATCCCGATGCAATTATTGCAATTGCGGCCTCAAGCGACAGCCAAGCACTGACCGCAGAGATTTTTGGGGATACGATTGGCTGGCTACCATGGAAACGCCCGGGCTTTGAACTGGGGCTCTGGCTGGAAACATTCTGCCGCGACAATCCCCAGGCCAAGGGTGTCATTCTCGCAAGCCACGGGTTGTTCACATGGGCAGACACGCCCAAAGAATGTTATCAGACAACGATTGATACGATCAATACAGCAATCAGCTGGTTGGAGGCACGCACCGCAGGCCAACAGCCGTTTGGCGGGCCGGTCTGTGGCGTGCTCGCGCAGACCGCACGTGCCGAGATTGCCAGTGCCTTGATGGTGCGTATCCGTGGCATGATTTCTGCTGATAGTCACAAGATCGGTCATTTGGACGACAGCGATGCCGTGCTCGAATTTGTTTGTTCAAAGAACCTTGCGCCCTTGGCAGCGCTTGGAACCAGCTGCCCGGATCATTTTCTGCGCACCAAAATATGTCCATTGCTGGTTGCACTGATACCCGGTGAAACCGATGTTGCCGCCATCGTTGACGGGTTGACGGCCACAATCGCCACGTACCGTAAGAATTACGCTGATTATTACAACAGATGCCGTCACGCGGACAGTCCCGCGATGCGTGATCCCAATCCGGTGATATTTCTGGTGCCCGGGGTCGGCATGATTTCATTTGCCAAAGATAAAGCCACAGCGCGGATATCTAGCGAGTTCTATATCAATGCGATCAATGTGATGCGAGGGGCCTCTATGGTGTCGACCTATCAGGGTTTACCGACACAAGAGGCGTTTGATATCGAATACTGGTTGTTAGAAGAGGCGAAATTGCAGCGTCTGCCAAAAGCTAAATCGTTGGCTGGCAAAGTGGCCTTGGTCACGGGCGGGGCCGGTGGTATTGGCCGTGCGACAGCCATCCGAATGCTGCGTGAGGGTGCCTGTGTCGTGCTGGCGGACATTGACGTGGCAGCACTTGAGCAGGCAGAACAGACCATGAGTGCCGAGTTTGGTAACGACGTTGTGCGCTCTGTGGTGATGAATGTGGTGGATGAGGCACAGGTGGGTGCAGCGTATCAAGCCGCGACGCTGTTTTACGGTGGTATTGATATTTTGGTGTCCAATGCCGGTCTTGCTTCATCTGCGCCTATCGAAGAGACATCCCTTGCCTTGTGGGACAAAAACATCAGCACGCTGACAACTGGCTATTTCTTGGTCTCACGCGCAGCATTCAAATTGTTTCGAGCACAGGGCATTGGTGGCAACGTGGTTTTTGTCGCCTCAAAAAACGGTCTTGCGGCCTCGCCGAACGCAGCGGCGTATTGTACCGCTAAGGCGGCGGAAATTCATCTTGCGCGCTGCTTGGCCCTCGAGGGTGCCGAAGCTCAGATCCGGGTGAATGTGGTCAATCCTGATGCTGTGCTGCGTGGATCAAAGATCTGGACTGGATCATGGAAGCAAGAGCGCGCAGAGGCGTATAATATGAAAACCGACGAGCTTGAGGAACATTATCGCAAGCGGTCGCTGTTAAAACGGTCGGTATTTCCCGAAGATATTGCTGAGGCGATTTATTTTCTCGCCTCTGAGATGTCGGCCAAATCAACAGGCAATATTCTGAATGTTGATGCTGGTAACGCGCAATCATTTACGCGATAGATAGATAGATGGGGGCAAAGCATGGCTGAAAAAATGATTAATCAAGAACAGTTAATGACTGAAAACCAGACCCTGAAAGCCGCGTTGCAGTCTGATTATGACGCGCTGGGCAGCCAGTTGGCGCGCCGGGGGATGGACATTGATGCGGTGTGCAACAAAGTCCAAAGTTATGGGGTGGCGGTTCCCTCCTGGGGGGTGGGCACGGGGGGCACCCGGTTTGCCCGGTTCCCGGGTCCGGGTGAACCGCGTCATGTTTTCGATAAAATGGAAGACTGTGCGGTAATCCATCAACTCACCAATGCAACGCCACGTGTATCATTACATCTTCCGTGGGATAAAGTCGATGATCCGGTCGAATTAAAACAGCGCGGCGACGCGCTGGGGCTTGGCTTTGATGCCATGAATTCAAACACATTTCAGGATCATGCTGGAGACGCCTATTCGTATAAATACGGCTCGCTGAGCCATGTGTCGGCCGAAACCCGGCAGCAGGCGATCGACCATAACATTGGCTGCATTGAATTCGGTGAAAAGCTGGGTTCTAAGGCGCTGACGGTTTGGATTGGCGACGGCTCAAACTTTCCTGGACAAGTGAATTTTGCAGACCAGTTCCAACGCTACCTAGACGCCATGGCGATTGTTTATAAGGCCCTGCCTGCGGATTGGAAGATTTTTTCCGAGCATAAAATCTATGAGCCAGCCTTTTATTCGACCGTAGTACAAGACTGGGGCACGAATTATCTTATAGCCAAAGAACTTGGGGACAAGGCCTTTTGTCTGGTGGATTTGGGTCATCACGCTCCAACAGTAAACATTGAAATGATTGTGTCGCGCCTGATCCAGTTTGGTAAATTGGGCGGTTTTCACTTCAACGACAGCAAATATGGGGATGATGATCTCGATACAGCGGCGATTGACCCTTATCGGTTATTTTTGGTTTTTAACGAGCTTGTCGAAGCCGCTGATAGAAAAACCCCCGGCTTTGATCCCGCGCATATGCTGGATCAGTCTCACAACGTCACCGATCCGATTGAAAGCTTGATGCAAAGCGCAATGGAAGTACAGCGCGCCTATACGCAAGCTTTGATTGTGGACCGTGCGGCCCTTCACGAACACCAGCGCCACAATGACCCGCTGATGGCTAGCAATACGCTTAAAATGGCTTTTAGAACCGATGTTGAGCCTATTTTGGCAATGGCGCGGTTCGAGGTCGGTGCAGCCATTGATCCGATCTCGGTGTTCCGGGCCGCAGGCTATCGCGCCCAAGTGGCGAAAAACAGACCAGCTGTTACCGCAAGTGGTGGGGGCATCGTATGATGCGCTGAATATAAATTAGTATTGCACGGCAAGGTAGATATTTTGAGAACCGGTTACAAAGAACGGTACCTTTGAAAAGTCTCGGTGCTGCACGCGTTGGCCAACTACTTTTTGGGCGTTCGCGTCTTTTCACTCCCAACCTGCGGCATCCATATGGAAAGCATCTGTTCCCGCGCGATACTTTTCAAAGTACGACATTCGTCGTCAGCCTTTGATCCGCGACGCGCAATATCAGATATTAAAGCTTAAAGAAGATTTAATATGTGATATCAATTGCTTAAAAATTATCTACAACAAATGTAACAAAATATTTGTAATTGCGGCATTGACTGTTGCCGTTTTGACAATCTAGCTGAGACTAAAGGGGGATTTTCAATGCAAATCGACCTGCCAAAGTGTTGCAGGTAAGCCCCTGACGGCGAAAAAGGCCCATATATTTATTTTGTCAAAGACGGCAACCGGGTCCTTTTACCCGCTACTTATCCCTTTAATCAATCGAACTCTGAGTTTTGGGAAAAGTATGCTGAGTGTCTTAGCGGTAAGTTGGTCGCTAACATCGCGTGCGACACATTGAGCGATTTGATCCAGCGGTATCGTAGCAGTGATGAGTTCGCCAATCTAAGGTCCGACACATCTCGAAAAAAATACAGCCTCTATTTGGAACATATGGAAGCACAAGCAGGCGATCGCCGGGTCCAGCAGTTTAAAAAGCACGATTTAGTAAAACCGCGCGATTCCATGAAGGGTACCCCGTCACGGCCAACTATTTACTGACCGTCGCCTCTGTTGTTTTTCAAAAAGGGGTCAATTTAGGCTGGATTGACGTCAATCCTGTGCTCGGTGTTGAGAAATTGCCAGCGTGGTCATTGCCGAGGTTGGAACTTCAGCGCGAAGCCCTCAGGTGACCTTAAGGCCATCCAAAAGCGGATAACCACGACTGCAAAGCGCACTGCTCGTCCCAAAGCCATGCCTTGATCTGTATTGGAATTCTCACACTATCAGGCTTTTCAGTGCTTAAAAATACAGGGAGCCCCCTCTATTTTGTGCTAATCTGACGTGCGATTATTGCGCGAGGCTCGCGATGTGGCTGATGCGATATGAGGGTTTTATAATGAACAAGGTTAGTCGCGGTTGCGGTTCCCAATACATGGATTGTTTCAAACGCAAGATTGTCGCGGACAGCCGTGCTGATGGCATGAATGCTTCGATGTTGGCAAAGAAACACGGTGTGGGTAGCAACCGGATTTAAGCGTGGCGCGGCGATGCGCGGTTCCAGCCGGAGGCGTCTGATGCTGCCGGGTTCACGGCCGTCGAGATTTCTGGCGGCGATCACGATGCGGCGGCTGTGAATCCCGGAGCGCTTGACGATGTGCACAGTCCAGCGGCCTATCGCCTTCAGGGTGTCTCGCAGTTTGGGGCCCGCATAGCCGCCGTCCGCAAAGATATGGCGCAGCATGAGATAGGGCGCGGCGACAGCCTTCAGCACATCCGACGGGCCGCCACCGTGAAACTAAGCGACAACCCAAAAAAATCCATGGGGCCACTTGACGAGATTGCACGTTATAGGCGAGTGTCCGGCGTGCGCAAACAGGAAAGTGTCGAGGTCATAGTTTAGGCTGATATTTTTAACTCTCTCGTTTTGGAAGAGCATTTTTACAAAATTTATTGAGAGACCAGAGCATCTTTCAGTACGGCTATTTTCACCACTATTAGGCGGTGTCGTAGCTGCCAGTGGCTTTGCTGTTACCCTTGATCTTCCAAAATTTTGTAAAGAAAGACCAGATTTATCTTGGTTAATCGATATAGTTGACCACCACTGGGTTTTTTGGTTATTTATTTTCTTTGCAATTTTAGCGTTTGTTGTGAACCTATTTTTGGCTTTCACGTCTCCTACATATTTTAGTATGAAGTCCGCATTGATCAAACAAAAAGCTGAAATTCAAGCGATTACAGACCATGTTCTTTTTTGTGTGGAGGGTTTTATTTGGGAGCAAGCCAAACGCGCAGGATTTTCTGTATCAGGTGTTTCTCGCATAAGCCTCTACGTTCACGAACCCGCAAAATCACGGTTTTTTTGCTTAGTAAGAAAATCTTACAATACCAAATTGGAGAAAATTAGACGAACCTTTTTCGCAGATCACGAAGGATGTATTGCCAAAGCTTGGGAGCAGGACTGGCATTTTGATAACGATTTTCCAAAGGACAATAGTGCCAATGCTGCGTATCACAAAAGGGAGTATGGAATTTCGAAAACGACCTTCGATAAACTTACCATGAGGCCCAAGTTAATTGCCGTAAAGAAAGTGGTTGACAAGAATGATCGACCAATCGCTTTGATCGTGGTAGAGTCAACCAAGTCTAATGCGTTTGTTGAAGCAGATCTAAAAAGCGCGCTGACTATTGCTGCTACTGATTGCGCAACTTTACTTATGGCTTGGAAAGACCATTTGCCCACGCCGAGTGTAGCACAAGATGAGGGTTTATGATGGCTAACTTTAAGGATATTATTGCATATATTCTTCAAAATTACCCAAGTAATATGAAGCATGAACTTTCAAATGCTCGGGTTACCAAAATGGTTTACCTAGCCGATTGGCGCAATTGTTTGCAATCAAAAGGACAAGTTTCTGACATCGAATGGTATTTTGATAATTTTGGCCCTTTTGTTTGGGATGTCAAAAAAGCGGCTGAAGAATTCCCCGAGATTTTTGACGTTGGGTCCGAAAAAAACATGTATGGCTCAACCAAAACGATTTTTCGAATTAAGGACGATAGCTTCAAGCCTGACCTCACTAAATCCGAGAAAAAATCGATTGACTTTATCATAGGTGTGTCGAGCAAGAAGTATTGGGATAATTTTATTAAATTAGTGTATTCCACGCATCCAATCGCAAGTTCTGAAAGATACAGCTATTTGAACCTCGGAGAAAAAGCAGCAGAATATCGGGAGTTGAAGGACGCCCAATGCCTCACTCCTCCGCCTTCCCCTTCAAAGCCTTAACAGCTCCCACACTTTCTCCCCCTCAAGGCGTGGTTTGACGGAGATAACACGTCACTCCTGTTAGATTACTGTGTAAGCCTCTTGCATGCCCGCGGGCTTTAAAGTAATTGCCCTGAATAACAGTGTCGTTCCTGTTTATGTGGGCTTAGGGCGGGTTGGTAGAGTGGTTATGCAGCGGATTGCAAATCCGTGTACACCGGTTCGATTCCGGTACCCGCCTCCAATGATCTACTATTGCCTTATTCTCATACATAGTTAAACATAAGTCCTATAATAGGACATACTATGGTGAAGAATTTGGGACATACCTACCATCCATCAACGCTTACTAGAATGAAAGCTAAGGGCAATAAATGGTATGTGTTTGTCACTAAGCCCAAAGAACTTGCGACTCGTGCAAAAGATCAAGTTCGTCGGTCTACAGGCACCACGGATGAAAATGCTGCCAAGCGAATGCAACATAAGATTACTTGTGAAATATACGCTGAGTTCGACAAAGCACTTAACCGTGACCCCTTCGTAGAGTTAGTCGAACCGTACTGGAATATAGATAAGCACGGTCAAGTTTCTGACTTCTTAAAGAAGTGGGGAAGGGTAGAGGTATGTATGCGTGTGTGGATGGCCTCCGAAGGTAATAGAGAACTTTGTGAATCACTATTTCGTCATTTACAGTACCAAGAAGCATTGGAGTTCAGAGCAGCAATTACACCTAAGCCTGATCCCTACCCAGTTGAGATTCAGCAAGAAAAGATGAACAATCTCAGGCAGTTTATAGAAGAGTTAGACGGTGAAAAGTTAGTTGCCGATACCCTAAGTAAGAAGCCAGAGAAAATCCTTAATACCTCTGGTTGCCCAAGTATCTTAGGCTGCTTAAATGAGTATATGACCTCAAGGAAATGGAAAAGTATCAGGGAAAAGACCCGTAGATATACTCCCTCTTATATTGAAAAATGTGTTGGAATAATTGGCGACCTACCTATCGATCAACTCCTCCCTGTCCATGCAGTTAAAATAGCACAGGATTTAGAAAGCCGTGGGTTAGCTAATGCCACAATCAAGAACTACAAATCTGCTTTGGATGGTCTCGTCGTATTTGCGAAGAACAACTTAAACAATGAAACTGTGACACCAGTTCGGCCTTGGATCGTAGCTAATCCCCTAGCCGATGTCAGTATCTCCAATTATGGTGCTAAGAAAAGAAGTTGGGAGGCTTTGACCGAAGACCAACTACATCACCTCTTTAGTCTTCCAATGCTTGGTAAGGATAGATTATTATTAACTATCTTAGTGACAACAGGAATGAGGCTAGACGAGGCTGCGCTACTTCAATGGGATCAGGTAAAGAAAGATAAAAATGGAATTACCTACCTTGACCTATCAATGGGTGCTTTAGTTAAGAACGATAAGTTTTCTGCAAGGCTTGTGGCTTTACCAGACTGTCTGTCTCTTCCAAAGAAAGCTACGGGTAAGTTGTTTAACTTTAAGCTAGATGATGATGGCAAGTCAGCTAAAGACGCTTCAAGATATTTGAACGAGAAGTACCTGCATAGAGTTCGGTTTGATAAGAATGATGATAGAAAAGTAGTCCACTCGTTACGTCATAATCTGAGTGGTTTGTTGCAAAACTTGGTACCCACACCTTCATCGGAACATCTTGATTGGATAACAGGACATGACATGGAAGGGGCAAAGACAGCCTCGGAGAGAAAGCGTACTTATAATCAGGATATAGACCTCAGCATTAAGTACGAGATAGTAAACAGAGTGAAGCATCCTTGGCTCAGGTAGTCCTTAACAGCCGCTATCTATCACACTTCCATCGGTCATTGTTGTATTGCAGAGGATAGATGAGGTTACTTGTGTGTCTTTCAGTGTTGCACCAGTTAGGTTCGCACCAGTTAAATCTGCACCTACAAGAATTGCACCTATTAGATTCGCACCAGTTAGGTCGGCTTGCTTGAGATTGGAATTAACCATTTTGGCATTGGTCAGGTCAGAGTAAGACAGGTCAGCTTGGGACAAGTCAGTTTGAATAAGTTCAGAATTAGACAATTTAGTATCCGTTAGATCGCTGCTTTTTAGATTGCTCAGGTTAAGGTGGACTCCTGTGAGATCCGCATTGCGCAACTTGGCATCATTTAATTCTGCAAGAGTAAGTTTAGCACCTATCAGTTTGGCATCGTTAAGATTGACGTTAGAGAGTTTAGAAAAATTTAAATTGGCACGGGATAGGTTTGCGCCAGTTAGCTTGGCACCGGTTAGATCGGCGTGGACCAAATCACAATTTACACACTGATTAGTATCCTTCAGCTTCTTCAAATGATCTGGACTGAAAGCTAAAGTGCTGGATGCTGCCAGTGTGGTTGTTACGAGTATCATTTGTAGTAGTAGTTTCATGTTTCACTCCTTAATCTTGTCAGAAACAGTGGGGTTAACAGAGGGTTAATAGAAAATTAGCTACAAGTTACATTAAACTGACTTCCTTACCGCAAGTACTTATTGCAAATATTACAGGAAGAGTGGGCCCCGCACCCATAACAGCGGAGCAGAGATAAATTTGTTTTGCTAAATTATTTCCTCGACTTTCTGAATTCTGAATAACGTAGAGCGTCCAGAAGATAGCGAGGATAATTACCAAAGATTGAAGCAGGTGTGCATTATTCACCAACGAAGATCCCAGTTGCATCTTTTCTCTCGTAAAAAAACTGACAAAGTTATTCCAGAACTCAAAACTAATATCAACTATTTTTGTTACCTTACACTTATAGATAGATAACAGCCGCCCCCACACGTCAGTTCAAGAGTACAATTACACCGTAGACTCGGCATATTGTGTTTAAAACGATGTCAAAGACTGCTCATCGGTGATTCAAATATAGTGATGAAACCACTTCCACTGCTCTTGGATACCTGTAGGCATTAGGACACGCGGGAGGGTATCCCGTGAGCAGTGGAAGCATTCTTGTTGTCCGAAGATCGAGTGTCCAGTTCTTCACTTCATAAAAAGTAACGACCATGGAACGGATCATTTAGGGCAGTTTAAATATTTGTTTTTACCTATAAAGAATTACACTGACAGGGCGTTAACCATTGCATCGGTGTTGCTGTTGTCCCAGTACCGGAGCGGGGATAGCTGGAGACGTTTACCTTGTCATCTGACCAGTATCTCCGCCATCAGCAACACCGAAGGTCCAGCCAAAAGTAATTTCTTATGTTGTCGATGGGATGGGATACCCGTTGGGTCTGAATCGTTCCCCTATATTCTGGAGGGTCCCATTTGCCTGTCTCCTCACTTTGAACTGCACCAAGATGTTTCTGTACAGTGCTGTAATTAGCCCTCAGGCTGCACTCTGTAAGCACCTGTAGTAAGAGGCCTTGCTGATACCTAGCTGTTCCATGATTTGTACACGTGTAACACCAGCCTCAACCAAAGCCTTAACCTTGTCTGCTTGCCTCATAGCTGTGGGTACACGGCCCTTATACTTACCCTCGGCTTGCGCACGTTTGATACCTTCCACCTGACGCTCTTTCATCATCTCACGTTCAAACTGAGCTACAGATACCATCATGTTCAGGATCAGTTTGCCAGTAGCGGTAGATGTATCGACTGTTTCACTGCCTAACGACAAGATTACTAGCCCAGCACCTTTAGCCTCTATTTGTTGTAGTAGCTCACCCATATGCATGACGTTACGGGCAAGGCGATCCAGTTTGGTTACAACCAGCTTGTCACCCTCACGCAACATATCAATGGCAGTCTCTAACTCATGCCTTGATGCAACAGCGGATACCTGCTCTTGGTACGTCCGCCCACAGCCATATGCGTTCAGTTCTACCAGTTGGACTGCAAACCCTGCGGCTTGATCTGTGGTACTAGTTCTGGCGTACCCGATTAACATTGTGTCGTCTCCTAGTTTAGGGGCTTATCAAATCATTAGGTGCTCAGATCTATATGAGATCTAACACTGTCTCACTTACGGAGCAAGCTAAAGAGACAATATTACGACAAATACTGTGGAGACAGGTGTCTCAAAGCGAGGATCATACGAGCAGGACCTACTGAGACAGACTGACATCATTGAGTGGTGCAAGCGTCGGACACTTTGTGCAACATTACTTGTTGGTGGTAATTACTTTGGGATGACCCCCTAGTGGAAATTATAACTCTGCTTAAGAAACTACAAAACCCAAGCTATACGGGCCTGTTCATGCACTTGGTATGTCTGATGGGCTTAACCCTGTAGCAGGCTCAGAACATTCTGTTGCTTACCATCCGTACTCCAAATCTGTAGCTGCTGATGTTTAGAGTGGTGTATGGACTCATAATTACACAGGTTCCCATATTTGAGACTCTGACTCTCATTATTAAAGACTGATCCTGAGACATATTCTATTGTAAACGGCACCCTTGATAATTCGTCTTCAAGGACTGATGCCATGCACCCTATGCCCCAAGCCAATACGATGAACTTAAAGCCCCGTAAGTCCTTCCTACTTGGGACATCTGCTTTGGTCTGCCTCGCCTTAGCTACGCCAGTGATGGCTGCTGACTTTACCATCACATCAGGAACGACAACAAATGATCGCCAAACAGCAATTCGGAAAACCGCACATGCATAAATCCAAGATCGTTAATAACAGTAAAAAGATACTGCCAACCTTTGTACTTTTACTAGGAACGACAGCTTTGTCTGGTTTGCCCAATGTCGCTATGGCCGATGAGGAAATGATCATCATCGCAGATACAAACGGTGACGGCACTATCGATGGAACCGCCGGCGAATGGGCTACAGGCAACAGTTATACTGACGCTATTTCGCCCGACGGCTCTTTCATAGCTGGGCGTGCCGATGACGGTACTGCAGACCGTGCTTTTCGTTGGGATGCCACAAATGGCATGGTCAACCTCGCAGATACAGATGGTGACGGTGTTATCGATGGAAGCGCCAGCGAATGGGCTACAGGCAACAGTTATACTGACGCTATTTCGTCCGACGGCTCTTTCATAGCTGGGCGTGCCAATGACGGTACTGCAGACCGTGCTTTTCGTTGGGATGCCACAAATGGCATGGTCAACATCGCAGATACAGATGGTGATGGTGTTGTCGGGACACCGGGCTCGGGCGAATGGGCTACTAGTTTTAGCACTGCTTCAGCTATGTCATCAGACGGTTCTGTCATAGTGGGTTATGCCCGTGACAGTAGTAATATTTTACGTGCTTTCATGTATGGAGGTGGCGGTGTAATGCTAGACGCTACGAACACTCAAACAAGCATTGTGCAGAATGCATCAGCACAAGGAGCAGCCGTCGCATCCGTCAACAGTAGCATAAGTGCTATTGTGCAAACAGAGATTGAAGTCGCCCCGCCCGTTCACCTCAACTTCTTCGCAGATCCGCAAAGCGCAAATAAATTGCCCACAGCCATAAATATCATGGCCTCCCGATCTTCAAACGAGAACGCATCAAACATTTCAATTGCAAGCATAACCGCAGCAGTAGCACTTCCCAACGAGCTAACGGTTGGCGGCTTTGCTGCTCTATGAACCGACGGCACATCACTAAGTGGTTTTGGATTTGATGGGACATTGAAGGCCTTCGGCGGCTTTGTCCGAGGAGCATCGCTCGGCAACACAAGCTTAACGTGGAGAGCTTCCTTTGCGACAAGTGGCGGGAATATAACGATCGCCCGCGACAGCAGCCTCACGGGAACAGAGGCTGCATCAGGAAATTCCAATCTTACAAGCCAAGCAGCCAGCTTTGAAATCGGCAACAATATCTTGCTGAGTGGACGAGAGGTATCCCCCTATCTTCGCCTAACGCGCGCCATAACAACTCGAGACGCCTATACTGAGCAGGCGAATAGCTTCCCAATCGCATACTCTGAGCACATACAGGCCGCGACTACCGCAACAGTCGGTGTAAAGATGCGATCAGCCTTATCGTCCAGCGTCGCCCTACGGTACGGGCTGGGTTTAGACTTTGATCTTTCGCGTAATGACGCTTCTATCGAGGGTACAAGCCAAATACCCGGAATGACTAGTATATCTGTCGCTGCTCCAGCCGTACAAAACAATGCAAGGTTGCTCGTAACATCTGGCCTCACTAGGTTCTTCGATAACGGCTCGTCCATGAACTTTGATCTCGGCCTTCAGCAAGATACTTATTCAAGCTCAACAACAGTCATTGGAAGCGTTGGATACACAATACAATTCTAATAAAGCGTTCATTCCGCAGCGCCTCGATATGTCCGACGGCAGCGTCTATGGGTCCAAATAGTGTTATTTACTAAGAAATTGTTTTTGGCTCATCTGCTTGTGAGAATTACGCGACTCTCAGGCGGCGATACATGCGCCGCATGAGGAGCGGCCTTCGCTCTGTCAACTAACCCAGCGCCCAGCCCCATCCAGACGGACAGACACGGACATCCCCCTATAGAGGTGTCCAGTTGTCCGGTGGGGGAGGTTTGGCGGTGGGGTAAGGGAAGCATTGGCCCGAAGCAGTTCCACCAAAATCGAACTGTTTCATGGCTCACATCGATACCCCGTTCATGCAGTAAATCCTCCACATTACGAAGAGAAAGCGGGAAACGAACATACAACATTACTGCAACTCGGATGACTGCAGGGCTGGTTTTAAAGTAGCGAGATGGAGAGTGTTTTATCATTAGAAGGCGCTATAAATTAGCCCTGCCCGCTTCAAGCAAGTTTAATCTGACGGAGTCCGGCCAACCAGACAATCTGGCCGCTTCAGTGAGGGATTATTGCACCGGCGTTCTCACGATAAAGGGCCGTATGAAAAGTCTGTATCTTGGGACTTTTACCATCCCTTGTTTGCTTTTCCTGCATATGCTGTTGGATTGGTGACATCATGTATGGGCAACGCGGCAGCGCCAAGCTCTGGCAAGTCATCCCTTGATGCACGGACTATATTTGGAAGGGAGTGTTGATAGTCGTCACCAAGTAAACTTACCTGTACCATATGTTCAACAAGCGCATCCAGAATTTGTGGATGAAGCGTTCCACCGATTACTATGGTTTTGGGATCAAATGTTCTCGCAATAACAAGGCACAGCCACTGGATCTGCTTTGCGGCGCGCTCGCGCCAAGAATGAACGATTGGCATTTTAAGATGTTCCAGTCCGATATCGTTCAGCTTGCCAATCGGCACACAGGCCTCTTTCAGAGTATCAAACAAATCTTGACCAGATGGGCGAGAGTTGGATTTTGGAAAAAGGCCGCCCCATTCTCCTGCGCCCTTTACGCGCCCCAGGTGCAGGTTTCCACCAATGACGGCGCCGCCACCAATACCATATGAGAGCCAGATGTAGCAAAAGTCTTCAACATCAGTGCAAACACCATGATAGAGTTCCGCTAGGCAGGCCGCTTTAGCGTCGTTCGTGTGTTTGACCGGCATTCCGAAATAGGGTTTGAGGAGATCTTGTTCAATGCTGACATTAGGCCAATCTTTAAATTGCTGGATACGTTGAACTCTTAAAGAGTCTTCTGTGTACTGGCCGGGATAGCTTACTCCGCAACCTGCAACACGGTTTTGGTCAAGTCCAAGATCGTTGATTTGTTCTTTGACGCTTTTTGCTGCTGCTGACATGACTGATTGAAAAGACCGATCAGGCAGCGCAAGTTCATCATTCGCCATTATTTCCCCTGCTGCATTGATAACACACGTCCGAATCCGATCAGGATCCAAATAGACGCCAGCCGAGTACAAGCCTGTAGGTTCTATCTTGAGAATTTTTGCGGGATAGCCCTTAAGTCCTTGGCGTCTTGGGTCAACCTCCTCGGTAAGGAGTCCATCACCCACCATTGTGGTAGTCAACCTCGTCACTGTCGCTGGATTTACGCCAAGACTGCGAGCGAGATCAGCCCGCGATTGGGAGCCTGATGCGCGAATAGACGCCATAATGCGTCTGGAATTATATCCCAAGTTTAAATTTTTTGCCATATTAACTGCTTTACCATTCTTACTGAGTTATCAGTCCCATCTGAAAATTAGTAGTCTAGTTTTTCCTTGACAACTCATGAGGGTTTGGCACTTATTTGTATAATGCAATATAATAATTGCAGTTTAACAGATTTTTTACAACAGAAAAAAAGGTGGTATATTCACCTTAAATGGAGGAAAAGATGAAGAAATTATTGATGGCTAGTATGGTGACATCCTGCATGGCGGCGTTGGCAACTACTGCCAGTGCAGATGGGACTGTGACGGTCTATACAGCCGTTCCACAGAACTTTATTGATTCGCTTGTACCGATGTTTGAAGCACAAACGGGCACGACAGTCGAAATTATCAAAGCTGGTTCTGGTGATCTTCTTAACAGGTTGACTGCAGAAGCTGATAATCCTGTGGCGGACGTTCTCTGGAGTGTTGATGGCACTGTCATAGATTTTAACCCGGTTCTTTTTGAAACATATGAAGCTGCTGGCACCGATGCACTTGCCGAGGGAATGAAGCCAAGCGAACTTTGGAGCCCGTTCACAGCAGTTGTTATGGCGTTTATAGTAAACGAAAATAAGCTAGATGGTCTGCCAATTCCAACAAGCTGGTTAGAATTGGCGGATCCTAAATATGATGACGTAGTGTCTTCTGCAAAAGCCAATGCTTCGGGTTCTTCCTATATTCAATTGGCAACCGTGTTGCAGGCATACGATACCGAAGAGGCTGGTTGGGAAGTCTATAAAGGACTTTTGTCTAACTTTGTGCTTTCAGACAGCTCCGGTGCTGTTCCACGTTTTGTCAATGATGGCGAGCTCGCTATTGGTGTGACCCTTGAGGATGCAGCATTGCGCTATGTTGAAGGTGGTGGTCCAGTCCAGATTGTCTACCCATCCGAAGGGACAGCCATTGTCCCTGATGCTATGACCTTGATTGCAGGTGCACCAAACGCAGACAACGGCAAAGCCTTTTTAGACTTCATGTTGACCAAAGAGGCGCAGACTGTTGTGGCAGAACAAGGCCGCCGGCCAGTACGCGCTGATGTGGCATCAAACCCTGCACTTCAGGCGATTAGTGAACTTCCATCTGTTGGTTATGACGGTGCTTGGGCAGCTGAGAACCGCAAGGTCCTCGTCTCAGCTTGGGAGGATTTGGTACTCGACATAGAGTAGCAGCGAAAGTAGTGCTTGCCGATTGTCATCTCAATAATTGGCAAGCATCACCAAAAAAACTTCAAACTGTTAGGAAATGATAATGGCATCGGTTGAAATTTCCGGGCTACGGAAGCTATACGGTGACGTCGTTGCTCTCTCAGATATCAGCATCTCGATTCCGTCAGGTACGTTTTACACGCTCCTTGGACCATCAGGGTGTGGTAAAACGACTCTGCTGCGAACAATCGCAGGGTTTCATCAACAATCAGCCGGTCAAATTGCTGTTGACGGCAGTTCCATCGAGCATTTACCAGCGCATCAAAGAGATGTTGCAATGGTTTTCCAAGACTATGCAGTATTCCCGCACTTAAGTGTGCGAGACAACGTAGCTTTTGGACTGAAACAACGTCGCATTCCAGCAAAGGAAATCACACGTCAAGTAGAAGAAGTCCTTGAGGTCGTTGAACTCGGTAAATTCGTGGATCGAATGCCCCATGAACTATCAGGCGGTCAGCAACAACGTGTTGGGCTCGCACGAGCAATTGTAGTGCGGCCAAAAGTTTTGCTCATGGACGAACCTCTTTCCAATCTTGAC
>Ga0209199_1001089_pt1 | contig 34021 bp, 20 predicted proteins | sample COGITO_mtgs_1105_7_FD_184805 | JGI IMG/M metagenome (GOLD analysis project Ga0209199, IMG submission 184805) | Pelagic marine microbial communities from North Sea - COGITO_mtgs_110523 (SPAdes) (version 2) | ecosystem: Environmental > Aquatic > Marine > Epipelagic ...
TATACAGTTTTCCATAGCCCACTTGTACTTGTTGCGTCTCGTTGGAGAAATTGCCTATAAAACACATTTCCCTTCCTGCTTTTCCGCGTTTAAAAGCAAAAATATTCGAATTTTCCGTCTTCAATCTCTTGTAGGCAGCAGCAGATTTTCCGCCGTGTAAGGCGGGGTGCGTTTTTTTAAGCGCACCGAGCTTCTTAAGAAGCTCAAAATAGGCGCCCTTGGTTTTGGGAAAGGAATCTTTTTCAAAAAATTTTAAACGGTGGTCCAAGTCGTATTCTTGGCCACTGTAAATTAGCGGCATACCTGGTAGGGTATATATTAGGGCCGTAAATATTTCTTTTTGCGCTGGCATACGCTCTGCTAAAGTACCCGCCCAAGAGTTTTCATCATGGTTGGTAATAAAGTTCATGTTAATGTCGTCTGCCGCCAAGACGGTGTCCATTTTACTTAAATATGCGTCTAATTCTGTCAGGTTTTTGTGGCCCTTAGAAATGTCGTTCAACAAATGGTGAAATTCCCAGGCGTAATGCATATCAAAAGCTTTTTCCATGAGATTGGGCTGTTCTGCCTCTGCTAACATAAATACTGGTTTTATCTCCTGGAGACTTGCGGTGGCTTTTTCAAAAAAGGCTACAGGTACTTGGTGTGCCACATCCATTCTGTAGCCATCAATATCTGCGGTTTTAACCCAATACCTAAGGGCGTCTATCATGGCTGTTCTCATTGCTGGATTGCTGTAGTTCAGATCTGCCGTGTCCGTCCAACCCCAAGATGCTCCCGTTTCTGGGTTGGAAGGGTCAATGATTTCTCCTGCTTCATTTTGGGTGTAGTAATCTGGGTGCTCATAAATCCATGGGTGGTCCCAGCCTGTATGATTGGGCACCCAGTCTAAAATAACATAAATGTCATTTTTATGGGCTGTTGCTACCAGATCTTTAAAATCTTCTAAACTTCCAAATTCTGGATTAATGGCTTTGTAGTCGGACACAGCATAGTAACTTCCTAAATATTTTTCTCTCTCAGCGGGGTCTTCAATGTCAGAAGTGAATAAATCTCCTTTGGCTTTGCGTTTTACTTTGGAGATGGGATTTATGGGCATGACCCAAATAATTTTGACCCCTAATTCCTTTAGAAGGGGAATGTCTTTTGTGAATGCATTGAAAGTGCCCTCAGGAGAGTACTGTCTTATATTGGCCTCATAAATTACAGCATTTTCTGCCATATCAGTACCAACGGCTGCTATGCTAGTGCTTATTTTTGGATTGGTTGGAGTTTCTTTACAGGCATATAAAAACACGAAAGAAAAGAGTGCTAAAAGAATTAATTTTTTCATCATGGAGGCTTTTGATCATTTCAAATATAGGATTCTTATGGGAGTTCTACCCACTTTTCCTATCTTGCCCTTAACTAAAACTTTTAGATGGAATTGGTGAATGATTTTTTAAGCAGTGTATTGCCTTATACGGAATGGGTCATGCTTTTTTTAGTTGTGGGTGGTGGACTGTTTTTAGCGGTTTACTCCAAGTTGCTGCCATTTAGGTATTTTAAGCATGCGCTAGATATTACCCGAGGGAAGTACGACCATAAGGATGATCCGGGAGAGGTGTCTCATTTGCAGGCATTGTCGTCGGCCGTGGCGGCCACAGTAGGTATGGGAAATATAGCGGGTGTGGCTATTGCCATTTACTTGGGCGGTCCTGGTGTGGTATTCTGGATTTGGATTACAGCATTGATTGGTATGGGGATTAAGTTTTACTCTTGTAGCCTTGCGGTCATGTTTAGGGGAACAGATTCTTTAGGCGCTTTACAAGGTGGCCCCATGTATTATATGATCCAAGGCATGGGAAAAAAGGCCAAACCTATGGCTATTTTCTTTTCTATTGCGGGGCTTTTTGGCGTCCTTCCTGCTTTTACCGCCAACCAATTTACCCAAACCTTGATTGATGTTGTTAGGCCACAGGTCAATATTTATGAGATGTCTGTTTTTCATTGGAAGGTGCTTATAGGTATAATACTTACTATTGCCACTTCTTTTGTGGTATTTGGAGGGCTTAAAAAAATTGCTAAAGTAGCTACAGCCATTGTGCCGTTTATGGTGGTGGTTTATTTATTAGCGGTGGTTTTTATTATGTTTCAGAATGCGGGAGAAATCTTCCCTGCCTTTAAACTCATTTTTTCAGAGGCTTTTAATATGGAAACAGCCGTAAAAGGTGGTTTTTGGGGCCTCGTTATAATTGGTATTCGAAGGGCTGTTTTTTCTAATGAGGCTGGAGTAGGAACAGCGCCTATGTTTCATGGACAGTCTAAAACCAATGAACCCATTCAGGAGGGCTTGGTGGCCATGTTAGGTCCTTTTATAGATACCATTATTGTATGCACCCTTACCGCCCTTGTCATTATTGTTAGTGGCGCATACTTGTCAGAGGAGACCAATGGAATTTTAATGACCCTTTTGGCTTTTAAGACCTCTTTGTATGGTTACGGAGATGTATTGCTCATGTTGGTGGTCAGTGCTTTTGCCCTTTCTACCTTATTTACCTACTCTTATTACGGAACAAAGTGCCTTTCTTTTTTGACCAACGCTAAAATAGGGCCATACTATAACTACATTTACGTGCTTAGTATTACCTTTGCAGCGGTAGCGTCTTTAGATCTTGTGATTAATTTAATAGACCTCTCCTTTGCACTCATGTGTATTCCAAACATGATTGCGGTCCTTTATCTGGCCCCTAAGGTAAATGCTGCCACAAAAAAATATTTAGCCAAGCACAACAATGAGTGAACATAAAGCAGGTTTTGTAAACATTATAGGGAATCCTAACGTAGGTAAATCTACCCTCATGAATGCCTTTGTAGGGGAGAAGTTGTCTATTATTACTTCTAAAGCCCAAACTACAAGACACAGGATCTTGGGGATTGTCAATGGAGAAGATTTTCAAATGATCCTTTCAGACACCCCTGGAATTATAAAGCCAGCCTATGAGTTACAAGCCTCTATGATGGACTTTGTAAAATCTGCCTTTGAAGACGCAGACATTCTGGTGTATATGGTTGAACTGGGAGAGAAGACCCTAAAAGATGAGCTGTTCTTTAAGAAGCTCCAAGGATCAAAAATCCCCGTTTTATTATTGCTCAACAAGATGGATATTTCTGAACAATCTATTTTAGAGGAGCAAATTGCCTACTGGCAAGAACAATTGCCCAATGCAGAAATTCATCCTATCTCTGCACTTCACAACTTTAATGTGAAAGAAGTGTTTTTGAGATTGGTAGAGCTAATGCCTGCAGCACCCCCTTATTATCCCAAAGACCAATTGACCGATAAGCCCGAACGTTTCTTTGTCAATGAGACCATCAGGGAGAAAATATTACAACACTACAAGAAAGAAATTCCTTATGCCGTAGAGATAGAAACAGAAGAGTTTTTAGAAAACGACGACATTATTAGAATGCGTGCCGTGATTATGGTGGAACGCGATTCTCAAAAAGGTATTATTATTGGACACAAAGGCGCAGCGTTAAAACGGGTGGGAATGGAAGCTAGAAAAGACTTGGAGAAGTTTTTTGACAAGCAGGTGCACATTGAACTATACGTTAAGGTAAACAAGAATTGGCGGAGTAATTCCCATCAATTGCGTCGTTTTGGTTACCACCAAAAATAGGCCCTAAACCCCTCTACAAGAAATAATTATCTCACACTTGCCTAATCGCAATGGGTATTCCTTAAAAATTAAGTAGTACTTTTGCAACAAATTTAAGAATATGAGTGCTATTGTAGCCATTGTTGGAAGACCAAATGTAGGAAAGTCTACCTTTTTTAACCGTTTAATTCAAAGGCGTGAAGCCATTGTAGACGCGGTTAGTGGGGTGACTAGAGACCGTCACTACGGTAAAAGTGATTGGAATGGAAGGGAGTTTTCTGTTATAGACACTGGTGGTTACGTGCTTGGAAGCGACGACGTTTTTGAAAAAGAAATTGACAAGCAGGTTGAATTGGCCATAGACGAAGCAGACGCCATAATTTTCATGGTAGACGTAGAGACAGGCATTACAGGGATGGATGAAGACGTGGCTAAATTATTAAGGCGTGTAAAAAAACCTGTTTTATTGGCTGTTAATAAAGTAGACAATGCCAGAAGAGTAGAAGAATCTGTAGAGTTTTACAACCTAGGTTTGGGAGATTTTTTCACTATCGCTAGTATTAGCGGAAGCGGAACAGGAGAGTTGCTAGACGCGCTTGTATTGGCTTTACCTGAAGAAGTGGAGCAAAAAGAGGAAGAGGTCCTTCCAAGATTTGCCGTTGTGGGACGTCCAAATGCAGGTAAATCTTCTTTTATCAATGCCCTAATTGGAGAAGACCGTTATATTGTTACAGATATAGCTGGAACCACAAGGGATAGTATAGATACCCGTTACAATCGCTTTGGTTTTGAATTTAACCTAGTAGACACCGCAGGTATTAGAAGGAAAGCCAAAGTAAGAGAAGACCTTGAATTTTATTCAGTCATGCGCTCCGTTCGTGCTATAGAGCACTCAGATGTTTGTATTTTAATTTTAGATGCAACCCGTGGATTTGACGGACAGGTAGAAAATATTTTCTGGTTGGCGCAAAGGAACAATAAAGGGATTGTCATTTTAGTGAATAAGTGGGACTTGGTAGAAGACAAGGAAACCAATACCGTTAAGGCTTACACCCAAAGAATACAGGAAGCCATATCTCCTTTTGTAGACGTGCCTATTATTTTCATGTCTGTAGTCACCAAGCAACGTATTTTTAAAGCCATTGAAACAGCCGTGGAGGTTTATGAAAATAGGTCTCGAAAAATCCCAACGAGAAAATTCAATGAGTTTATGTTGCCCCTCATTGAGCACTACCCCCCACCAGCTTATAAAGGGAAGTATGTGAAGATTAAATTCTGTACACAATTACCCACTCCTTACCCTCAATTTGCTTTTTTCTGTAATTTGCCACAATACGTTAGAGAACCTTATAAGCGTTATTTAGAAAATAAAATTAGAGAGCATTACTCTTTTTCAGGGGTACCAATCTCTATTTTTATGAGAAAAAAATAAGAAAGGTTTTTGATCACTTCTTTAACCATCACTTCAGTGAGATAGCCTTGAATATTTTTACTTGGCCCAGACGCTGTACTCTTAAATTTATGTTAATGTAAGTTCCTTCATTACAATTGGAGCTATTTTTGCAATCCTCTTAAGTTTTTCACAATATCATTACTATGCGTTTAAGATTTTTTGCACTGCTAGTACTTTTTTGTAGTTTTTTTTCCGTTAAAGCCCAAGAATTTGTCCTCAAAGGAAAGTTATTAGACGCTCAAATTAAAAGTCCTCTAGATGCTGCCACGGTTTACGTGGAGACTATAGCAGACTCTACCCTAGTGGCATATAGTATTACGGATACAGACGGAAGTTTTATAATAGAGGGCAAAACCAACCAAACCAAACTTATTTTTTACGCTACTTTCAATGGATATAAAAGTCTTAAGAAAGAAATTAGCATTGTCCCTCAGCTTCAGATGGGTACCTTGTATTTAGAAGAACAAGTAGAACAATTAGGGGAAGTGTTGGTGTCAGCAGAACGCGCTCCAATTGCAGTAAAGAAAGACACCCTAGAGTTCAATGCCAGTTCTTTTAAAACTAGACCAGACGCCAATGTAGAAGATGTGCTAAGAAAACTACCAGGGGTAGCTATAGATGCCAATGGCACCATTACGGTAAACGGCCAAGAGGTAGATCAGGTGCTGGTTAACGGTCAGGTATTTTTTAGTAAAGATCCCAAAGTAGCCACCAAGAGCCTGCCCAAAGATATTATCAGTAAAATTCAGATTACCAATACCAAAACAAAAACAGAAGAACGCACTGGAGACGACGCCCAAAGCGAGAATAAAACCATAAACCTCACCATTAAAGAAGACAAAAACAAGGGCTATCTGACCAGAATGGCTGGAGGGTATGGAACAGATGAGCGCTACCAATTAAACGGTTTACTCAATTATTTTAAAAATAAACAGCGCGTCAGTGTTTTAGCGAGCAGCAACAACATTAATAATGCAGGTTTTTCCTATGATGAGGTGTTTGATATGCTTGGAGGTGGCGGTTCCAGCAGAAGAAACTTTGGTGGTGGTTTTAATGTAGGGGGAATTAATTTTGGCTTTGGTCAAGGGATTGCTACTTCCTCTACCGTAGGGGCCAGCTACGCCGATGCAAAAAAAGGAAAATACGAAGTAGAGGGGAATCATTTCTTTTCTTATTCAGATTCCTATAATGACGAAGCTTCCTTTAGAGAAAACATCCTTCCAGACAGCAGGTTTTTTACAGAGCGAACGTCTAGCTTTAAAGGGACCAACCAAAACAATAGGGGTTCTGCAGATTTGGAGTTTAATTTAACCAAGGATTTGGTGATCAGTTTTGAACCCAATGTGAATGTGGGTTTCACCACAGCCTCTAACGATCAGAATACGCTTTCTAAAAATAGTGACGGGCTTTTAATTAACTCGAACAGGGTAAAAACCGCCAACAGAAGTGATTTGAGAAGTTTTTCTAATCAGTTCAGTCTTTTCCAAAAACTAGATACTATTGGTGGGTATATTTCATTGGATTTTGATATTTCTCAAAATAAAAATGAAAGCCGCACCAATTTAAATTCCCTCAGAGAGATCTATAATGAAGACCAGGTGACTCAAACACTTTTGGACCAAGAGAACAGTTCAGAGAATATAACCAATGCATATAATTTAGAACTAGAATACAGAAAAGCACTCACAAAAGATTTGTTTGTGCAAGCCGGAATGACTTACGATGTAAGCACAAGAGAGAACAAGCTATCTATCTTTGATTTGGACTTAGAAACTGGTTTGTACGACGGCTTTAACACAGTACAGAGCTCAGATTTTAGGTTTAAAACAGTGCAAAAAACACCTTCTATTGGTCTTAGGAACAATAGCGATAAATGGCGTTTAAGGCTGAATGCTAGTTATACAGACGCTACACTAAGTAATGAAGATTTTCTGCAAAATTCAGATTTTTCAAAAAATTACAAGAAGCTGCTGTTTAACCTTTATAGCCGTTATAGTTTGGGAAAAAACAAGAGCCTTAGTTTAAGGTATTCCAACAACTTAGACCTACCTAATCTAAATCAATTACTGCCAGTGCCTAATTTGAACAATCCACTGAATATTGTGGTGGGTAATCCAGATCTGGATCCTGCCCTAAACCATAGGATAGGATTTAATTACAATAACTACAATTGGCGGGAACGTTCTGGCGTTTTTGTATATGCAGGTGCTACTTTTACAGACAATAGGGTGAGTGCGGTAACCACAACAGATGAAAACTTTTTAAGGAATACTACTTTTACGAACGTCAACGGTAATTACAATGGTTATTTTGGGGTAGGTTATTCCAAGCAGATTAAAAAAGACAGTGTTTATTCCATGAATTTGAATATTAGGCCCAACGCGAATTTCTCTAAGAATGTAGGCTTCTCAAATGGGCAATCACTTAAAACGACCTCTTATAGTCTGAATCCTTCCGTGTCTACTTCAATTAATTTCAATGAAAAGTTTCAAATTGAGCCGGGATATTCTTTAGGGTATTCTAGGAGTACTTATAATTTGGAGAACCTTCCAGAGGTATCTGTGTTGAACCACAATGCAACTTTAAAAACAACCACTTTTTGGCCAGAAAATATTATTTGGGGCAATGACATTACCTATAGTTACTATCCAAATGTAGGTCCAGGGTTTGATAAGAACGCCTATTTTTGGAACATGAGTATTGGGGTTCAGCTACTCGAAGACAAGGCTACTTTGAAAGTATTGGCTTATGATATTTTAAACCAAAACATCAATACGCGAAGGACTACTGCAGAAGATTTTATTGAAGATTTTCAAGGCACGGTATTGCAGCAGTATTTTATGCTGAGCTTTAGTTATAAATTAGACAAATTTGGCGGCCAGAAACCAGGGGGCAGAAGTATGCGCTACGGTGGTTAGAATATTACAGTTGTGACTTTATTTTCAGAAGTTCTTCTTTCACTAAAGACAATCGCTTCACGAGGTCTAAATTATCTAGCGTTTTATTTTTAGAGACTTTCAAATGGGCCTTAGCACCTACCAGGGTGTAGCCTTTTTCTTTGACCAAATGATAAATAAGCTGTAGGTTTTTAATGTCTTCAGGGGTAAATTTTCTGTTACCCTTGGCGTTTTTCTTAGGCTTGAGAATGTCAAAAGTAGTTTCCCAAAAGCGAATTAAAGAGGTGTTCACCTCAAACGCTTTGGCCACTTCACCTATGCTGTAATATCTTTTATCGGGCAGGTTGTGCATTAGTCTAAAGATTGGTTTTCTTGGTTGGCAAAACGCAGTAAGTTCTCGAATTCTGCAGGGCTTAAAGTGCCGGTATAGAAGTTAATCGGGTTTATTTTTTTCTTGTCTTTCCATACTTCGTAATGAAGGTGAGGGGCCTGCGAACGTCCAGTACTCCCCACATAGCCAATAATGTCTCCTCTTTTAACCTTTTCTCCCCTTCTCACATTGTACTGACTTAAATGCGCATAGATGGTCACATAACCAAAGCCATGGTCTATGCGAATGTGTTTCCCAAACCCAGTAGCTCTTTGATCTGCTCTGAGGATTCGTCCATTTCCAGTAGCGTAAATTGGGGTGCCTCTTGGGGCTGTAAAGTCCATTCCCCAGTGTTTTTTTCTCACTTTATTGAAAGGGTCAGAGCGCCATCCAAAGCCAGAAGCCATTCTGGTAAGGTCTTGGTTTGAGATTGGTTGTATGGAGGGAATAGCAGCAAGTAGCGCTTCTTTTTTAGAAGCAAGTGTACTTATTTCATCCAGAGATTTAGACTGAACCACCAATTGTTTTTGAAGTATATCTAGTTTTTTCGCGGTATTTACGATAAGATTTGAATGTGCATATCCCTCCAGAGTGGCATACCTGTTTAGTCCTCCGAATCCTGCTTTTCTTTGAGATTCAGGAATTGGATTTGCTTCAAAGTACACCCTATAAATTGTATTGTCTCTGTTTTCAACATCTGCCAAAACAGCTGTGGCTTCATCCATTTTTTTATTGAGTTGCTCAAATTGAAAGTTCAAATTTTTAAGCTCTCTAGACAGACTCAATTCTTTGGGAGTATTTACTATTGATGTATTGAGGAGAAACAGCAAACCAATCATTCCAAATAAAAAAGAGGCCAAAAGGAACAATACCGCCTTTTTAAAACGAGTGGTTTTCTTGTCCGTTATTTCACGGTAAGAAAGTGTATCTGCGTCGTAATAGTATTTTACTTTAGACATCTCTGGAATTTATGCTATTTTTGTGCTGTTGTTAACAGCATTAAAACAAATATAAACATTGTTTTTCTTTCGCTCATAGTTTTGCGTAAAGCTTAAGAAATCTTTGCATTTTTAACATTTTGTTCTCAAGTGTTTTTGACACCAATTAAATCATTAAGTGCCCATGAAATCTCAAGATATTAGAGCCCAGTTTTTAGCTTTCTTTAAAGATAAAAACCATCAAATAGTTCCTTCTTCTCCAATGGTTATTAAGGATGACCCAACCCTCATGTTTACCAATGCAGGGATGAACCCTTTTAAACCGTATTTTTTGGGCAATACCCTTCCTAAAAACCAGCGCGTAGCAGATACTCAAAAATGTTTGCGGGTGAGCGGAAAACACAATGACTTGGAAGAAGTAGGTAAGGATACTTACCACCATACCATGTTTGAGATGCTTGGTAATTGGAGTTTTGGTGTGGCAAAGAATAATGTAGATGGTTATTTTAAACAAGAAGCCATTCAATGGGCCTGGTCTTTATTGGTAGACGTTTTTAAAATAGATCCCAATAGTTTGTATGTGACAGTTTTTGAGGGCAGTAAAGACGCAGATCAATTAGAGATGGATGCAGAGGCATTGTCTTTATGGAAAGCGATTGTACCCGAATCACAAATTTTATTTGGGAATAAGAAAGATAATTTTTGGGAAATGGGCGACCAAGGTCCCTGTGGTCCTTGTTCTGAAATCCATGTAGATATTCGTACGCCAGAGGAGAAAGCCTCCGTTTCAGGAGCTAGTTTGGTCAATATGGACCACCCACAGGTTGTAGAGATTTGGAATTTGGTTTTTATGCAGTTCAATAGAAAAGCCAATGGTATTTTGGAGCCACTGCCTGCAAAGCACGTAGACACCGGTATGGGATTTGAAAGGCTTTGTATGGTTTTACAAGGGGTTCAGTCCAATTATGACACAGATGTATTTACGCCTATTATCAAAGAAATAGAGGTGATTAGCGGCCATTCTTACGGAAAAGATACCCCAACAGATATTGCCATTAGGGTTATTGCAGATCATATAAGGGCCGTAGCTTTTTCTATTGCAGATGGTCAATTGCCAAGTAATACAGGCGCAGGCTATGTTATTAGAAGAATACTTAGAAGGGCCATTCGTTATGGGTTTACTTTTTTAAACACCAAAGAGCCTTTTATGTTTAAACTGGTTCAGGTGCTTTCTAAAACCATGGGAGATGCATTCCCTGAATTAAATTCCCAAAAGCAATTAATTCAAAATGTAATTAAGGAAGAAGAACAATCTTTTTTAAGAACTTTAGAGCAAGGTTTGCAGTTATTAGACACGCTCATTCTTACCGCAAAAGATAAGGTTCTAGCTGGAGAGAAAGCCTTTGAATTATATGATACTTATGGTTTCCCCATTGATTTAACCGCTCTAATACTCTCAGAAAGAGGTTATGCGCTAGACCAATCAGGATTCGAAAAATCCATGCAAGTACAAAAACAGCGCTCAAGGGCGGCTTCTGAAGTATCCAAAGAAGATTGGGAAGTCTTGCTAGAAGACGACACCCAAGAGTTTATTGGTTATGACCTTTTAGAGACGCAGGTTAAAATTGCCAAGTATAGAAAAGTTACTTCAAAAAAAGAAGGAGAAATGTACCAATTGGTATTTAATCTAACTCCTTTTTATCCAGAAGGTGGAGGACAAGTTGGAGATAAAGGCTATTTAGAGGCACCCAACGGAGATGTGACTTATATTGTAGATACCAAAAAGGAAAACAATGAAATTATTCATTTTTCTAGCACACTCCCCAAAGATCCAAGAGTTTCTTTTAAAGCATCTGTAGACAAGAAACAGCGTGACAGAACGTCAAAAAACCATACAGCCACGCATTTATTGCATCAGGCTTTAAGAGCCATACTTGGCACTCATGTGGCCCAAAAAGGTTCTGCGGTTCACTCCAAGTACCTGCGTTTTGATTTCTCTCACTTTTCAAAAGTAACTTCAGAACAACTTAAAGAGATAGAAGACTATGTAAACGCTAGAATAGACGGACACATCCCTTTAGAGGAACATAGAAATAGACCTTTGGCTCAGGCTCAAGCAGATGGTGCTATGGCCTTATTTGGAGAAAAGTACGGAGATACGGTAAGAAGTATCCGTTTTGGCCATTCTATTGAACTCTGTGGTGGAACTCATGTAAAGAATACAGGCGACATTTGGCAGTTTAAAATTACGGGGGAATCTGCTGTGGCCTCTGGAATCAGAAGGATCGAAGCCATTACTTCAGATGCGGTTAAAGATTATTATTTAAAAACAGATCAGACCTTACAGCAGGTCCTGAACCAATTGCAAATAAATACTGACCCAGTAACGGCTATTACAAAACTTCAGGAGGAATTTGTACAGTTAAAAACTGCCCTAACAGCGCTTCAAAAAGAAAAAGCAGGTGATGTAGGGAAATCATTAGCGGCATCCTTTGAAGAAATTAACGGGGTGCGTTTCTTGGCAGCAGAAGTCTCTTTAGACGCCTCAGCCATGAAAGATTTGTGTTTTGAATTGGCCGCCCAGAGTCCAAATACTTTTTTGCTTTTAGGTGCGCAATACGAGGGGAAAGCATTGTTGGCTTGTTATATCTCTAAAGAACTCTTGACCGAAAAGTCTTTAAATGCAGGGCAAGTTGTGAAAACACTTGGTCAGTATATCCAAGGTGGTGGTGGAGGGCAGCCCTTCTTTGCTACAGCAGGAGGTAAAAACCCCGAAGGAATAGCAGAAGCTATTGCACATGCCAAGGACTTTATAACCCCATAGACCCCCTTTAAATGGAGCTGCAAACTAAGGTGCCACTATCTCATTTGAATTTTCAAATAGACTACAATGCCCAAATATTGCTCCTGGGATCATGTTTCAGTGACCATATAGGTGCTTTGTTTTCAAAGCACCAATTCAATACGCTAAGCAATCCCTTTGGTATTATATTTCATCCTATTCCGCTCGCTTCCCTAATTCAAAGAATAGTGCATAAGAATTATTTTACTGAAGACGCGTTTTTTTTTCATCAAGAGCAATGGCATTCTTATGAACTTCATTCTAGTATGGGCCGAACAAATCTCTCTGAAGCACTTAGAAATGCCAATGAAATATTGGATCTCACCCATAATTTTTTAAATAAAGCTTCCCATGTCTTTATTACTTTGGGAACTGCCTGGGGTTATAGGTTGAATAACACCACTGTCACTAATTGTCACAAGCAGTCCGCCTCGTTATTTCACAAAGAGTTGGCTTCAATTTCTTTGATTGAAAATGCCTTGGAACAAATACAAGCTGCCATGATGTATCTGAATCCCGATCTGAAGGTGGTGTATACCGTTTCTCCTGTGCGGCATTTAAAAGATGGTTTTACAGAGAATTCTATCGGTAAAGCCCATTTGTTGGCAGGTATTCATGCGTATAAGGAAAAAGCCAAGGATTCAAAATCAGTCTCTTATTTTCCATCCTATGAAATTGTAATGGATGAACTGCGGGACTATCGTTTTTATAAAATGGATTTAATTCATCCCAATGAATTGGCCATAGCGTATATATGGGAATCTTTGGTAGCAGGTACTTTTACAGCAGCCACCAAAATACTTTTAAAAGAAGTGGTTTCAATCCAAAATGGTTTGGACCACAGACCCTTTAATCCAACCGCTGAGGCACATAAAAAATTCCTGCAAACATTGGGTAGGCGTATGGCAAAAATTAAACGGCAATACCCCCATATGTTTCCATAATTTAAGTATGTTTTTACAAGTTAAAAAGCGCTTAATCTTTGAAAATAATATTGGTGTGTGACTTATTTTTTTTCAAGTGATGGCGGATAAGTGGCCATGATTTCATTGACAAATTTTTGAATATTGGCCTGTTTTTTTAAAGGATCGTCTTGAGGTTCTAAAAAGCCTACGCCACTTCCTTGCCACAGCAATCTTTTGGTTTTAGCATCTATCACGTCTATAAACAAACGCCCTTTTGCTCTGGTGGTCACTTGGGTGTTTTGCATGCCCATTCCTGGCCAAAACCATGGATTCCAGCCCCATCCCCATCCTAATCCGGCATTGTTGTAAATGTCTACTTGGGCCTCTTCTTTGGTAAAAAAGTTAAGGAGTATGTCTGGCATATCACTGGCAGAAAAGCCTTTCTCTTGGAGGGTGTTTTCTAAAGATTTTAAAATCCTTCTCTTGTCTAAATCAGAAATTTTTACCTGATCTATTCCCGCTTTGTAAAATGCGTAGGTCTTGTAGCGATCAAATGAAACATTGGGATCGTAATCTGTAATAACCTTTATGCTGGAGCAACTATGGAGAAACATCATTAAGGTGAATAGCGGTAGTGCGAATAATAGTTTTTGTCTCATCATAAATCCAGTTTTAAAAAGATTAAAAATTTAATATATCACCCTAAAATCAAAAAGCATGCCATTCTTTCCTATTATACATATGGTGAAATACAATTGAACGGTACTAGCGCAGCGCAACAGGACTACTTTGAGAATGCAGTGCTATTGCTTGTTTGTTTTTGGGTCATAACCATAGGGGCAATGCCTACAACCACTCTCACAGCAAAACCCTCTTTTCAGGTGGTATTGGGCAGTAAACACCCTATAACCACTGGGGTCGTAATAAAAATCACCTTCTTCTACAGGAATGTATTTTTTCATCATTAGTTCGGCAATTGAGATTTAGGGTATAAAAGCTATTTTGTGAATGTTAAAAATACGAATTTTGCGTTCAATTCTCTACTTAGTCCATTGATAAACGAAATAGCTACATACACCGAAATAGACCTGCCTTTGCTTAGAGAGAAAGGCATTCAACTCGCTTTTAAGCGAGAGGAGTTGTTGTTTCCGGGTATTTCTGGCAATAAATACCGAAAGTTAAAATACAATATTCAGGCGGCTAAAGCGGCAAAGCAGCATACGCTGCTCACCTTCGGTGGCGCTTTTTCAAACCACATTGCCGCGGTAGCTTATGCAGGAAAAATCCATGGTTTTAAGACCATTGGAATAATTCGTGGAGAAGAATTGGCTGGACAGCCCCTGAATCCTACCCTTGAGAGAGCGAAATTACATGGAATGTCTTTTCACTTTGTGTCTAGAGAGGTGTATAGAGAAAAGCATCGGCCACAATTTGTGGCCAAACTACAAGAGACTTTTGGCCATTTTTATCTCATTCCAGAGGGAGGTACCAATGAACTAGCGGTAAAGGGGTGTGCAGAAATACTCCATGAGTTGGACGCTAAATACACGCACATTTGTGTGGCTGTTGGTACTGGAGGTACACTGTCTGGTTTGGCAGAGGCTGCATTTGAACACCAAGAAATTCTTGGATTTCCAGCCCTAAAAGGCGCTTTTTTGCAAAAAGATATTTGTAATTTTACACAGCAGAATAATTGGTCCCTTTTTGAATCGTATCATTTTGGGGGTTATGCAAAGCTCAGCCCTCAGCTGGTAAATTTTGCCAATCAATTTAGGCGAGATACAGGGGTTGTTTTGGATCCCATTTACACTGCTAAAATGGTTTTTGGCACCTTGGACCTCATTGCTAAAGATTATTTTGTCTCTGGAGACCATATTTTAATGATTCATACAGGGGGTTTACAAGCCATTGAAGGCATGAATAAAAAATTGCGAAAGCAAGATATAGAATGGTTGCTATGAGATTGAAATCTTTTTTATGGGTGGTTTCTTTTGCGTTATTGCTCAGTAGCTGTATCGCAAAAAAGAAGCGCAGCTATGCCCAGGCAAAAAAGGCCTACGAACAATCAAGTGCTCAAGGGTTAAAACCAAACGCATTACCGGATGCAAACACAGCCGGATTTACTACCTATACCTTTAATTCTGCAGAAGAGTATATACGTACATTCGCTCCCATTGCCTTAGAGGAAATGGAGGCCTATGGTATTCCTGCCAGTATTACCTTAGCCCAAGGATTGTTAGAAAGTGGTGCTGGGAGCAGTAATTTGGTTCGAAAGTCTAACAACCACTTTGGGATAAAGTGTCACACAAAATGGCGGGGCCCTTCCACCACCCATGACGACGACGAAAAGGGGGAGTGTTTTAGGAAGTACCTTCACCCCAGAGAGTCCTACAGAGACCACAGTCTTTTTTTAGCCAATGGCAGCAGATATGCGTTTTTGTTTGACTACCGAACCACCGATTATAAAGCCTGGGCTAGGGGATTGAAAAAAGCGGGCTATGCCACAGATCCAAAATACCCCGCCAAGCTCATTGCCCAGATTCAAAAATATAATTTAGACCAATACGACCACCCTAGAAAGGCACAAAGAATTATTAAAGAAAATAGTGAAAACCCAATCAGTAGTTATGTGTCTGGCCGTATTCACCAGGTTCAAAAAGGAGATACTCTTTTTGGAATTTCCAAAAAATACGGTCTTAGTGTAGCCACACTCAAGAAGATTAACGGGCTTAAGAGCAATGACATTCAGGTGGGTACCTCACTTAAAATAAGTATAAAATAGATGAATTATCAGAGAAGTAGCGCCCTTTTTGAAGCGGCACAGAAAGTAATACCAGGAGGCGTGAACTCTCCAGTAAGGGCTTTTAAAGCAGTTGGAGGGACACCTATTTTTGTTGAACGTGCCAAAGGGGCTTACCTATACGACGTAGACGGGAATAGGTATGTAGATTTTATTGCCTCATGGGGGCCACTTATTTTAGGACACGCTTACGAGCCTGTTTTAAAAGCCGTGACAGAAAAAGCTGCTTTGGGCACTTCTTTTGGAATGCCTACCGCTATTGAAACAGAATTGGCCTCACTCGCGGTTAGTATGGTGCCTGGAATAGATAAAATTAGGTTTGTCAATTCAGGCACAGAAGCCTGTATGAGCGCCATTCGTTTGGCCAGGGGGTTCACAAAAAAAGACAAGATTATAAAATTTAAGGGTTGTTACCACGGACATTCAGACGCCTTCTTAATTCAGGCAGGTAGTGGTGCGGTAACTTTTGGTGCACCGAGCAGTCCTGGTGTGACAAAAGGAACGGCAAAAGACACCCTTCTGGCAGATTATAACGATTTGGAAGGGGTGCAACAATTGGTGCAAGAACACAAGAATGACATTGCTGCAATTATTATTGAGCCAGTAGCCGGTAATATGGGCTGTATTCCACCAGAAGCTAGTTTTATTCAAGGCCTAAAAAGACTTTGTAGTCATGAGGGCATATTGCTTGTTTTTGATGAGGTTATGACTGGTTTTAGACTGGCAGCAGGTGGTGCCCAAGAGGTTTTGGATATTTCCGCAGATATTGTTTGTTTTGGAAAAGTAATTGGTGGTGGTTTGCCGGTAGGTGCTTTTGCAGCTAGGGCAGAAATAATGAATTATTTGGCCCCAGACGGACCGGTGTATCAGGCAGGAACGCTGTCCGGAAATCCGCTCGCCATGAGTGCAGGTTTGGCTATGTTACAAGCGCTCTCAAAAGATAAAGCAGTATTTAAACGCTTGGCAGAAAAAACAGCCTATTTACATAAAGGAATAGAAGGCGTGCTACTCAAGCACGGTATCTCTCATACGATCAATAGGCTGGGTTCTATGATTTCTGTTCATTTTTGTCAGGACGCTGTGACAGATTTTACGACTGCAGCTGCGGGAGATAATGAAACTTTTAAAAAATACTTTCACGGTATGTTGGCACAAGGGGTTTATTTGCCCCCCTCTGCTTATGAGAGTTATTTTTTAAACGACGCCTTGAGTTATGAAGATTTGGATTTCACTATTGCTGCATTGGAAAAAGTGGCGCCAGATTTACTGTAATGCTTTTGGCTTATGTGAAGTAAAAAAAAGGGAGGCTGAAAGCCTCCCTTTTTTTAAAAATTGGTTTGATTGGATTATTTAGGATCCAAAATGTCATTGATTCTAGCAATGGCATCTTGTATATGGTATCTAGACATGGTATTAGCCGCGTTGGTCAATCCATTTCTCAATTGTGCTCTAAGGGTCACTAATTCACCTCTTACTACTGAACGAATGTCTGATTGAGACGTATTCACTGCAGTAGATTTCTGATACCCACCATAGCTCGGTAATTTTCTCTGACTGTCTGCAGTCATTAAATAGGCCAAACGGTCAATGTGTCCTTTTTGTAGGTTTCTTCTATAAGTGTCTATAGCGCCACCGCTGTAAATCTCAGACCAGATCCCTCTTCTGAGTTCAGACATCATTTGGGTTAAAGTATAGGCCTTAGACCCCATGGCTGTTTCATGTTCAATGAGTCTGGCCATTTTACCCAGACTAAGTACATTGTTTAACGTTCTTACCTGAACACCACGAACACGGTCTACCGTTCCTGAGTACTCAATTTTGTTAAAAATGTTTTGGTCTAGCATCCACTCAGGTGTTTGAAACAATTCACGTTGTAAAAACTTCATAGCGTCCCGCTGATGCCCCTTAGCTACTGGCGTATAAACAGCCCCTTCTTGATCATAAGTTTTGTGGTTTTCGTAAACCCCACCAATATTGTTGGACACATGGCCCATATAGCGGTTAAACTGAGACAGTACTTGACCGTAAAGGGTTTCTAAATCATCGTAATTCTTACCGTCTTCTGCAGTCCACTCAATCAATTTAGGCACAATTCTCTGTAGGTTTTTGATTCCGTACATACTCGCTTTCATAGCGTTGTCTCCTAAATCTTCTGTCTGAGAACTCGGATCTACCACGTCGCCTCCTTGTTGGCTTCCAAAACGGTATAATGGGTCTCCATCATGGGCCATAATCCAGCTGTCTAGTACTGGTTTTTCTGCTTCAGCACTTTTATCTAAGATGGGTCTGTATCCCCATTCAATGGCATATTTGTCATAAATACCAATATTTGGCATAAGGGCTACCCCTTTGTCTTCTGGCTGAGCCACATAGTTAAAACGGGCATAGTCCATAATGGAAGGTGCTGTACCGTATTTACTGGTAAAGCTTGCAGACCTTAAAGAATCTACAGGATATGCAGCAGAACTACCCATATTGTGGGGAAGTCCTAAAGTATGGCCCACTTCGTGAGAAGAAACAAATTGTATTAAACGGCCCATTACTTCATCTTTAAAAGCTACGCCTTGTGCTTCGGGGTTTATGGCTGCAGTTTGAACAAAGTACCAGTTGCGCAATAGACTCATTACATTGTGGTACCAGTTAATGTCAGATTCTAAGATCTCGCCACTTCTTGGATCACTTACATGGGGTCCGTTTGCATTGGGTATTGGGGAAGCTAAATAACGCACTACAGAATAGCGCACGTCTTCAGGAGACCATTCTGGGTCTTCTTCTGGCGTTGGAGGATCCATAGCTATAATAGCATTTTTAAATCCTGCGGCTTCAAAAGCTACTTGCCAGTCTTCAATTCCTTGTTTAATAAAAGGCACCCATTGTTTTGGTGTGGCCCTGTCTACGTAATAAATGATTGGTTTTTTTGGTTCTACTAATTCACCTCGGTTGAATTTCTCTAGATCTTCTTCTTTAACTTCGAGTCTCCATCTGTCTAGAAACTTCACTGTTTTACTCTCTTGAGCATCCAATCCATAATCTACCTGATCTCTTTCGAACCAACCTACGCGCTTGTCAAAATAACGTCTTTTCATGGGTTCAGCAGGAAGTAATATCATAGAGTTATTAATCTCTACAGAGATAGATCCCAAGCTTGAATTAGAAGGAGGACTGCCCGCAAAATAAGTTTTCACATGTCTGGCCTCAATATTCATTGGGTAACTTTTAATGCCTTCAATAAAGCTTCTCTCCGAATCTAATCTGGTCGCTTTATATCTTTTTTTATACCCCTCAGGCATTCCAAGTGCGTTCACATCTTTTTCAAAAAGCGGTGTTACTTCTATGACAGTACTCGTCGCAACAGAATCTTTTCTATTAGATTTTACGGCAAAGGAATACAATACCGGCTCAAAATTTGAATTGATTACAGCTTCTTTAACAGGGAGCGAATCTGCTGCAACTACTTCGTGGCTAACCACCCTTAAATGCACTTTATCTCCCTTTTTCTCCCACCTCATGACTTGGGTGTTTATTTTTCCACCCCCAAATCCAATCCCTGAAGCAGTTTTTGAAATCCTACTCACCATGAGCATTTCTCTACCTAAAAGGCTGTCTGGTATTTCATAGAAAAATTTGTCTTTGATTTGGTGTACGTCAAAAAGACCTTTATCTGTCTTGGCCTCTTTAGTAATGACCTTAGCATAGGGCTGTGGTGCGTCTTTATCTATTTTTGGTTTTGCCTCTGTAGGCGCTTTTGCCTTAGCTTTTTTCTTGAAAAGCTGGGCTTCACTTGTGCTGACACTTCCAATCACTAGGAGTGAAAACAACAGGTACTGAAGATTTTTTTTGATCATTAGGTGGGTTTTTTATTTTATTGCTTCTCAAATAACCGAAAAATTGTCCTAATGAAATGTTAACAAAATCATAAGATGGCACTTTTATTTGTTAGGTAGCGTTTTGCAATTTCATGATTCATCTATCCAATTCAGTCGCATTATGGCTGGTAAAATAGCTCAAGTTAAAAGAGTAAAGGAATAATATATTCAAACATCCCAATGAGAATTAGTACGGCTACTAGGTTGAGTAATATACCTGCTTTGACCATATCTTTTACTTCTATAAAACCACTGGCAAAAACAATGGCATTTGGCGGGGTAGCCATGGGCAGCATAAAAGCACAGCTGCTAGCCATTGTCACCGGGATGAGTAGGTACACCATAGGTATTCCAAGACCAATGGCTATTCCAGCGACTACAGGCGCTAATACAGCCACTAAGGCTACATTGCTCATGAGTTCTGTCATAAATAGCATTAATAAAATCAGTAAACTGGCTGTGGCAGTAATACTGAAATTACCTGCAGCAATACTTTGAGAAACCTGATCTACAATTCCAGAAACAGACATTCCTTTGGCCAAAGCCAATCCGCCACCAAACAATATTAAGATGCCCCATGCCAGCTTTTCAGTATCTTTCCAATCCAGTATGAAGTCTCCTTTTTTTAGGTTAAAAGGAACGGCAAATAGACTTATTGCTGCAAACATGCTGATCATGGTGTCTGACAACCCTAAAGAGGGAAAGACACTATTGATTAAGGTCCTAAAGATCCAGAGGGATACAGTCACTGCAAAAATGCCCAATACCATCTTTTCTTTTGATCGGGTAGGGCCTAATTTTCTTAATTCTTCTTTAATCACTTCATTAGAGGCAGAGAAATTGAGGCCCTTACTCGGAAAAATGAGGTGTACAAGTGTAATATAACTCAGACCAATCATAATGATTGAGAAGGGTAGGGCAAATACCATCCATTTTAAAAAGGATATTTCTATTTGGTATTCATTTTCCAAAAGACCAATAAGGATAGAATTTGGTGGGGTGCCTATTACCGTGGCTATACCTCCTGCGTTTGCAGAAAAAGCAATTCCCAAGAGCACACTTACTGCAAAATTTCGATCTTTTTTGGTAAAGCCATCTACGTCGTCTATTAAAAGCTTAATCACTGACATGGCAATGGGCAGCATAACGACAGCTGTAGCGGTATTGCTAATCCACATACTCAAAGAAGCTGTGGCGATCATAAAACCAAGTACTACTTTGTTTGGCGTAGTGCCTGTAATGCGAATAATATTGAGTGCAATTCTTCTATGGAGATTCACCTTTTCTAAGGCAAGTGCCATAACGAAACCGCCAAAAAACAAAAAGATAATAGGACTTCCGTAATTATTCCCTACCTCTGCAATAGGCATAATATCTAATAAGGGAAACAAAAGCAGGGGAAGCAGGGCCGTCACAGAAATAGAGACTGCCTCTGTAAGCCACCAAGTGACCATCCATAGTGCAACAGCAATTACAGCATCTCCTTGGGTGCTTAATAATGGCTGTGGCCATAACAGTATTAATAGGAAAAATACAGGGCCTAAAAACAGCCCCACTTTTTTGCTGTTACTCATCTTAAAAAAATTTAGCCTAAGCTAGTTTTTTTATCTGTGATATAAAAGGCGCTTTCGTTAAAACGGTGGTGAAAGTCCTCAGTTCAAGAATTCTAATCTTTGGTATTAAGAATCTATGAATCTTTGAGGGTACAAGTAAGTGCATCGGCCTCTTTGGCCACAACCACCATTTGTATTTTGGTTAAACTTTTAATGGTCTTGTCCCAAGCTTTATTACTCAATCCGCTCGCTTCTTTTAAATCTAATAAAGGCATAGGATTGGTTTTTTTCAAAAGCTCTAGGACTATTTTTTCATTCTCTGAAAGTTCAACAGCTTTCTTTTCTGGGCGCATTTGAGGGAAAAACAATACTTCTTGTATAGAGGCATTATTGGTCATAAGCATGACCAATCTATCTATGCCAATTCCAATTCCAGAAGTTGGCGGCATTCCGTATTCAAGTGCTCTCAGGAAGTCTTGGTCAATAAACATGGCCTCGTCATCTCCTTTTTCAGAGAGGGCTAGTTGGTCTTCAAAACGCGCCCTTTGGTCTATAGGGTCATTTAGCTCTGAATAGGCGTTGGCCAATTCTTTTCCATTAACCATTAATTCAAATCGCTCGGTAAGGGCTGGATTGGACCTATGCTCTTTAGTGAGTGGACTCATTTCTTTTGGGTAATCTGTAATAAAGGTGGGTTGCACATAATGGTGTTCGCAACGTTCTCCAAATATTTCATCGATGAGTTTTCCAACACCCATACTGTCCGTGACTTCTATGTCTAGTGATTTTGCTACACCAGCTAATTCATTCCTGTTCAATCCTGCAACATCGTGACCTGTATGAATTTTAATGGCTTCTAGAATAGGAACCCTAGGGTAGGGTGCTTTAAATTCGATCGCATTCTTGCCTACAGTTATCTTTGAACTACCATTAGATTCCATGGCGATGGTTTCAAGTAATTTCTCGGTAGTGTCCATCATCCAATGGTAGTCTTTATAGGCTACATACAATTCCATTACGGTAAACTCTGGATTGTGGGTGCGGTCCATTCCTTCGTTTCTGAAATCTTTAGAGAATTCATATACCCCGTCAAAACCACCTACGATTAATCTCTTTAAATAAAGTTCATTGGCCACCCTTAGGTACAATGGCATATTAAGTGCATTGTGGTGGGTAATAAATGGTCTTGCAGACGCTCCCCCAGGAATAGGCTGCAGTATAGGAGTTTCTACTTCTAAATAGCCTTTGTCATTGAAAAATTTTCTAATACTATTGGTGATCTTTGTTCTCTTAATAAAGGTGTCTTTGACCTGCGGGTTTACAATTAAGTCTACATAACGCTGTCTGTATCTCAATTCAGGGTCATTGAATTCATCGTGCACTTTACCATCTGCGTCTACTTTAGGCAGGGGTAGTGGCCTCAAAGCTTTGCTCAGTAAGGTAAATTTTTTTACCAAGACCGTTTTTTCTCCTACTTGAGTGGTAAAGAGGGTTCCTTCTATACCAAGAATATCCCCTAAGTCAATGAGTTTTTTAAATACCTCATTGTACTGCTGGCTATCAGGAGTGGTGTCTATTTCATCTCTATTGAAATACACTTGAATGCGGCCCTCACTGTCTTGAATTTCTGCAAAAGAGGCTTTGCCTTGTACTTTTTTTCGCATCAGCCTGCCAGAAACTATCACTTGCTTTCCTTCTTTATAGTCCTTTTCTATAGCTGTAGACATGGTATTTACAGGATATAAAGCAGCTGGGTAGGGATCTATGCCTAAGGCCCTTAGTTTGACTAATTTTTCTCTTCTTACAATTTCTTGTTCTGTCAGTTGCATGGTTGCGAATTATGAAGGGCAAATATAAGTACTTCGTGCTAATTTACAGAGCATGCATGTAACATTTGAATCACTTTAACGTCATAAATAGGTAGTACCTAGGTTAAATTATAATTTTTATGAGTTTTTGGCGTGTTTTATTGGCTATTTTGTTCCCACCACTCTCTGTGATTGGAAAGGGATGTGGATCTATTTTAATTGTTTTTCTTCTAACGCTTTGTGGTTGGGTTCCAGGAGTCATTGCTGCACTGGTAATTTTGAACAATCCCAACGAATAAATACACTTTTGAAATAGTATCTTTGTCTTATGAATAAGCAGCTTATTATAAAAGACCTTGGACTTAAGGACTATAAAGAGACTTGGGATTATCAAGAGGACTTGTTTGCGAAAACAGTGGCTTTAAAAGTGCAAAATAAAAAGCAAGCCACTTATTTACCTACCCCCAATCATTTCCTTTTTGTAGAGCATCCCCATGTTTTCACATTGGGTAAGAGTGGTAATTTAGACCATTTGTTGGTCTCTGAAGCAGTGCTTAGAGAGAAAGAAGCCAGCTTTTATAAAATTAATAGGGGTGGTGACATTACCTATCATGGCCCCGGACAAATCGTAGGCTACCCCATATTGGATTTAGAGAACTTTTTCACGGACATTCATAAATATTTAAGGCTTTTAGAAGAGACGGTCATTTTAACTTTGGCTGAATACGGAATAACGGCAACAAGATCTCCTGGGGAGACTGGTGTTTGGTTGGATGTAGGCACGCCTTTCGCACGCAAAATTTGTGCCATGGGTGTTAGGGCCAGTAGGTGGGTTACCATGCACGGCTTTGCACTCAATGTAAACACAGATTTAGGTTATTTTGACCTCATGATCCCATGTGGTATAAAAGGTAAAGCGGTTACTTCTATGACCGCAGAACTCAATGGAGTTCCCCAAGATATGGCTGCGGTAAAAACCAGGCTTTTAAAGCATTTTCTGGCACTTTTTGAGGCTGAATTAAAGGCTTAATATTTTAATATAGCTTATATTTTATAGGAACATTAAGTACATGGCCTCACTTGAGGACCTACTGTGATTTATTGGTGGTCTTTGGCTCTTTAAGCCGGTATACTACAAGGCTGTTTTCTTTGTCCTTAATGACAAAATTCAATACACCATTCTCTGAAGATTCCACTAGGTCAATTTCGCCACTTCCATATACAGGGAACCCACTTAGCATTGTAAGTTCACTGTCAAATAGATACCCCTTTTTGTTTTGAGTGTCTGTAATACTAATATAGATTTGCTGGTTTATTTTAAAGGTATTAGGAGGGGTGTATATGCCGTAATCGAGCACGGCTTTTTTCCCTTTTGAATACAAAACATTGTCTTCTAGAACAACCAATTGGTTATATTTCATGACCGTTTTGTGTGCGGCATTTACTTTTAAAGGCCTTTTACTCTCTTTGCCTTCGGTGTTGATCTGAAGGAGATTTCCTTGAAGGTCTGTAAAGGAGAATTGCTGGTCTAAAAGGGCTATTTCATTGTCAGAAAAGGAATAATTTGCAGCTGTTTTCACCCTTGTTTTACCTGTTCTATTTAAAATAGCTACACTTCCGTCTATTCCTTTGAACACCAAATAGTCATCTCCTTTTATTTTAAAATGCTTAGGGACCTCTAAAAGAGAAGACTTGGTCTTTTTGTATTTAAATCCATTGACACTCTTTGCATTTCTGTTGTACATATAAATATCCTTGCCTTGGCCAAAAACAAAACGATACTCTTTGCGGTTGTCATAATCAAATACAGCCAACGGACTTAAGTTTCCGTCTTTAAAAGTTTTATTAAACGGTGGTACTTCATTCCCGTTTCTATCTAAAATGAGCCATTGATTTGTGCTAGTGAATGCCAATTGTAAGCGGCCATTTTTATACAAATCTACCTGAGATACTTTTCCTTGGATAGCCCCTTGAAGTTGCTTTTTCCAAAGCAACTTACCACTGTTGTCAAAAAGATACAATTGGTTTTGATTGTCTTGAACCAATATTTCCTGTTTTTTATTGATGTGATTTTTCACCCACTGAGGCCCATAGGATATAGGGTTTTCTAGTTGTAAATTTAAAAGTGGAGAAATACCTACCTGGTCTTTTTTTGGTTGCAGGTCTAAAAACACCAAGTGTTGGTGAAAAAAATCTTGATCTCCTACCCATTGAGAAGCAAAAACTTTGGTGTTTTTGTCTTCCTTTTTGTTTGCTGCTAAAAAATAGTCCCCCGCTTTTTTTGGATTGAAACTATTTGTTTGAGCCTCGTAAAACAACACAGTAGAAGCTTCCGCCAGAGACGCTTTGGCACTTGTAAATGCAGGGCTGTTTTCTAGGGTTGTTCCGGTATTGAGATTGCCAATTACGGTCCTTAAATCATTAACATCTTTGCTAAATAAAAGACTTTGTGCTATGGGCATTACATAGTTTACCTTTAGCTCGTCCCATAGCGAACTAAACGAATTTTCTAGAAGAGCAGCATTGTTTAGGCGGTATATTGGGTAGTCTCTGTATTCCGTTTCAGGCGTGTTATTCTCTGCTATTTTTGAAAGGTAATCGGGTTTAAATGTTGTAAAATGAATGAGCGCTAAGGCGTTTTCTTTTAATTTGAAAGAAGCTATTTCTTCTACCTTATTAAAGATAGTGTCTAAAACGAGCTCCCTATTTTTGATTTTGTTTTGAGTGCTGTTAAATTGCTCTAGGTCTTCAATGGCATACATTTTTATACTGGAAGCCACCTCTGGAATATAATTAGGCGATTTTAACACTATGGGTTTACTAGCTTTAAAAAGATTTAAAAAATAGGGTAAACTGTCATTTCTTGAATTAAAACCGTGAAACGCCATTTTTTTATTGGCCAAGTCAATACGCAAGGCGCCCCATTTTCCAAAGCTATTGGTGAAGGATGGGTAAAAATTGTTTTTCAGCAAAAAACTTCCTGCATCTAACTTAAAATAGACACTATTGTCTTTGGTTACCTTAAAGAGTTCATTCAGTGATTCTGGAGCTATTTGTTGGCTCTTATTCCTTATGGTATTTTCAATGAGTAATTGAGAAGAGCTAATTAACAGCGTCTCATTTAAAATGACGCTGTACAATATCTCTTCTTTTTGTTTTGAGGTGTAAATTCTCTTTTCTATTACAAGCTCTTGATAGGTTTTACTTGAAATTTCATCAGAGGGAGCTAAGGTGCTTTGGCTCAATTCAGTGATAATTAAAAAATCAATGTCTTCTTTTCCAATTTCTCTAATACTAATGAGCGCTTTGGCATTTACATCAATTTTTTGAAGTAGCTCAATGCGTTGTTGGGTGTTTTTAAACGCCCCCTTATTTACAAAGTTTAAAAATTGACTATTATTGCTGAGGTTTGCTTTTAACTGGTTTAAATGCGCTGTTCTGATAATAAAATCATCTTGATTGGATAGATATGTCAAGAAAGGTTGTTCCTTGTCTGTAGTTTTGGGAGTGCAATGCACCAAGAACAATGCGGTTAAAATGATGAGGTAAGATTTCATGGAATGGTATTCTGTTATAACATTTCAAAGGTACTATTTATGGGCCTAAATAATACAAAACCCTATTGGGCTAAATTATTAAAGGTCTTTGACGCCTTTAAAAGTCTTTCTATGGTGGGGTGTAATTCCATAAGTTGCTATGGCATTTCTGTGTTTAGCAGTGGGGTAACCCATATTTTTATCCCATTGGTATAAAGGGAATTTTTGGTGTAGTTCCATCATATATTCATCTCTGGCTGTTTTTGCTAGAACAGATGCTGCTGCAATAGCATAAAACTTCCCATCTCCTTTGACAACAGTTTCGTGGGGTATGCTTAAATAAGGATTAAATTTATTTCCGTCAACAATAATCTTTTCCGGAATTGTTTTGAGTTTAGTGATACTTTTGTGCATGGCTAAAATGGACGCCTGTAGTATATTAATGCGATCTATGACATGTGGGAAAACGTGGCTTACTCCATAAGAAACAGCTTCTTGTTTAATAATGGGTGCTAAAATAGCCCGTTGTTTGGCGCTTAATTTTTTTGAATCATCAAGCATGGGATGGTAAAAATTTTTAGGAAGTATTACTGCAGCTGCAGTAACAGGGCCTGAAAGACAGCCCCTGCCGGCTTCATCAGTTCCAGCAATGAGTAATTTTTGATTGTAATACTTAAGCATTATTGGGGTATTTTATGTTTAGTGTTATGGATTTCGTAATTATTTTAACACATTATCCGATTATTACAACATATTATCGATGTTTTATTGAATATAAAAAGGATTTTTCGCTTTTTTCACTACAATTCCCTAAAAATGCTATTAAAGTGACTGAAAATGGGGTTTAACAGCATGTTAAATTTGCGTTAACAACAAATTTTGCTCATTTTTGTTAACAATTAACTAAAAAAACAATCAATGAAATTAAATTTAACACAGCTTTTAACATCTTTTATGATGTTATGCTTTGTTTTTTCTTTCGCTCAAGAAAAGACAGTTTCAGGAAAAGTGACGGATCAAAATGGTGCACCCTTACCAGGGGTCTCTGTATTGGTCGTAGGTACTACAACAGGTACCCAGTCAGATTTTGACGGTTTATATTCTATATCTGTTGCGCAAGGGGCTACTTTGCGTTTTAGCTATATAGGGCAAAAAACCCAGGATGTAGTGGTAGGATCTTCTAACACTATAGATGTTCAATTAGCAGAAGATGCTCAGGCATTAGAAGAGGTAATTGTAACAGGATTCGGAAATGTATCTAAAACTTCCTTCGCAGGTTCTGCTAAGGTAGTATCTGGTGAAAACATTTCTAACAAGTCATTTACTAACGTATCTCAAGCTTTGGCTGGGGAAGCGGCAGGTGTGGCTGTATTTAATACTTCTGGACAGCCAGGGAGTTCTTCTACAATTCGTATTCGTGGATTTGGATCTGTAAATGGTTCTGAGGCACCTTTGTACATTGTAGATGACGCACCATTCGGAGGCTCATTAAACGACATTAACCCGAATGACATTAAGTCTGTTACTGTATTAAAAGATGCTTCTGCAACTTCTTTGTATGGTGCAAGAGGGGCTAACGGGGTAATTGTAATTACTACCAAAAGAGGTAGGGATGCTGGAAATGCTATCAATGTGTCTGTAAAAACAGGAACAAACTACCAAGGTATTGGAAGGTATGAGACCATTAAATCTCCAGAGGAGTATATTGGGATTAACTGGCAGGCGACACGTCAAAGAGGTTTATTAGAAAATGACGGTGACAATGCAGCTGCTGTTGCATTTGCTAATGCTAATTTATTTGAAAATGATGACAACACTTTCTCAGGGTCAGATATTTCCTCTATATATAATATGTGGAATGTATCAGATTCTGGTTCGCAAGGTGTTTCTGAATTAATTGATCCAGCAACTGGAATGGTTAGACCTGGTGTCACAAGAAGGTATAATCCAGAAAGATGGGAAGATTTTGCTTTTCAAAATTCTAACAGAACAGAGGCAAACTTAACCATCTCTAATTTTAGTGAAAATTCTTCTTTATATACTTCAGTAGGTTTTATTGACGACATTGGATACGCTTCAAATACAGACTACAAAAGGTTAAATGCTCGTGTGGCTGCAACCAATAGTTTTGGGGATTTTATTGACATGAACACTTCATTAAACTATACTCAAAGTGAAACTAATAATAATGGTACTGGTTCTTCTTCCTCTTCACAATTCTGGTGGATAGATAACCTTCCTACTATTTACCCCCTTTATAGAAGAACCGCAGCTGGTCAAAAAATAGAAGATCCTATCTACGGAGGGTTCTTATTTGACTATGGTTTGGAAGACGGTCGAGGATTTGGTTTTGCTACCAATGGTGTAGCAGATTCTCAGATCAACATCAGTAACAGCAAAGCGAATTCTGTAAACTTCAATAACGATACTAAAATTACTTTAGCAGACGGATTGACGTTTGAAAACAACTTTGCTTACCAGTATTTCATGAGTGATAATACTTCTTTAAATGAGCCATTTTATTCTCCAGCAAAAGGAGATGGAGGTAGAATTAACAGAAGCCGTGGGGAAACTAAAAACTATACCATCAGAACTGGATTAAGATATAATAAGTCTTTTAAAGACATGAATTTATCTGCATTTGTTTCGCACGTAGCAACCGCATATGAATATAACTATTTAGAGGCTGAGCGTTCAAAATTAGTAACGCCTTTTGGGCCTGATATTGCCAATGGGGTTATTAATAACCCATCTGATGGATACACAGACAATGAAAGAACAGAATCTTACATTGCCAATGTAACTACAGACTTTAAAAACAAATATTTCTTAAATGCCACTTTTAACAGAGATGCCTCTTCAAGATTTATAAATAACAAATGGGGTAACTTTTATTCTGTAGGTGCTGCATGGGTATTAACACAAGAAGACTTTATGTCTGGTGTAGACTTTATAGACTTCTTAAAAGTAAAAGCTTCTTATGGGGTCTTAGGGCAATCTGCTGGAGTAGGATTTTATCCAGGCTACAACATTTATTCTGTGAATAACTTAAATGACAATATTTCTTTGGCATTTACAACAAAAGGGAATAAAGACCTTACTTGGGAGAGCTCAAACCAATTTAATACAGGGTTTGAATTTGAAATGTTTGGTTTTGTAGAAGGTTCCATAGAATATTATACTAAGGAAACATCAGACATGTTCTTTGCTAGAAATGTAGGTCCATCTGTAGGATATTCATCTATTCAAGTAAATGATGGAGGATTGATAACTAGAGGTCTAGAATTTGATTTTGATTTTAGTTTGGTGAAGAGCAGTAAGTTTTCATTAAATTTAGGTATTAATGGAGAGAGTTTAAAAAACGAATTTTTGGCTTTGCCAATTGATCCAGCTACCGGAGAGCAGCAAAAGTTCATCAATGGTTCCTATGCTTATGAAGTTGGTCGTTCTAAATATGACTGGTATATGCCAGTTTACTCAGGAGTAAATGCAGAAACTGGAGCAGCTCAGTGGGAGCGTAACTTTGACGACAAGAACAGCAACGGTACTTTTGACGAAGGAGATACGCAAATTACTTCTTTAACCCAATATTTAAATGACAATCCTTCTGCTAATGTAGCACAGGAATTGACTGAGGTATATGCAGAAGCTACAGATAAATTCATCAATAAGACCGCTATTCCTGACCTTAGAGGAGCTTTCAGATTAAACGCTCAGTTTGGTGATTTTTCTTTGAGTACTTTGTTTAACTACCAATTGGGTGGTTGGGCATATGACTCTGCTTATGCTAGTTTAATGGATAATGATTTAAATGGTACAAACAACTTCCACGTAGACATTAGAGACCGTTGGCAAGCACCTGGAGATGTAACTAATATTCCTAGACAGGATGTTCGTAAGCAGATTCAGCAAAATTCCCTTTCTACAAGATTCTTAACTAAATCTGACTTCATAGCTTTAAACAATATTAGAATTGGTTATAGTGTGCCTAAGTCTATTACATCTAAAATTGGACTTAAAAAAGCAGATGTATTTGTAACTGGAGACAACTTATGGTTAATGTCTGCGAGACAAGGATTCAATCCTTCTACAGCCATAACTGGAGGAACAAGTATTTACAGATACAATCCATTATCTACCATTGTATTAGGTGTTAACTTAAACTTATAATGATTATGAAAACATTAAAAAAAATAGCATTAGCAGGAGTCTTTGTTTCACTTATTGCATGTGAGAAAGATTTCTTAGAGACATTCCCAACAAATGTGTTGTCTCAGGAGCAGGTGAATGAAGCTGCTGAAGTAAATCCTAGTGTTGGAAAAGGAACACTTTTAGGAATATACGAGAACTTATACCGTAGGGGTAGTGGTGGAACTTCAAGTCAAGAAGATTTTGGTATCACTACACAGTATATTCAATTAGACATGTTGTCTGCAGACATGGCGCACTTAGGAAAGAGTTATAACCGCCAGACGGCTATTTCTGAACTAACTGCAACCCAAGATCCAGATAACGACTACAACTACAGACCATGGAGGTTCTTATACAGAATTATAAACCTATCTAACTTAGTGATTGATGGTGCTGGTGGCAATGATGCTGTACCAGATTCTCAATCTGCAAGACATACCTTAGGACAGGCAAAAGCCCTCAGGGGATATGCTTATTTCTTTTTAGCACATGTATTTGTAAACGATATTACAGATATGGGTAAGGCAGTTTTGCCTATTTACAAAAGTGCTGAAGATTTAGACCAGCCTAAGAGCTCTTTGCAAGATGTTTTTGACCTAGTGATTAGTGACTTAACTGCTGCAGAGACTTTATTAGAGGGATATGTAAGAACAGACAAAATTGAAATAAACCAGGATGTGGTAAGGGGATTATTGGCTAAAACTTACGGAGCACTGAATAACTGGCCTAAAACTGAAGAATATGCTGCTAAAGTAGTTACTTCAGGAAAATATCCGATTATGACGGCTGATGAGGTTGCTCTACTACCAGGAGAAAGTGGTGCAGTTGGTGGTTTCAATGATATTAATTCAATTAATGGAGTCATGTGGGGTATTGATATTACACCAGCAGGACAGGGATTAGCTTCTCTATTCTCATGGTGGGGTTTCATGGACTATTATAGCTACTCTTACGCTGCAGTTGGTAATAGAAAAGGAATGGATTCAGACCTTTACGCTAACTTTAAAGCAGACGATATTAGAAAGTACCAGTTCAACTCTATTTTAATGCCAACAGGTAAATTTTATTACAAAGGAGCAGATGCTAATAACTTTAGACCTTTCTCTGGACCACAGTCTAACATTGACTCTGATTCTCACTATATGAGAGTAGCTGAAATGTATTTATTACACGCAGAAGCTGCTGCTGAAAACGGAAATGACGGAGCGGCTAGATCAAGCTTAAAAGCTTTGTTAGATTTAAGAATTGGAGACAGTTCTTATGTAGACGCTTTGTCTGGAAAAGCTTTGGCTGAAGAAGCTGCTTTACAGGCACGTTTAGAGCTCTTTGCAGAAGGCCAGTCTTACTTTATTATGAAGAGAAGACGTGAGACTAGAACAAGAGGTGCTAACTGGTTGGACAACGCTGGAGAGTCTTTCTCTCATACAGACGAGCGTTTGACTTATGAGATTCCGCAAGCTGAGATCACGTTTAATCCAAACTTGAGCGAGCAGAACTAAGTTTCTATCACTTATGATATTAAACGGCCCCCAATTGGGGGCCGTTTTTTTTTAGCTTTATTTTACCAACCATGTTTTTGCAAAACCATTACCTTTGCACTTTTAATAAGCGTTTTTAATGAGAAGTGTTTTAAGTGCCGTTTTACTATTTTTTTCACTGGGATTGCTTGTGGGTCATGCGCAGTCAAAGGCACATTTGCCGGAGGCCAAAACAGACACCATCCCTGTAAAGGCAACAGACACTATTCCCGTAAAAGTCGCAGACACCATTCCTGTAAAAACTTCAGATTCCCTGCTACTACAAGTTCGAGACTCTTTGCCTAATAAACTTCCCGACAGCACAAAGGTCTTAACCAAGGCAGACAGTCTTAAGCTACTGGTCAAAAAAATGGCGGGTAGAGAAGCCATTAAGATAGACACCATTAGAATCACCATTAAAGATTACCAGATTATTTCCCACCAGAGGGACACCACTTTTGTAGACACCACCCTAACCATTCAAAAAGACTACAAATACAATTACCTCAGAAGGGACGACTTTGAATACATGCCTATGGCCAATATGGGGCAACCCTACACCGCTTTAGGGGCGCAATTAGATACCAAGTCTTATATGCCTTCTATTGGGGCAAAGGCCAGGCATTTTGGTTATCAGGAATTAGAAGACGTTTCCTATTACAATGTACCCACACCGCTCACGGAGATGATGTTTAAGACCTCCTTAGAGCAAGGCCAGTTTTTAGATTTCTTACTCACGGCCAATACGTCTAGAAAATCCAATTTCTCCATCTACAACCGGGGCTTCAGGTCCAAGGGTAAGTATGCCTACGATGAAATGAGTGCCGGAAGTTTTATTGCGACCTATAACTACCAGTCTAAGGACAACGCTTACACAGTCAGGGGGCATTACGCCGCTCAAAATATTGAAGGAGAAGAGCACGGTGGGTTGCCCTTTAGGGAAAGACAGTTTCAGTCTGCCAATCCGCGATTTTTGGACCGTTCTAGGATAGACTTGTACTTTACCAACGCCCTTTCTGTAGCCAGTGGAAAACGCGTGTTTTTGGACCAGACCTACAGGCTTACCCGCTCCAGATCCAAAGACTCCTTAGCCAAGCCAAGAAAGAGTAGCCTGGTGTTGGGCCACAGTATTGCTTATGAAACCAGGTCTTTCCAGTTTATACAATCTTCTAAAAACACCTATTTTGGAGACGCATTTAGGAATACCATACAAGACAAGTCCCATCTAAAAACGCTTACCCAAGAGGTGTCTGCAACCTTTAGCAATCCATTGCTTGGAATTTTAAAAACACAGGCCCGTTTATACGATTACAGGTATTACTTTAATAGCTTACTGATTACCGAAACGCAGACTATTGAATCTGCGCTCACGGGTCAGGAAGTGGCTGTGGGGGCCATATACCTCAAAAAGACGCCTTCTTTTGAATTAGAAGGCAGTTTGGACTACACCCTGGTAGGAGAATTGTCGGCGCACAAAGCCTATATGTCCTTGTCTTATATACACAGAAAGAAGCACAGACTGAGTGTGGGGGTGAACAGCCAGCTGAGAATGCCAGACTTTAATTTCTTACTTTACCAAAGTGATTACCAAAATTTTAACTGGCAGCATACCGCAGATTTTCAGATGGAAGACCATAAGTCTGCCTTTGTTCAATTGGACTCTCCCTTATGGGGAAATCTAGATGCCCGTTACACACTTATTGG
>Ga0209199_1001098_pt1 | contig 33962 bp, 30 predicted proteins | sample COGITO_mtgs_1105_7_FD_184805 | JGI IMG/M metagenome (GOLD analysis project Ga0209199, IMG submission 184805) | Pelagic marine microbial communities from North Sea - COGITO_mtgs_110523 (SPAdes) (version 2) | ecosystem: Environmental > Aquatic > Marine > Epipelagic ...
AAAGAACTGGGCGTGAAACCCGTCACTCTATACAGATACGTCGATCCAAACGGAAATCTGAGAGACTATGGAAAGCGTGTTTTAAGCCCTTAGCGTAGGATTTAGCACTCAGCCGGAGCAGACCCCTAGGATTGAGGATGTGTTGAATGCAAAGATTTCCGTGCGGGAAATCGCAGCTGAGATTGGACATCACACTTCGACAGTATACCGGGATATCAAGTCGATTTGTGATCGCTTGAACGGTACTCCCGAAAGTGTCTGGGATGTCGGACACAGACCGAAGCCTTCAGAAAAGACCTGATGAAACAGAGATAGCGGAAACCGTCACAACGGCCCTTGAGAATCCAATAAAAAATACCGGCTGGGGCAGGCCCCAACCGGTGTTTTACACCGACTTCTTTAATGGATTCGCCTGCGCGCCGCGTGTCTATTCGGCCGGCTCTTTCTTCAAAAGATTATATTTGCGCAATTTGACATAAAGCGACTGACGCGACAGGCCCAACATTTCGGCTGCGGCAACGCGGTTGTTCGAGGTCAACTCGACCGCTGTCTCAATGCACATTTTCTCGATCACATCCGTCGTCTTGGCTACAATACCCTTAAGCGTCTGGGTCCCAATCAATTCAATCACAGACCGCATGTCGGCATCGGATATTTGCGGCTGCGACTTGCGCACCATTTCCGCACGGCTTGCATCGCGCAATACCATTGTGAACACCGTGCTATCGCCCGCATTTAGCATCGTGGTGGCAATTTCGACAGGGATTTCAACGCCATGTTCCCCGATCAAGCGGGTCGCGTACAGCCGCATCGCACCGGTACGTGTCGCATTTTCACTGATCACATTCAGATCGACAGATCCACGGCCCAGATAATCGGCAATGTTCCGGCCCCGCACCGACTGCGAATTCACCACTTCTGTCAGGCCCATAAACGCGTTGTTCGCACTCAGGATCACACCCGCTTTGTTGATAAATACGATCCCGTCCGGCCCGCTTTCAAACAGTCCCGTCAGATGATCATCAAGCGCATCAGCGCGCGCTGACGTGCCTTGTGCGTTCGTCACATGACACAGCAGCATCTGCTCGCCAGTGGCGCGGAAAACTGTCGGGCGCACCGTCAGATCGCGGCCTGATTTCGTGCGCAATGTGACGTCCTGAACCGATTGGCTGCCCGCAATCTGGGCCAGCGAGTTCATCACATTCTCATCGCCACCCGCCGCAAGGAATTCTGACAAGGTCGCACCGATCAGATTGTCACGCGTCTGACCAAACAGCGCGACCGCAACCCCGTTGCAATCCACAATCCTGCCGGTCGCGGCGGACATAAACACCGCGCCTTCTGAACTGGTTGCCATCAAAACCCGCAAACGCGTGTCGTATTCGCGCTGCGCCTCATAGTCTTTTTCAAGCGCGATCTGGGCGGCGACCAATTGCTGCTGCATCTCGGCGACAGGCCGCAGATCCTGACCCAGCATCAGCAACGCGCCATCAGTGCCGATCCTGTGAAAACTGTACCGAATCGGGAATGCCTGCTGATCCGCGCTTGCCTTGTGGTTCAGTTCAACCGGGCGGACGGCAATATCGTCGTCATTCAGAAACGCGGCAAGCCTTTCTTCGAACTTTGCAACCGAATCACTGCCAAGCTGGTCTGCCAGCGGCTGACCTTCCCAGCGGGAAAAACCCAGTTTCATCTTGGAATTGGGGTTGCTGAGCACACCCAACACAATACCCTTGGCGGAGACAACAAGCGCCAGATCCGCAATCCGCGAGATTATTTCTGTGACAATTTCGGGTTCGATCATCGGGATCAAACCGCTGGTCCAGGTCATTTCACCTTGCGACATCATCGGCGTATTACCCCGCTTGCAAAGCCCACACCGGCGATAGGGATCTGGGTGGTCGCCATGCCCGCGAATGTCATCGCTTCGCCAACATCTGATGTCGCAAAATCCGCACCTGTGTATTCAAGAATATCCGCCACGTCTTCCAAAACGCCACCACCAATAATGACCGGCGTGCTCCGGCTTTCGGCATGGGAACACGCGACAAGGCTGCGCGCCAGATCCAGATGATCCTTGCTTGATACCGACAGCATGACCGCCGCAAACGATTGCCTGCGCATTTCTTCACGCAAGCTGTCACAGCAAAGTTCCAGTGAAAACTGCACGTAAACGCCCTTTTGCCTCAGCTGCGAGACCAAAATCGTAGAGCCAAGCGTGTGCTGCACACCCAGCGGAACACCGACCAGACAGGCAGGACGAATATCGCCAACTGCCCCTTCTGGTGCTTCCCACGCCAGCTCAAGCCGCTTTACCAAAGCTTGCAACCGCGCTGTTGCTATGGTCACAGCGGCGAAATCAAGCGTATCTTCAGCCCATGCATCGCCCAGCCGATCGGCCAGCGTCGGCACATAGCGATCAACAATCACCGCATTGCCTATGTGGGCCTTACGCATGCCGCTGATTACATCGTTCAATCCATCAAGTCCGGGCTTTAGCAGCGCATCAAATAGCTGCGACAGATAGCTTTCTAATGGCTTACGCACATACTCTCCTTGCTGCAGCGTAGGCGCCACATACGACAACGCCTTTAATACGACACGGCTCACCTCATCATGGGCTTGCGTATGACCTAATCGCTGGATTCTTTGCATCTCTGTCTCCTGACAGGGCGCACGAATACTTGTGCACTATAAAGCAGAAAGTGCAGGCAGGGTCCAGCCATGCCGCACGAATGTCAAATAATATTGACAGTGTGACACACCTACACGATTTTTTCCAATAAAAGAAGGAGAATTCTTACTTTCTCTCTCCAATTTATTGCAACCCGGATGTGTAAGTTAAAGTTGACACTATGCGATCTTCCTGCCAGATTTTATTTCAACAACCAGACTCAGGAGGGGACAATGACATATACGCACACACCGAATCTTGGTGCGCACCCTCTCTATACGCCTGATCAAAAAGCGCGCCGTGACAGTTCTGTGTGGACGTTGGTTCAGGGCATTCTGGCCCCGATCCAGTTTCTGGTATTTCTGATCTCGCTCGGTCTGGTGCTGCGCTATCTGTTCAACGGTGACGGCTATACAGCAGCGACATGGTCAATCGTGATCAAAACCGGCTTTTTGTATCTGATCATGGTGACCGGCGCGATCTGGGAAAAAGTGGTCTTTGGCCAATGGTTGTTCGCGCCCGCCTTCTTTTGGGAGGACGTATTCAGTTTCGGCGTCATCGCCCTTCACACCCTATATATTTATGGCCTTTTCTGGGGCGGCATGGCGCCAATGACCCTGATGATCATCGCGCTGGCAGCTTATGCGACCTACGTCGTGAACGCAGGCCAATTCATCTGGAAACTGCGGATGGCGCGCCTTCAGGCCGCCGCCGCTGACACCCCCGCAATGCAAGCAGAGGTGCCCGCATGACCGAACAATTCACCCCTCCTCCCAGCCTTGGCTGCCGCACATCACCGGTCCTTAAGCAACGCGGCCAGCGCGAAGTTTTTTGTGGCCTGACTGGCATCATCTGGCTGCACCGCAAAATTCAGGACGCGTTCTTTCTGGTGGTCGGTTCGCGCACCTGCGCGCATCTTTTGCAATCGGCGGCAGGCGTGATGATCTTTGCAGAGCCGCGATTCGGCACCGCGATCCTCGAGGAATCAGATCTGGCCGGTCTGAATGACGCCCACACCGAGCTTGATCGCGAGGTGGCGACCCTGCTCGCGCGCCGCCCCGACATCCGCCAGTTGTTCCTTGTCGGCTCCTGCCCGTCCGAAGTGATCAAACTGGACCTAAGCCGTGCCGCCGAACGCCTGACACAGCAATTCGCGCCCAAGGTCCGCGTGCTGGAATATTCCGGCTCCGGCATTGAAACCACATTCACCCAAGGCGAAGATGCCTGCCTCGCCGCGATGGTCCCGGTTTTGCCAGCCTCTGACGCCCGCGAACTGCTGGTCGTCGGCGCGCTGCCCGACGTGGTAGAGGATCAGATGCTGTCCCTGCTCGACGGTCTGGGTGTCGGACCTGTGCGCGTCCTGCCTGCCCGCTCTATCGACGCTGAAATGGGCATTGGTGAAAACACGGTATTCGCGCTGACCCAACCCTTCCTCGCGGACACACATGCAGCACTGGAACGTCGCGGCGCACGCCATCTGGCCGCCCCTTTCCCATTTGGCGACGAGGGCACAACCGCTTGGCTTACTGCCATCGCAACAGAATTTGGCGTGTCAGACGAGACGTTCAAAGCCGTCACTGACGCGCCCCGCCGCCGCGCCCGCGCTGCCATCGCCCAAGCCTCTGCACCGCTGCAAGACAAATCGGTTTTCTTCTTTCCAGACAGCCAGCTCGAAGTGCCTCTCGCCCGTTTCCTTACCCGCGAATGCGGCATGAGTGCGATTGAGATTGGCATGCCCTACATTCACGACGGCATCCACGGGCCAGACATGGACCTGATCGCCGAAGGCCCGCAGATTTCCGAAGGCCAGGACGTCGACCTACAACTTGACCGTTGCCGCGAGGCGCGCCCCGATCTGACCGTCTGTGGTCTTGGCCTTGCCAACCCGCTTGAGGCTGAAGGTCTGTCGACCAAATGGGCCATCGAATTGGTCTTCACGCCTGTCCATTTCTACGAACAAGCCGGTGATCTCGCCGCCCTCTTTGCGCGCCCATTGCGCCGCAAAGGCATCCTGAACCACGCAGGCACCACCGCGCCTGCAGGCAACGGGATCGCAGCAGAATGAAGCTTACTGTCTGGACATATGAAGGCCCGCCTCACGTTGGCGCCATGCGCGTCGCCACGGGTATGAAAGGGCTGCACTACGTTTTGCACGCCCCCCAGGGCGACACCTACGCAGACCTGTTGTTCACCATGATCGAGCGCCGCGATCACCGCCCGCCGGTTACCTACACCACATTTCAGGCGCGCGATCTGGGCTCCGACACTGCGGGTCTGTTCAAGCGTGCCTGCCAAGACGCCTATGACCGTTTCCAACCAGAAGCGATCATTGTTGGCGCGTCCTGTACTGCTGAGTTGATCCAAGACGACCCCGCCGGTCTGGCCGAAACCATGGGCCTGCCCATCCCGGTGATCCCGCTGGAACTGCCCAGCTACCAGCGCAAAGAGAACTTTGGCGCGGATGAAACCTTCCTGCAGATCGTGCGCCACCTCGCCAAACCAATGCCGAAAACGGAACGGATGAGCTGCAATATCATCGGCCCTACCGCGCTTGGTTTCCGCCACCGCGATGATGTTCAGGAAATCACAAACCTGCTTTATGAACTGGGTATCGAGGTCAACGTGACCGCCCCCATGGGATCGACCCCCGCCGATATCGCCAAGATGGGTCAGGCGCATTTCAATGTATTGCTCTACCCCGAAACCGGCGAACAGGCCGCGCGCCACTGCGAAAAGACATTTGGACAACCCTACACCAAGGTCGTCCCCATCGGCGCAGGCGCCACCCATGACTTTATCGCAGAGGTCCGCACCCTCTCAGGCGCGGCAGCCCCCATCGACACAGACCGCTTGCGCCAGTCATGGTGGTCGCGTTCGGTTGACAGCACATATCTCACCGGCAAACGCGTCTTTATCTTTGGCGACGGCACCCACGTCTTGACCGCCGCGCGTGTCGCGCGGGATGAAATGGGTTTCGAAGTGGCTGGCCTTGGCTGCTACAACCGCGAACAGGCCCGCCCAGTGCGTGCCTTGGCCAAGGAATACGGGCTAGAGGCGCTGATCACTGACGATTATCTGGAAGTGGAGCGCACGATTGAGGCACTGCAGCCCGAGATGATCCTTGGCACCCAGATGGAGCGGCACATCGGCAAGCGTCTGGGCATCCCTTGCGCAGTGATTTCTGCGCCCGTCCATGTTCAGGATTTTCCAGCCCGCTATTCCCCGCAGATGGGGTTCGAGGGCGCGAACGTGATCTTTGACACCTGGATCCATCCGCTGGTGATGGGTCTGGAAGAGCACCTGTTGCACATGTTCCGCGAGGATTTTGAATTTAATGATGCGGCGGGGCCGTCACACCATGGTGGTCATGCGCCCAGCCCGAGCGCGCACCGCGAACCTGCGTTCGCGGATGAGGGGCTAGCCCCTCAAACACCCCAAAATATTTCAGGCCAAAAAGAAAACGAAGTATCGGGCGAGGTCATCTGGCTTGATACGGCCGAGCGTGAATTGAAGAAGATCCCTTTCTTTGTTCGAGGCAAAGCGCGACGGAATACCGAAAGCTATGCGGTTGAAAAGGGCCTGCACGAGATCAGCATCGACACGCTATACGAAGCGAAAGCTCATTATGCGCGATGAATTGAGCCATAAGCCCTACACCATCGTTCTGCTGACGCTGGACCGTCACGCCGCAGGCCCCGCCGCGCGCGTAGCACCGCGATTGGCACAGGACTTTGACGGGCTTCGGGTGATTATTCATGCCTCTGCCGAATGGCAAAAGAACCCGGAGGCGCTGATGGCCGCAAAGGCGGATATCGCAACCGCCGACATCATCGTCACGTCCGTGATCTTCCTTGAAGATCAGGTGCATGCCATCCTGCCCGATCTCAAGGCCCGTCGCGAGAATTGTGACGCGATGATCAATGTCATCGCCGATCAGGAGATCGTGCAACTGACGCGCATGGGCGATCTGGACATGTCGCGACCTGCCTCCGGCGTGATGGGTCTGCTGAAAAAGCTGAAACCCTCGAGCAAACCCGGCTCTTCTGGTCGTGACATGACCAAGATGTTGCGCCGTTTGCCTAAAATTCTGCGGCTTATTCCCGGCAAATCCCAAGACCTGCGCGCGTGGTTTCTGTCCATGCAATACTGGCTGGGTGGGTCGGACGAAAACATAGAATCCATGGTGCGGTTTATCCTGTCGCGCTATGCCACGTCGCGCCCCGAATGGATGGGCACGCAAGTTGACCTGCCGATCGAATATCCCGAAGTGGGTCTGTATCACCCCGATCTGCCTGCCAAAGGCATCGTGACGAACATCAACGATCTACCGATCAAGGGCGACGGTCCGACCGTTGGCGTCCTGATGTTGCGCAGCTATATTCTGGCCGGCGATACCGCGCATTACGACCATGTTGTGCGCACGTTCGAGGCACGCGGCATGCGTGTGATACCCGCCTTTGCCGGTGGTCTTGATGGCCGCCCTGCGATTGACGCCTATTTCCACGGTCTGGATGCCATGGTGTCCCTGACCGGATTCAGCCTTGTGGGCGGGCCTGCTTATAATGACAGCCCTGCCGCGGTTGAAGCGCTTGAAAAGCTCGACGTGCCCTACCTTGCCGCGCAGCCGCTTGAGTTCCAGACGTTGAACCAATGGGCGACCGGGCATCAGGGTCTCAGCCCGATTGAATCCACCATTCTGATCGCATTGCCAGAAATTGACGGCGCGACCAACCCGACCGTTTTTGCGGGCCGTCACGGCACCGAAGGGTGCAACGGATGTAGCCATAACTGCCCCTCTGTCAGTTCCGACAAGGCAATGGCGCCGTGCATGGAGCGGATCGAGGCGTTGGCCGAGAAAGCCGACCTGCTGGGTCGTTTGCACCGCCGCGAGAATACCGACAAGAGCCTTGCCATCGTTCTGTTCGGCTTTCCACCGAATGCGGGTGCGGTCGGGACTGCCGCCTATCTTGCGGTGTTCGAGAGCCTGTTCAACACACTGCACCGTTTGGCGGATGAAGGCTATGACCTGACACCCCCCGCAACTGTGGACATCCTGCGCGAACAGATCCTGAACGGCAACGCCAAGACATACGGCCAAGAGGCCAACATCGCCGCCACCGTTTCCGCCGACCAGATCGTCGCGCGCACCCCCTGGCTGGACGAGATTGAGGCTGTTTGGGGACCTGCCCCGGGCAAAAAACAATCAAACGGCCGCGAAGTGTTCGTCCTTGGCAAGACCTACGGCAAGGTTTTCGTTGGCGTGCAGCCCACATTCGGCTATGAAGGCGACCCGATGCGCCTGTTGTTCGAGGGCGGATTTGCCCCCACGCATGCCTTCAACGCCTTCTACCAGTACATCAAACACGACATCAAAGCAGATGCTGTGCTGCATTTCGGCATGCACGGCGCGCTCGAATTTATGCCGGGCAAGCAGAACGGCTTGTGTGGCGCCGACTGGCCCGACCGGATGATGGGCAACATTCCCAACATCTACCTTTATGCCGCCAACAACCCGTCCGAGGCGACGCTGGCCAAGCGCCGCAGCAATGCCGTGACCGTCACCTATCTGACGCCGCCTTTACAGACTGCGGGCCTTTACCGTGGCCTTGCCGATCTCAAGGACAGCATGCAGCGTTGGCGCTCGCTCCCATCGGATGATCCATCCCGCGACGACATGCGCGCGTTGATCCAGACGCAAGCCGATATCGTCAACATGGACGGTACCGACCCCGATACCCTGTGGCTGAAACTTCTTGAGACCGAAGATGCGTTGATCCCTGATGGTCTGCACATTGTCGGTCACAAACTGAACGCCGACCAACGCGCAGACATGCTGAACCTGATGGAATTCACCGACGCCAAGCACCGCGCCGAGGTTGACGCCATCTTGTCCGAAGACCACGAGTTGCCCGCTCTGATGCGCGCCCTTAGCGCCAAGTTTATCAGCCCCGTGCCAGGTGGCGATATAATCCGCGCCCCTGAAATTCTGCCCACGGGCCGCAACATCCATGCGTTTGACCCGTTCCGCATGCCAACGGCATTCGCGATGAAAGACGGCGCATTACAGGCGCAAGAACTCATCAACACCCACAAAAGCCTGCCACGCACGGTCGCATTGGTGCTTTGGGGCAGCGACAACATCAAATCCAACGGCGGGCCAATGGCGCAAGCTTTGAATCTGATGGGCGCGAAGCCACGGTTTGACCGCAATGGCCGTCTTTGTGGTGCCGATCTGGTCAGCCTCGCCGAACTGGGCCGCGCCCGTGTTGACGTGATTGTCACGCTTTCGGGTATCTTCCGCGACCTGCTGCCGTTGCAGACCAAACTGATGGCGGACGCCGCGTTGCAATGCGCCATGGCGGATGAGCCTGAGGCAATGAACCCGATCCGCCAGCACGCGCTTGCCTATATCGCCGAGCATGGTGGCGACATGAAAACCGCAGCCCTGCGCGTGTTCTCCAATGCCGAAGGTGCCTATGGTTCCAACGTCAATCAATTGGTCGACACCTCCTCTTTCGACGATGAAAGCGAATTGGCCGACGCCTACCAAGCGCGCAAATCATTCGCCTACGGCACTGATGGTGAGACCAGCCAGCAAAGCGCGCTACTGCAAAACACCCTCGCCAATGTGGATCTGGCCTATCAGAACCTCGAATCTGTTGAGCTGGGTGTTACCACCGTTGACCATTATTTCGATACGCTGGGTGGCATCGCATCTGCGGTGAAACGCGCCAAGGGCAACAACGACACGCCCATCTATATCGGCGACCAAACCCGTGGCGGCGCAACCGTGCGCACGCTTCAGGATCAGGTCGCGCTGGAAACACGTGCCCGCAATCTGAACCCCAAATATTTCGAAGGCCTGCTCAAGCACGGTCACGAAGGGGTCCGCCAGATTGAGGCCAACATCACCAATACCGTCGGCTGGTCCGCCACGACGGGCAAGGTCGATCCATGGGTCTACCAGCAACTCTCCGAGACGTTCGTTCTGGACGAAGATATGCGCAAGCGTCTCGCGGATCTGAACCCGCAAGCCTCCATGCGCATGGCAAACCGCCTGCTGGAAGCATCGGACCGCGACTATTGGCAACCAGACGACGCAACACTCGAAGCGCTGCAATCAGCAGCGGACGCAATCGAAGATCAACTTGAAGGCATTGCAGCCGAATGACCTTCATCACGACATATAAAGGGATAAAATCATGAGCCCACTCGACAAAGGCATTCCAATGCTGGGACGTGGACAAGACGGCGAAGGTTCCGTTCAGGTCCATCAGGATGAAAGCGCAAAAATCGAAGGCGCAAAGGTTTTTGCCGTCTACGGCAAAGGCGGCATCGGCAAATCGACGACATCGTCGAACCTGTCTGCGGCGTTCTCCAAGATGGGCAAACGCGTTTTGCAAATCGGGTGTGATCCCAAGCATGACAGCACATTCACGCTAACCGGCAAACTGATCCCGACCGTCATCGACATCCTCAAAGAGGTGGATTTCCACCCAGAAGAGCTACGCGCCGAGGATTTCGTTTTCGAAGGCTACGGCGGCGTGAAATGCGTTGAGGCCGGAGGCCCACCCGCAGGCACAGGCTGCGGTGGCTATGTGGTCGGTCAGACCGTCAAACTGCTCAAGCAACACCACCTGTTGGAAGACACCGATGTGGTGATCTTCGACGTGCTGGGTGACGTGGTCTGCGGTGGTTTTGCCGCGCCCTTGCAGCACGCGGACCGCGCTTTGATCGTGACCGCCAACGATTTCGACAGCATCTATGCGATGAACCGGATCATTGCCGCCGTTGAAGCCAAATCAACCAACTACAAAGTGCGCTTGGCGGGCTGCGTGGCCAACCGGTCCAAAGACACCAACGAGGTTGACCGCTACTGCGAAACCGTGGGTTTCAACCGTCTGGCCCACTTGCCTGATCTGGATGCCATCCGCCGTTCGCGTCTCAAGAAAAAGACGTTGTTCGAGATGGAGCTTGATGACGAGATTGCAGCGGTACAGGCCGAGTACATCCGCCTCTCACAAACCCTCTGGGCTGGTACCGATCCACTGGCACCAAAATCCCTGCCAGACCGTGAAATCTTTGATTTGCTGGGTTTCGATTGATGTTAGACGGCAACGCCCTTTCTCAACCGGATACGGCCATCGCCCCCAAAAGCGACGGCTATGTCCAAACCCGCCAGCGGGTTGAGACCTATTTCGACCGCACCGCAACCAGAACATGGGAGCAGCTGACATCAGACGCCCCCGTGTCCGGTATCCGCGCAACTGTGCGCGCGGGCCGCGACCGGATGCGCGACGTGATCCTTGACCAACTGCCCGCCGATCTGACCGGCAAGCGTATCCTGGATGCGGGCTGTGGCACCGGCGCGCTGGCGTTTGAAATGGCCGCGCGCGGTGCTGACGTGACCGGTGTCGATATTTCCCCTCAATTGGTTGATATCGCACGCAAACGCACCCCCAACAATTTACATCACAAGCTGACATTCCGCGCCGGTGACATGTTGAACGAACGCCTTGGCACATTCGATCATGTCGTCGCGATGGACAGCATGATCTACTATTCTGCCACGGATATTGCCGCGATCCTTGAGGGTCTCGCGCCCCGTTTGCGCAACACCATGATCTTTACCGTGGCCCCGCGCACGCCGTTGCTGATGGCCATGTGGCGCATCGGCAAACTGTTCCCGCGCAGTGACCGTTCGCCCACGATGATCCCGCATTCGCCTGCACGCATCGCAAATGTCCTAAAGACCGGCAAACTACGCGACGTGGAACGGGTCACATCGGGTTTCTACATCTCCAACGCACTGGAGTTCCGTCCATGATCGTCTCGCGCAACTATGTGAAAAACCTCGGGCTGGGCATGTTGCCTTTCTCGGATGCGGTCAGTGAACAACTGCCGCTCAAGCAATTGTTGCGCCTGTCACTTTTCCAGATCAGCGTTGGCATGGCCTCTGTCATGCTGTTGGGCACGCTCAACCGTGTCATGATTGTCGAACTCAGCGTGATGGCGTGGATCGTGGCCATCATGATCGCGATCCCCGTGCTGGTCGCGCCATTTCGGGCGTTGCTGGGGTTCCGCTCTGACACCCATCGCTCTGCGATCGGGTGGAAACGTATTCCCTACCTCTGGTTTGGTTCACTGTGGCAATTCGGTGGCCTGGCCATCATGCCTATGGGTCTTTTGTTGCTGTCAGGCGATCAGGTCGCAGGGCCCGATTGGGCGGGCGAGGTCGGCGCGGCCCTTGCGTTTCTGCTGACGGGCTTGGGCATGCACATGACCCAAACCGCCGGTCTGGCGCTTGCCGCAGACCGTGCCAGCGATGAAACCCGCCCCCAAGTCGTCGCATTGCTTTATGTGATGTTCTTGATCGGCATGGGTGTTTCTGCCGTCCTGATTGGTACATTACTGATTGATTTCAGCGCCTTGCGTCTGGTTCAAGTCGTCCAGGGGGCGGCTGTTGTGACCATCGTGCTTAACGTGATTGCCTTGTGGAAACAGGAAAAAGTCACCCCCATGACCAAAGCCGAGCGTGACGCACCGCGCCCGAAATTCCGCGACGCGTGGAACGATCTGACCAAAGGGTCCGACGCGGGTCGCCTGTTGGTCGTGGTTTTCATCGGTACATTGGCGTTCAACATGCAGGACGTTCTGCTGGAGCCCTACGGCGGCGAAATTCTGGGCCTGTCGGTCTCTGCCACTACGATGCTGACGGCGATGTGGGTGGTTGGCGCACTTTTCGCCGCGCGTTGGCTCAAGGCGCTGATCAACCCCTACCGCATGGCCGCGCGTGGCCTTCTGGTGGGCCTTGTCGCCTTTAGCGCCGTGATCTTTGCCGCGCCGATGAACAGCACGATCCTGTTTTTCGCAGGCGCATTCGGCATCGGATTGGGCAGTGGCCTGTTCGCGGTATCGACCCTTACATCTGCGATGTCGCTGGAAACCAGCGGCACCGCGGGCAAGGGTCTGGCGCTTGGCGCATGGGGTGCCGCGCAGGCAACCGCCGCAGGGCTTTCGATCTTTATCGGCGGTGCATTGCGCGATGCGGTCAACGCATTGGCCACCAGCGGCGCATTGGGTGAGGCGCTGCAATCGGCAACAACGGGCTACTCGGTCGTCTACCACATCGAGATTGGCCTTTTGTTTGTCACTCTCATCGCGCTTGGACCACTGGTCCGGGTCCGCCCCGTTACTGAACAAACTGCGGCGCCTACGGGCCTCGCTGAATTTCCGACATGACACGCACATACGACACACCCACCACGGAGGACTAAACAATGGTTGGCACAGAATTTTTTGGAAACTTTGATCTAGCGAGCGCCGCAATATGGCTCTTTTGGATCTTCTTCGCAGGTCTGGTTTACTACCTGCAAACCGAGAACATGCGCGAAGGCTATCCGCTCGAGACAGACGATGGTGCGCCTGCACCAAACCAGGGTCCGTTTCCGGTTCCAAAAGACAAATCATTCATCCTGCCGCATGGCCGTGGCACGGTAACTGTGCCATCCGGTCAGCGTGGCGACCGCCCTGTTCTGGCGCTGCAACGCACGTCAAAGGCAGCCGGTTCGCCTTATGTGCCGACGGGTGATCCGATGTTGGACGGTGTTGGTCCGGCCTCATGGGCACCGCGCCGCGATTTGCCTGAACTTGACGGCCACGGCCACATCAAGATCAAGCCGATGGCATCGCTGCCCGACTTTAAAGTGTCCGCAGGCACCGACCCGCGCGGCAAACCTGTCGTCACCGGTGACGGCGAAGTTGTGGGCCGCGTCACCGACATGTGGATCGACGTGCCAGAGCAATTGGTGCGCTTTATGACCATGGATCTGAACCCCGAAGGCACAGGCCAAACGCGCCTGATCCCGATGAACTTTGCCCGTATCAAACGTGACCGCGTCGTGATCCGCTCGCTCTATGCCGAGAACATGGCAGACATTCCGACGATCAAAGGCACCGAAGAAGTCACATTGCTCGAGGAAGAGAAAATCATGGCCTACTTCGGCGGCGGTACAATGTATGCCGATCCGTCCCGCGAAGAGCCACTGCTTTAAACCATAAACTGCGGGCCTGTTAGCCGCTGGCCCGCACCACGAACACAATCAGGGATTAGACCAATGCACCACGACGATTTCAAATTCGAACCCGTTCCCGGATTGCCAGAGGCACTGCCCGAAGGCGAACATATTCTGTGGCAAGGCAAACCAGACAGCCTCCGTCTGGCGCGCGAAGCCTGGAAATTGAACTGGGTACTGGGGTACTTTGCGTTTCTGGCCTTCTGGCGGGTTGGAGTGTCTTCTGCCTCTGTCCCGTTTTCCGAGGCGCTGTTGCACGGGGTTCCCTTTATCGTCGCCGGTGCGTTGGCTGGTCTTATTCTGTACGGGATGGCCACAGCACAGGCGCGCAGCACGGTCTATACCCTGACCAACAAACGCGCCGCGATGCGTATTGGTGCCGCCCTGACCATGACGCTGAACCTGCCTTATGTGCAGATCGGCAATGCCAATGCCTCTGTCGGTAAAAAGGGCTTTGGCACCATCGCGTTTGAACTGATCGGCGAAACCCGCATCAGCTACATGATGACATGGCCGCACACGCGCCCTTGGCATTTCTCACGCACGCAACCTGCGTTCCGCGCCATCCCCGATGCCGCCCGCGTTGCTGAAATCTTTGCCGACGCCGCAGAGACCCGCGTGTCAGAACCAAAAGTCACCCGCGCGCCCGCGCAAAACGCAATCGCAGCGGAGTAATCGACATGGCTGAATATACATCTTCCCTCGCCAACCAGATGAAAATGCGCGACCGCGATATGGTCCCGCGCTTTCTGGTCGTCACGATGTTTGGTCTGATGCTTGCCACGCTTGCGATGGTGTCATTCGCCAAGATCACCGACCAACCGATGCGCGGCGTGCCTGCCGTCAGCGAAGTCGTCAAAGAAATGCCCATCACCCTTATCGGTGCCCGCTCGGGCGGTGTCGTGGTCGAGGATGCCACTGGCAAAGAAGTCGCATGGTCTTTCAAGAACAAAGCGGGCTTTATCGACGTCATCTGGGTTTCTGTCAGCCGTGAACGCAAGGTTCAGGGCGTCACCGGCAACCCACCGCTGCGATTGGTCCGCCAAGCCAATGGGCACACCGTTATCATCGACCCCGCCACGGGCCTGACCATCGAACTGATCGGATACGGCCCCGACAACATCGCAGCTTTCGCCAGGCTGCTTGATTAAAACTTAGCTAAAGGGACAAACACATGGGACTTTTTACCAGAACACGCGAAACGGCGCCTTGTACCGTCACCATCAGCCACCGCTTTGAAGAGCTGTCGGCACATGTCAAATTCAACAATGGCGCGACCATAAACCCCGGTGATAGCGTGCTGGTGCACGGCGCCGAGATCATGGCCCCCTACGGTGAGATCATCGAAGAGGACCGCACCGCCACCATCACCCGCGCCAGCACCGTTGAACAAATCTGGACCCGCTGGACCGGTGATTTCGAATTTATGGAACTGTGTGAATTCTCATTCAGTGAAGAGGTGATGTCATGAACGCCCCCAGCCACTCCGCCTTTGCCAATACCGCAGACGAAGCGATCGCCGCACAAGATGCGCTTGATAACGGCATGATCACCTCAGAGCAGGCCACGCAGGTCGCGATGCAGAACACGCTGCTGACCCCGCGTTTCTACACCACTGACTTTGACGAGATGGACGCGATTGACGTTTCGTCCGTGCGCGAAGATTGGGACATCCTGATCAACAAAATGAAGGCAGACCCGAACAAGGGCCACTTCAAGAAGAACGACACATGGGAAGACGTCGATTGGGACGGGATGGAGCCAAAGCTGCGCGCCGAGTTCATCGACTTCCTGATCTCCTCGTGCACCGCTGAATTCTCTGGCTGTGTTCTGTACAAGGAAATGAAGCGGCGCGGGTCCAACAAGGACATCACCGAACTGTTCCAGCTGATGGCCCGCGATGAAGCCCGCCACGCCGGTTTCATCAACGATGCGCTGCGCGAGGCAGGTATCCGCGTGAACCTCGGTTTCCTGACCCAGCAAAAGAAGTACACCTACTTCCGCCCCAAGTTCATCTACTACGCGACGTATCTGTCCGAAAAGATCGGGTATGCCCGCTACATCACCATCTTCCGCCATTTGGAAGAGCATCCCGAGATGCGCTTTCACCCGATTTTCAAATGGTTCCGCGAATGGTGCAACGACGAGTTTTCCCATGGCGAGGCATTCGCCCTGCTGTTGAAAACAGACCCCAAGCTGACGGAGAGCTTCACGAACAAGCTGTGGATCAAGTTTTTCCTGACCGCGGTTTATTCCACCATGTGGGTCCGCGATCACCAGCGCCCGCTGTTCCACGAGGCGCTAGGCGTCGACACCACGTGGTACGGACAGGAAGTGTTCCGCAAGACCTCCGAGATTTCCAAGCAGGTCTTCCCGATGACCTTGGACATCGACCACAAGCGCTGGCGTCCAAACCTCGACCGGATGGAAGCTGCGTCCCGTCAGGTGGCCGCAGGCAAGGCGCGTGGCGGCATCGGTGGCACGATCTACCGGGGTCTGGGCATGGCAAAAGCGGCTTATGCCTTTGTCGCGCTCTACACTATTCCGGCAAAAAAGAATGTGGTGCCTGCGCGCCCGCATCTTGAGCCAAGCTACTAAAGGATGATCATGACCTCCCCTTGGATCGCAGCATTGTTTGCATTGTTTGCCTGGTGGTTTTTCACCGGTGCAATCCTGCTGATCGTGCGGCGGGCCGACGGGGGGGATGTGACCCGTTCCAAAGATGCACCAAACGGTGTGGCCCATGGGCGTAATGTGTTCCTCAGTGTGCCTATTCTGGCGCTTGGTGTGGCCGGGGTTGTCGTGTCCTCCGCTGCACCGACACTGGTGAATATCTATGTGGCTTTCGTCAGCACGCTGCTGATCTGGGGCTGGATCGAACTGGCGTTCCTGTCGGGTGTGATTACCGGCCCCGAACGCCGCCCCTGCCCTGCCCACCTGACAGGTCGTGCGCGCTTCAACCGCGCATGGCACACCGTCAGCTACCACGAAGTTTTGCTGTTGTTCGCGTTGCTGGTCCTCCTCAACATCACGAATGGCGCGGAAAATACGGTGGCTTTCTGGACCTACCTGATCCTGTTCGTCGCGCGCATCTCTGCCAAGCTGAACCTGTTTTTCGGCGTGCCGCGCATCAATACCGAATTCGTACCGCTGCCCTTGCAGCACCTCAAAAGCTACTTTCGCCAAGGGCCCATTACGATGGCCTTTCCTGTTGGCGTCACCTTTCTGTCGATCACCGCAGTCTGCTTTGCCGACCGCCTGATCGTCGCCTCATCGCCCGAAGCCGCTGTCGGTTTCGCGCTTCTCACCGCGCTGGCCGCACTGGCCGCGCTTGAACATTGGTTGATGGTGGTTCCGCTGCCTGACGCAAAACTGTGGCGCTGGATGTTACCGGATGCGCCTACGACACTCGCCCCAAAAAACTACGCCAAGGACAAGACCCATGAACTTTGACACCCTGTTCCAAAGCCAGATCGACACGCTCAAAGAAGAAGGCAACTATCGCTATTTTGCCGAGCTGGAGCGTAAAGCCGGCAAATTCCCCCGCGCCTCCAACCATGTCGACGGCGAAAAACGTGATGTCACTGTCTGGTGCTCGAACGATTACCTTGGCATGGGCCAGAACCCCCTTGTGATCGACGCGATGTGCGAGGCGGTCAAACGCACCGGCACAGGCGCGGGCGGCACCCGCAACATTTCCGGCACGAACCACGACCACTTGCTGCTAGAGGCCGAATTGGCTGATTTGCACGGCAAGGACGCCGCACTTCTGTTCACCTCTGGCTATGTGTCCAACTGGGCCGCATTGTCCTGTCTGGGCAGCCGTCTGGAAAACTGCGTCATTCTGTCGGACGAGGGCAACCACGCCAGCATGATCGAAGGCATCCGCCATTCGCGCGCGCAAAAGGTCATCTGGAAGCACAACGACTGGAAAGACCTCGAGGCCAAGCTTGCCAAACTGCCCGCCAATGTCCCTAAAATTGTCGCCTTCGAATCCGTCTATTCCATGGACGGTGACATCGCCCCGATCCGCCAAATCGTTGAAGTCGCTGAAAAATATGGCGCGATGACCTACCTTGACGAGGTCCACGCCGTTGGCATGTACGGCCCGCGCGGCGGTGGCGTATCCGAACGCGAAGGCCTTGCCGACCGCATCACCCTGATCGAAGGCACCCTTGGCAAAGCCTTTGGCGTGGTGGGCGGCTATATCACCGGGTCCGCGCCCTTGTGCGATTTCATCCGCAGCTTTGCCTCCGGGTTTATCTTTACCACCGCACTGCCCCCGGCCGTTGCCGCCGCTGCGCGTGCCTCTATTGTCCACCTCAAATCCAGCAGCGTTGAACGCAACCGCCAGCAAGAACAGGTCGCCAAATTGCGCCAGATGCTGGACCGCGCGGGCATTCCACACCTGATGAACGACAGCCACATCATTCCTGTGATGATCAAGGATCCGGTCAAGACCCGGATGCTGGCCGATTATCTGATGAACGAATGGGGCATCTATGTGCAGCCGATCAACTACCCCACCGTGCCCAAGGGCACAGAGCGTCTGCGCTTTACCCCTTCACCCTTGCACACCGACAAGGACATCGCCTATCTGGTAGATGCGCTGTCCGCCCTGTGGAAGCAATGCGCGATCAGCCACGCGGTCGCCTGACAACCGCCACACGATGGCCGTAACGCGATCCTCCGGAGCCTCGGCAGTCCAAAGGGGGTTGTGTCGCCAATATGTCCGAATATCTGCCTCAACGTGCCGTCTTGCGGAATGGCGAAACCGTTCTGATCCGGGAAATCGGGCCAGACGACCGCCGCTTGTTAGCAGCCGGATTTGATAAGCTGTCAAAACAATCGCGCTATTTCCGGTTCCTCGCACCACACAAGGAACTGTCCAATGCAGAGTTGGACAAATTCACCGAAGCCAACACCGATGCGCATTTTGCCATCGGTGCAGCATCGGTCGGTGTGGATCAGGATATGCCTCTAGGGACCGCCCGCTTTGTCCGCGTAAAGGACACACCGACAGATGCAGAATTTGCCCTGACCATCATCGACAGTCACCAGCGTCTGGGATTAGGCAGCATGTTGTTGCGCACACTTGCCCGCGTCGCAGATGCGCGCGGAATCAAAGCATTTGTTGCGCTGATCCACCGTGACAATGTCGGCATTCAAAAGCTGCTTGAATGCGCAGGCGGCCGACGCTTGTCAAACGGGGTCGAGGCAGAGTGGCGCCTTCCCCTGCCCCTCGCCCCGCAACCGACGCTGTCGCGCCAGCCGACACAGATCGCTATTCCCGCTAAGGCATGGCGCAAGGCGCCGCGATAAGGGCGTATCAGTGCCGCCAGTCAAAGAAACCTTCGCCTGCTTGCGCAAGCATCTTCAACGCCATCTCTCGGCCTGCTGCGGCACCATCCTCGATCGGACAGCGCACGGCATCGTCAATCGCTTCAGACCCGTCTGGCCGCAACACTTCGCCGCGCAGCCAGATGTCTGACCCTTCCAAGACAGCAAGCCCCGCAATCGGCGTCTCGCAGGATCCGTCCAGCGATGCCAGAAACGACCGTTCCGCCGCCAAGCGTTGACCCGTGGGCCCGTCATGGATCGCTGCCAGCATATCCGCCATCCGCGTGTCATTCACGCGCCGCTCAATCCCGATTGCACCCTGCGCCACGGCGGGCAACATCGTCTCGACTTCAATCGCGGTCTTGGGCACGTGATCCATTTTCAACCGGTTCAGACCCGCCATCGCAAGGAAAGTCGCCTCCGCAACCCCTTGATCCAGCTTCAGCAAACGTGTCTGCATGTTGCCGCGAAACTCAACGACTTCCAGATCAGGCCGCCGTAATTTCAACTGCGCTTTGCGCCGCAAACTCGAGGTGCCAACAACAGTTCCTTGCGCCAATTCAGCCAACCCCGAGGCGCGCGGCGAGATAAACGCATCGCGCACATCTTCGCGTGGCAGATAGGTGTCCAAAATCAGCCCCTCGGGCTGCAACGTTGGCATGTCCTTCATCGAATGAACGGCGATGTCGATCTTGCCCGCCAGCATATCGTCTTCGATCTCGCGGGTGAACAGACCCTTGCCGCCGATCTCTTTCAACGGGCGGTCGATGATCTTGTCACCTGTCGTTTTGATCACAACAATCTCGAACGCTTCAAACGGCAGATCAAATGCTTTTGCCAAACGTTCGCGGGTCTCATAAGCCTGCGCCAAAGCGAGCGGAGACCCACGGGTGCCAATATTAAGGGGATTCTGCGGGGTGGGTAAATTTTGGATCATATCTGTTGGTACTACTGTAAACTTTGCCTGACAACTCTTGTATCGCTTCCCTAGAAAAAGCATGATGCACCCAACATCTCAAGCCAAGAAAGACCCCCGATGAGCAAAGATAAAACGATCCTGCGCGCGCTTGCCGGCGAAACGCTGCCGACCCCACCGATCTGGATGATGCGCCAAGCGGGGCGCTACCTGCCCGAATACAAAGCCACGCGCGCACAAGCGGGTGATTTCCTGTCGCTGTGCTACAACCCCGAACTGGCCGCCGAGGTGACGTTTCAACCGATCCGTCGCTACGGCTTTGACGCCGCGATCCTGTTTGCCGACATCCTGCTGATCCCCCAAGCCTTGGGCGCGGATCTGTGGTTCGTCACCGGCGAAGGACCGCGCCTGTCCACGATTACCACAATGGCCGAGGTTGACGCGCTGAAACCCGTTCACGCCGTTCACGACACGCTGAAACCGATCTACGAGACGGTAAAAATCCTCTCGAACGGGTTGCCTGCGGAAACAACCCTGATTGGCTTTGCCGGTGCGCCATGGACCGTCGCCACATACATGGTCGCCGGTCGCGGTACGCCTGATCAAGGGCCTGCACATGCGCTGAAAGACGGCAACCGCGACGTGTTCGAAGCGCTGCTGGAGCGGATCACCGACGCGACGGTTCTGTATCTGTCCGAACAGATCAAAGCGGGTGCCGAAGTCGTCAAGATATTCGACAGCTGGGCAGGATCGCTGAAAGGCGATGATTTCGACAAATACTCTATTGCACCTATGAAACGCATCACGTCCGAGATCAAAGCGCTGCACCCCGGCATTCCGGTCATCGCCTTCCCACGCGGTGCCAATGAACGCTACGAGGGTGCGCATGCGGCCATCGGGTCTGATTGCATCGCGATTGATGATGCGGTCACGGCTGAATGGGCGGCCAAACATGTGCAACCAAGTGGCTGCGTGCAGGGCAACCTGAAATCCTCGCATATGGTCACAGGGGGCGATGATCTGGTACGCGAAACGCGGCGCATAGTGGACGCGCTGTCCAATGGTCCGCACATCTTTAACCTCGGGCATGGCATCACGCCCGATGCCGATCCGGAAAATGTGCAACTGATGATCGACACAGTGCGCGGGAACTGACGTCGCAAGGTCGGGCATTGCTTTTGTCCGGCCACTCCCCGCTTAGTCGATGATCTCAATGCCGCTGACCGTGTCATCCACCGCGCGGCAAGCCGCCAGAACGACCCCCTCCAGATGCGTTTGCACATAGGCCGCGTGAAACCGCGAGGGCGCTTTGAGGGTCAAACGCCCCCCTGCCCTATTGGCCCGCGTTAACGCTTGCAGCCACGCGCCATACCGGCCCGCATCCTGCTGGAACAAAATCGCGCGCGCCAATCCCCATTCGCTGGCATCAGACAGGTCCGGCTGCGTCACAACGCCCTTCACCGGAAACGGCACAATTGTGGGTTCGGGCATTGCCTCCAGTCGCACAACATAGTCGGGACCAATCGCAGGCCAGATCGCGCGGGTCGCATGCAGCATCACATCCACATCCAAACCATAGGTTGTGACCCGCCCCCGCGCGCCTTGACGTTTGACCACCAGCCATCCCAAGCCCCGTAGCTTGGCCAATTCACGTTTTACTGTCCGCGTGTCACAGGACCACAATTGTGCAATCTCGCGCTGGCCCATCGACAGTTCATCGCGCGCCCAATTGTAACGCGCCGTCAAAACCGTGATCAGTCGCAGGATCAACCGCTGGTCATGTTTGCCCAAAGACAATGCATGCGCCCCAAGCGCCGTGATCACATCGTATTTACGCGCAGAGGCCCCCGGCCCTGCAAGTTTGTTAATGAGCATTTGCCCGCCCTTATCTTGCGATATAGTCGCAATGCCTCGCCCAAACTCTCCGGTCTGGTTGTTCTATTCCGCTACATTGAATGCAAACTCAACGCTATTGCCTGATCTTTCCTGATTTGCGTCCAAAGCTGCGATTCTGTCAAGGCTTAAGCTGTTGCCGTGCCTTGATCCTTCCTCATTCAAATAGAAATATCTGGTAAGATAGGTATAGGGGGTCACACTGACTGTCCCCTAATCAGAGACTTATGTCCCCTATTAGGGCCTGCTCAGAAAATTCATGTCCCATTATTTCCAAGCAAGGGCGTTGCCTGATGCGGGTGATCCGATTCGCAGCAAACACTGGGTTTTCCTGATCCTTTCTTACATTAACGCAATTTACTTGTTTCGCAAATTAGGCGTAAATACCAAAAGTGCAAGAATTAGCGTCCTGCGAAAAAGGCACGCATGAAAATCCGGCTGTCCCCGCGGGGACACCACCAAAAAGAGGCAGATATGTTCACACATCAGGACTTGGCAAAGCTACAGGCGCAGTCGCTCAAGATGCAGGGATTCATCCGGCAGCAGACGTTTTCACCCGAGAATGAAAAGACGCTGCGGCGGTTTTCCAGTTGGGAAGTGGCTGAGCTGATCTTTAAGGTGAACCAGTCCACCTTGCGTGGGCGATTGGCGGCGGACCCTTCCCTGCCCCAAGGCCAGACCGAAGAAGAAGGCCGCCAACATTGGTACACCCTCGAAGAGATCAACGAATTACGCCGCCGCCTGAAGGTGAACCGCAAATCCTTGATGCCCACGCGCCCGCAAGGCAAACGCGCGATCCGGGCGGCGATTGCAAACTTCAAAGGCGGTGCCGGTAAATCGACCGTCGCGCTGCATTTTGCCCATGCCGCCGCCCTTGATGGCTACCGGGTGTTGGTCGTTGATTTTGATCCGCAAGCCACGCTGAGCCACTCCATGGGTCTGAATGATGTGAGCGAGGAATACACCGTTTGGGGGGTCATGGCCCGCGACCTGATTCGCGAAACCGAACGGATGAACGCCGCCGCGCGCGGTGCGGAAAGTGGCGCCGCCCTGCCCCAACGCAAATTGCCCGCGCAGATCACCGACATGGGGTTGGCCGACCTGCGCGTCACTGATTTTATCAAGCCGACAAATTGGCCGACCATCGACGCCCTGCCCTCTTGTGCCAACGCGGCGTTTGTGGAATTTGCCAGCGCGCAATACCGGCATCTGAACCCCGAATGGTCGTTCTTTGCGGCTGTGTCCCGCTACCTTGATGCGCTGCCCGCCGATGCCTATGACATGATTATTTTCGACTGCCCGCCTGCGATTGGCTATCAGTCGATGAACGCGGTGTTCGCTGCTGACGTGCTCTATATCCCGTCCGGTCCCGGCTATTGGGAATACGATTCCACGACGTCTTTCATCGGTCAGCTTGCCGAGGCTCTGGAGGATCTGGAGCGGTTTGGCGGTGCTGTCCCCGCGGGGACACTGACCTTGCCCAAGGTGTTTGCCGATGTGCGGTTTCTGCTGACGCGGTTCGAATCCAACAATGAACTGCACCGTGCGATGCAGCAGGCATTCGTCAAGGTTTTTGGCGACAGATTGGCGGAACATCCAATCGAAATGACGCGCGCGGTTGAGCAATCTGGCAGGTTCCTCAGTTCCATTTACGAAACCGATTACCGCGACATGACGCGCGAAACCTGGCGGCGCGCGCGGGCGTCTTTCGATCAGGCCTATGATGAATTCAAGGGCCACCTTATAGCCGCTTGGGACACGCTGGAGGATCGGCCATGAGCAAGAAAAAGCGCGTATTTGACATCAACTTTGACGATGCAAAAGTTGACGCAGACACATCTGTCCCCGCGGGGACAGCCGAGGCGCGGCGCGGTCCGATGGCCGCTGCAATCACCGAGAACGCGCAGGCGTTGAACGCCCGCCAAGCCGCAGAGGCCGCCATCCGCGAGGAAAATGACGCGCTGGCGCATGAACATGTGCGGCTGAAAAAGGCGGGGCTGATTACCGATCTGATCCCTCTGGATTCAGTGCGCACCAGCAAATTGACCCGTGACCGTGCGCCCGGCAGGGACGCCGAAATTGATGAGCTAAAGCGTTCTATTGCCGAGATCGGGCTCAGCAACCCTATCCGGGTTGAGCCAGTCGATGGGGGGTATGAACTGATCCAGGGGTTCCGCCGCTTTACCGCGTTTCAGGAGCTTTTTGCCGAGACGGGTGATGAGGCATTCGCGCGTATCCCTGCGGGGATTAATGCACGCGGCGAGGACATGTTGCGCCTATACCGTCGGATGGTGGACGAAAACATGGTGCGCCGGGGGGTGTCCTTTGGCGAGATGGCCCAGCTTGCCATGAGCTACAAGATGCAAGAACCGACGCTTGAGAGTTACGATCAAGCGGTTGAATTGCTGTATGCATCGGCGGGTCGGCAAAAGCGCAGCTACATCAAACATTTTGTGCGCCTGCTGGCAGAGACTTCTGGCGCGCTGCGGCATGTCGAGGCGATACCCCGCGCGTTGGGATTGGCGGTGGTTAAAAAACTGGATGAATTGCCCGAAAGCAAAGCTGTGTTAAATGGTCTGTTGGACGTCGAAAAAGACCGGACATCTGAACAGGAAATGACAGCGCTGAGCGCCTATTTGACCGCGACAGCCGAGCAACGCCAGCGCGGCAGGGCAGGGGGCGCCTTAACCCGCAAGGCCAAGACGACATTCCGTCTGGCCCGCCCCGAAGGCGAAGCGAAATGCACGGTTGCGGACGGCCGGTTGGAACTGCGCCTTGCGCGCGATTTCAGCGGTGTTGAACGCAAAAAGCTTGAGGCGGCAGTGACTGCCTTTCTCAAGGTGCTGGATGGGGATGCTTAGGCAATATATCGGGATTTTGGATGTGTCCCCGCGGGGACAGATGGCTAAAGTATAATATTATCAGGTATTTGCATGAATTTCGTGCTGCAAATAGTCTGCAATAGCGCTTCGCACGGCTTCCGCGTCTTCCTCATGCGCTAGATGGCCCAATCCCGGCAGGGACACATGAGTTGCGCGGGGCATTTTGGCGGCCAGATCCCGTGAGGTAGATGGGGGAACCGCCTTGTCCTGATCCCCGGTGATCAGCAAAACGGGCCCCGCATATTCCGGTAAATTCCGCAGCAGCGGGTTCAAATCCCACTGCGCCATCATCGCCAATGTCGCGTTGACATGACCCCGGTCGCTGACCAGCGCGCGGTACCAACGCTGGTCCGTCTCAGACAGCTTTGATCCGGTGCCTTCAATCAGGCGGGTCACGGATTTCGGGCGCGCTGTTGAGGCGGTGAAAAGCTGCGCAACCATCGGGGTCATTGCCAGCGCCTTGGCCATCAGCGGAAAGACGACGCCTGCCAGTCCTTTGAAATTTCCCAGTGCCGCATTGATCCCGATGACAGGCCCTTTGAAATGCCGCTGTAGTGCCATTTCCAACGAGATGGCAGCACCGGCGGAATGGCCGATGAACGCGTCGGGCTGCCACCCTTCTGCGGTACAAAGGGCGGCAATGTCCTGTGCCATGGGCGTCAATCCGGTGCGTTGCTGTGCGCCCAGTTTGGTGAAACCCTGTCCCGGCAGATCCATTGCAACGACGCGGTAATTTTCGGCAAGCAAAGGCATCAGATGGCGCCAGCTCTGGGTTGATCCCCCCGCGCCGTGGATCAGCAGCAAAAGCGGGCCTTTGCCCATCTCTTGAACGTGCCAGCGGTGGGGCTTGCACAAGACAAACCGCGAGCAGGCGGCATGGGGCCAGTCGGCGCTATGTGTGGACCAGTCCATGGGTTAGGTTGCCAGTGCTGCGCTGACGGTTTCCGACAGTTTTTGTGCATCAGCGCGGGGCAGCGAAACATACCGTCCCCGCAGGGTCGCCGCCAGCTTTTGCAGTGCGGCCTCGGGTCTGCGTCCGGTGTCGATCACGATGCTGTTGATGCCTGATTGCGTGATCTGGGCGGCAACGTTCAGCGCATCTTGGGCGGCTTGGGCGCGGTTGGCTGTACCGTCCAGTGCGATGTTGCTGCGCCCGTCGGTCAGTACGATCAAGACGGGGGATAATCCTTTGCGGAAGGCAGTCATAGCAGTCTCTAAACCGCAAGATAGACCCGATGCGAGCGGCGTGCCGCCGCCGCCGGGCAGTTCGGCAAGGCGGCGTTTGGTTTGCACTAAGGACCGTGTGGGCGGCAACAAGGTTTCGGCGGCCTCACCCCTGAATGAAATCAAGGCGACATGATCGCGGCGCGCATAGGCTTCGGCGAGCAGCAATTCAACCGCGCCTTTGGCTTCGGCCAGACGTGCCATCGCGGCAGAACCGGATGCATCTACCGCAAACACCAGCAGGCGGTCAGAGAGGTCTTCGTAGCGTTTGTGGCGCAGATCGGCGGGGTAGATAATGGGACCGGTGCGGTCGGGATGTTGCTGACGCCGCAGCGTTTGCCACGGAACGGCGGCGCGCAGGGTGGCCATCAGATCAACGCGCGCCTGATTGTTCTTTGATCCGGTCATGCGGGCGGGCAGGGGGCGACCGCGCCGGTTGCCGACCTTTTTGCGGCCCGCGCCACTACCAGAGGCGTTTCGCCCCGTGTTAGAGCCGCTTTTGTCCAACAGATCAGGTGGCAGTGCGGTTTTGATCGCCTCCAACAGAATGTCTTGGGGGATTTGCAGTAAATCCTGTTCAGTGGAGCCGTTTTCAGGGCTTTCGTCAGGCGTATCCGGGATTTCAGTTTCGGGTGGCATCTCTTCGGGAAGCCGGGTGGCGCGCGGGGCATAGACCAGTTCAGCGGCAAGGATGATATCCTTTGCAATCACTGTTTTCCGCCGGTTTAGAGCCGCATTCGCTCGCGCGGCACGCAGGGCAAAACCCGGTGCGCGCAGGCTGGTGATGCCAAGGGTAACGGCAAGCGTGACCAATTCGTTCAGCGCGGTTTCTGGCAGGTCGATCGCAGACAGCTCAGCGGGATCAACAGTGTTAAATGCGGTGTCAAATGGGCCGACATCATGCAGCCCCAAACCATCAAGCGAGATGTGAAAGGCCATACGGTCCAACAGGCCAGCAGGCAGTGTTTCATCTGTCTCAGCCCCTTCATCAAGGGCGATAATCCGGTGTGCGTCGCCTGCATCCAATGCGTGGCACAGGCGGGTGGCCAACAGGGGGGGCGTACGTTCTGCCATGGTCAGGAGGAGCGTTCTGGCCCCCCCTTCCAACAATCCGGCGTGGCGGACAAGCGTGCCTTCGGCAAGACTGACCGAGACATCGACACCGCCATCCAGCACATCAAGCGGCATTGCGGGGTGCAGTCGGGTCACTTTGCCCTGCAATAGGGTCTGAAACGCATCACGTGCGGGGCCGGACCGGGCGCGCAGGGCAATACCGCCAAGGCCCGCAGGATCGGCCCACAGCAGGCGCAGCGCAGTTGTGGCACGGCCCCAAGGGGTCATCCCAAGACGTCCTCGACGATGCGGTTAACGCGGGTGCCGGACCCGGCATCATCCAGCGGATCGCGGCGCAGGCGGTGGCGCAGGGCGAGGCTGGCAACATCACGGATATGCGCGCGGGTGAGGGCGGTATCATTGCGCGAGGCGGCATAGGCGCGGGCGGCTTTCAGCAAGGTCAATTCACCGCGCAATCCGTCAGACCCCAGCTTGATGCACAGCTCTGCCACATCGCGCAGGGTGCTTTCGGGGGTGGTGAGTTTCTTGAGCGCCTCGCGGGCGGTCAGTATTTGCGCGCGCAAGGTGGCATCCTCTGCCTGCCAGCGCAGCATAAAGGCGGCATGGTCATTGTCATAGGCGTCGCGCCGTTTGATCACCTCGACCCGCTCGTCAATATCGGTGGGGGAGGCGACATCGACCGACAGACCAAACCGGTCCAGCAGTTGCGGGCGCAGTTCGCCTTCTTCGGGGTTGCCCGAACCGACCAGCACAAAGCGCGCGGCGTGGCGGATCGACAGGCCTTCACGTTCCACCACGTTTTCGCCCGATTGCGCGACATCAAGCAGCAGATCAACGATGTGATCCTCAAGCAGGTTCACCTCGTCTATATAAAGATAGCCGCGGTTGGCTGCGGCCAGCAGACCGGGCTGAAATGCCTTTTCGCCCTTTGTCAGAGCCTTTTCAATGTCGAGCGCGCCGGTCACGCGGTCCTCTGACGCGCCAAGGGGCAGATCGACGATGGGTGTCGGGATTTCATGCGTCGCCCCATCGCTGACGTTCGCCCATTCCGGGCAATCCTCAATCCGTGCGCTGTTCACGGGGCAGGATTTGACCGCGATGATAGGCGGCAAAAGGGCGGCCAGCGCCCGCACGGCGGTGGATTTGCCGGTGCCGCGATCCCCGAACACCAGAACACCGCCGATAGAAGGGTCAATCGCCGTCAGCAGCATGGCGCGTTTCATGTCGGATTGACCAACGATTGCAGAGAACGGAAAGGGGTGCTTCATACGGTATCCAGGTTTTCTAATGGTGATCTGCCACCCCATGTGCCCTCGTCCGAGATCAGGGTGAAACGGGCATATAGTTCTTCGCGGAACCAGCCTTCATCGCGCACGGCGCGGATGGCCTGCGCGTGGGGGCCGTAGTGGGCGAAATCGGTCATGCGTTCTGCGTCGGGCCAGATCGAAAAGGTGACTTGTCGCAGCCAAGGTACATCGCCGATGCCGATCTTGAACAGGACATTGGGGTCTTGGCCGATGACAGAAGAGATATCGGGCACGCGCCCCCAAAAGCGCGCCATGATACCCGGTTTGATCGTGGCGCGGGTCAGCACGGCCAAAGGGCCAGCGCCGGTCGGGGGCGAGGCGACAAAGGGGGTTTGGCCGGACCATGCGCCGCGCACGGTGTCGGTGTTCAGGTAGACGGTCCAGGTTTCTGCGGCACGGTTGCGATAGCGGCGCAAAACCGGGCTGTGCGCATGGGCGGTCTGTGCGGTTTCCAGATCGGACCACGTGGCGAGGATGGCAAAGACGTTGATGTTGGGTTTCACGTCGAACCCTTCGCCTGCGCCGGACCCGCAGAGTTTCCAGAACCCGATGCCGGGGATACGCGCGACAAGTGGCCGCGCAAGGCCCATCATGACGAACGCCCATGTCCGCGCGATCACGCTGTCAAAGCGATAAAAGCTGAGGCTTACGACTTGTGTCACAACGTTCGAGTCCCTGTTTTTGTCTAGTTTAGTTTACATAGAAAGGCGCAATTGAAAAGATGCGTTCAGAAAACATTGTAAACTAAACTAGACAGTTCTAGTGTCAGACTATGATGAAAGTGAGTCCCGATATGACAGCAGACAACCGTGCAATTGTGATTGGTGCAGGCTTGGGTGGTCTTGCGGCTGCGATGCGTCTGGGGGCCAAGGGGTATGCCGTGACGGTGTTGGACCGGTTGGACCGCACGGGCGGGCGCGGGTCGTCGATCACCCAAGACGGACACCGGTTTGATCTGGGCCCGACGATTGTCACGGTGCCGCAGGTGTTTGAAGGTTTGTGGGCGGCGTGTGGGCGCGATTTCAACAAGGATGTGGATCTGCGGCCACTTGATCCGTTTTACGAAGTGCGCTGGCCTGATGGGACAACGTTTGCAGCCTGTGGTGATGATGATCGGATGTATGCCGAAGTGTCCAAGATCAGCCCGTCAGATTTGAACGGCTACAAGCGGTTCTTGCGGGATTCCAAAGCGCGGTATGTTGTCGGGTTTGAGGGCATGGTGGCCAAGCCGATGCACAAGATGTGGGAAACCATCAAGGTGCTGCCCAAGTTTGCGCAACTGCGCGCGGACCGGTCGATTTACGGGTTGGCGGCAGCAAGGGTAAAAGACGAAAAGCTGCGCATGGCGCTGTCGTTTCATCCGCTGTTCATCGGCGGTGATCCGGCGCATGTGACCTCGATTTACGCGTTGGTCGGGCATTTGGAAAAAACCTACGGCGTGCATTACGCGATGGGCGGTGTGCAGGCGATTGCCGATGCGATGGCGGATGTAGTGCGCGCCCAAGGTGGTGTGATCCGGCACGAGGTCGAGGCCGATGAAATTCATGTGGACGGTGGCACCGCATCGGGTGTGACCCTGACGGATGGAGAGCGGTTGAGCGCGCCATTGGTCGTCAGCAATGCCGATGCGGGACATACTTATGATCATTTGTTGCGCAATCATAAAAAGCGGCGGTGGACGCCCGAGAAACTGCGCAAGCGGCGGTGGTCGATGGGTTTGTATGTCTGGTATTTCGGGACCAAAGGCACGGCGGAGATGTGGCCTGATCTGGGGCATCACACGATCCAGAACGGGCCAAGGTTCAAGGGTCTGCTGCGGGACATCTTTATGAAGGGGAAACTGGCGGATGACATGTCACTTTATGTGCATCGCCCGTCTGTGACCGATCCGACGGCGGCACCAAAGGGGGATGATACGTTTTATGTGTTGTCGCCTGTGCCGCATCTGGGATGGAAGAATGCGGTGGACTGGAAGACTGAAGAACCGATTTACCGCGAGAAAGTCGCGGCGGAGTTGGAAAAGATGATGCCGGGGTTCCGGGAGCGCATTTCGACAGAGTTGGTGTTCACGCCCGAGACGTTCCGCGACCGGTATTTGTCGCCGCATGGCGCAGGCTTTTCATTGGAGCCGCGCATTCTGCAATCAGCGTGGTTTAGGCCGCATAACGTGAGCGAAGAGGCCAAGGGCCTGTATTTGGTCGGTGCCGGTACGCATCCCGGTGCAGGATTGCCGGGGGTTGTTTCATCAGCAGAAGTGCTGGGCAAACTGGTACCGGATGCCCCTTTGATTGCGGATGCACCAAGGCTTGCAGCAGAATGATCCGGCCTGATGACATAGAGCATTGCCGCAATGTGATCCGCACGGGATCATTGTCGTTTCACACGGCGTCGAAACTGTTGCCTGCATCGGTGCGTGATCCGGCGCTGGCGTTGTATGCGTTCTGCCGGTTGGCGGATGACGAGGTGGACGAGGGCGACAACAAGGCGCGGGCGGTTTTGTCATTGCGCGACCGGTTGGACGATGCTTATGCGGGACGCCCCCGCAATGCGCCCGAGGACCGCGCGTTTGCAGCGATCATCGAAGAGTTTGATATGCCGCGTGCTTTGCCGGAGGCATTGCTGGAAGGGTTAGCATGGGACGCATCCGAGCGGCGCTATGATACGCTGTCGGGTGTGAAGGATTATTCCGCGCGGGTGGCATCGTCTGTCGGCGCAATGATGTGTGTGTTGATGCGGGTGCGCGATGCTGATGCGCTGGCGCGGGCCTGCGATCTGGGCGTTGCGATGCAGCTGACCAACATCGCGCGCGATGTCGGCGAGGACGCGCGGGCAGGGCGGTTGTACCTGCCGTTGGAGTGGATTGAGGACGCGGGGATGAGCGTCGAGACGTTCATGGCGCAAGAGACACCGGGGCCGGAAACGCGGCGCATGGTGTCGCGGTTGCTGGCCGAGGCGCGGCGGTTGTATATCAGGTCAGAGGCCGGGATCGGGTCGCTGCCATTGCAAGCGCGCGCGGGGATATTCGCGGCGCGCTATGTCTATGCGGGCATCGGCAAAGAGGTGCGGCGCAATGGACACGATTCGTTTACGCATCGCGCGCATACCTCGAAGATGCAAAAGCTGGGTTGGGTCGCCAAAGCAGGCCTGTGCGCCGCAGGTTCTGTTGTGTTGCCACAATCGCCGGTGATATATGCGGCCCCTTTGCCTGAAGTGACGTTTCTGGTAGACGCCGCATCAAGCGAACGGTCGGGTACGTCGCAGGGGCGCGCAGCCGCCCTGCTGGGTGTGTTGTCGGAGCTCGACACGCGGACACAGTCTTCTCATATAGCGGCGGAATAGCGTCGCGTCAGGATTGCGACGATGGATTTCTATCTGTTTGGGATATTCCTTTTGGCTTGTATGGCTGCGGGGGCAACGGGCGCAGTTTTTCAACCTGGTGACTGGTACAAGCGACTGGACAAGCCAAGCTGGACGCCACCCGATTGGGCGTTTCCGGTTGTGTGGACCTCGATTTACTTGCTGATTTCATTTGCAGGCGCACGGATTGCGGTGCTGGACGGCAATGCCTATGCGCTGGCGTTCTGGGCCATGCAGGGGGCATTCGCGACACTGTGGACGCCGATCTTTTTCGGGTTGCGGCGGTTGAAGGGGGCGTTGTACGTTATGATGCCTTTGTGGCTGGCAGTTGCGGGCTGCACGGTCGCATGTTTCCAGCTGGATTTCTGGGCAGGTTTGGCGTTTGTGCCCTATCTGATCTGGGTGACGGTTGCGGCGGCGTTGAACTTTACCGTGTGGCGGATGAACCCAAATGAAGCGCCGATTGTACCGTCTGATATATGACGTTTCATTCGTGATGCGGGCGGGGAGGGGGCCAGCCCCCATCGGCAAAGCCGATTCCCCCGGAGGTTTATTTAGAAAATTGAATTGGATTGGGTTAGAATATCCAATTCTTGCGGCGCGGGACGCGGACAGCGAGCATTGGCTTGAGCAAGGGGTTTGCGTAGCGGTTGAGGTCTAGGGCTTCGTGTACGCCTTGGACGGTTTCACCGCTGATCTGGGTTTGGACGATTGAACGGCTGTAGAACGGTGCATCCAGCATCGGTTTGATTTGCTTTGGTGTCGTGCCTGTGTCGGCGCGGGTTTCACGGCGGAGCGCCCAGAGGGTGCGTTTGAAAACGGTGCGCGGGGGGGCGGTGATGGTTTGGGCCTTGCCGGTGTCCGAGAAGGCGACCGCGGCCTCAAGCGCGGTCCCATCGCGGCGGGTGGCATCGTAGAAACAGGTGGCCCCGGCGCGTGTCGGATAGCGGCCCCAAGTCCAATAGCTGAAATCGGTCTCTAAGGGCCGTGTGCCGAAATTGCTGTCGAAATAGCCGTGGCCGGTGAATTGCCAGCCTTTGGCCTCAAGGTCTACGTTGATGCGGCTGACCGGCGCGAAGGGGCGCCAGATGTGCGCACCGTCACGGGTAAGAGGGAGTTCGACGTTTGTGATGGCCGAGGGGGTCACAGTGATTTGGCCGCGCACGCGGGAAATGAGGGGCAGGGAAGACACCTCGTTTATGTCGATGATGAGGTCGGTGCCGTTCCAGTGCAGTGAAGACGGGCCGACGGTGAAGGTGTCAGGCGACGTGCGCAAGGCGGAGGTGCCACGGTCGGTCATCGTGAAGCGGCCACCGGGGCCGTAGGTCGCCACGTTGATGCAGCAGTGGTTGGCGGGCGTGTGCCTGCCTGACCACGCGTACCATGGCGAAAAGACGGAGCCTATGAACGCGATGACGGAGACGGCGCGGGTGCCACAGTCAGAGACCCCGTCGATGTACCACCATGCGTAGCCGCCTGCGGGAACGTCGAGGTCAAAGAAAGGTCCGCTGTGATCGCCGCGGCCGCGTGCGCTGCGCAAAGTGTCGCCATCGGGATGCCCGCGCCCGGATGCACGCCGCCCCCCACCAGATAAAGGCCCGGTATCCGGCTGCGCACTGTCGGGCGTTTGAACGCCGCCGTCATCCCATGTGGGGATCGCCCGTAGAGTGCGCCGCCTGATGCCGGAAACATCGCTGCGAAATTCTCTGGCATGGTCAGGCTGGCGGCCGGGGGACGCGGGGTGAAGTGCAGGCCGAAGGCCAGCAGGCGCGCCAGTGTCGATGCGTGACATGTCGTGATCTCCTCGGGGGATAGGGGGGTCGCGTCGGGGGAAGCGGGGGCGTTCATGATGATCTCGAACCGTTCGGGACCGTCGGGTGTTCTGCCGCCAAAGCGGTCTTGGGCGCAGACATAGAGGGTCGCGTCGCGGGGCATGTGGCCTTTTGCCAGCGCGCCGAACTCTGTCTTGGGGTCGACGCAGAAAAATACGTTGTGTCCGGCGAGAGGGACACCTTGGGCGCGGGCGGCAAAGCTGTGAACGTAGGCCGACAGGCTGCGCGGTTCGGCGGCTGATTTGGGGACGGCGCGGGCGGCGGCGTTGCCAAGGTGGCCTTGTTGCAGGGCGCGGGGATCGCCGTTGAACAGGACCGCATCAGCGGTCGTTTCGCCCGCGTCGGTGAGGACGGCGCGCGGGCGTCCACCGGTCATGTCAATGTCGTG
>Ga0209199_1001105_pt1 | contig 33717 bp, 33 predicted proteins | sample COGITO_mtgs_1105_7_FD_184805 | JGI IMG/M metagenome (GOLD analysis project Ga0209199, IMG submission 184805) | Pelagic marine microbial communities from North Sea - COGITO_mtgs_110523 (SPAdes) (version 2) | ecosystem: Environmental > Aquatic > Marine > Epipelagic ...
GGTTGCCGCGCGAAACCAGTTCGCTATCCTATACCCCGAACGGTTCAATAAATGACCCGTCAAAACCGCATGGGCTAAGCCTCATACACAGAGTTTCGGATACTCCCAACATTAAGTTCGACCTGTTCAATTTTGATTTAGAACGGAATTTCGTCATCCAGATCGCGTGATGACCCGCCACCGCCGCCGCCGCCGCTACCACCGGAGGATGGACCGCCCTGATCATATCCGCCGCCGCTGCTTGGGCCGCTATCATAGCCACCACCACCATAGTCGTTACCGCCGCCACCGCCACCCGATCCACCGCCATCGCGGCCATCCAGCATCGTCAATGTGCCACCAAAGCCTTGCAGGACAACTTCCGTTGAATACTTGTCCTGACCGGACTGGTCTTGCCATTTGCGCGTCTGCAACTGGCCTTCGATGTACACCTTTGAGCCCTTCTTCAGGTACTGCTCGGCGATGCGCACCAGACCTTCCTGAAAAATAGCGACCGAGTGCCATTCTGTTTTTTCGCGGCGCTCGCCGGTGTTGCGGTCTTTCCACGTTTCCGAGGTTGCAATGCGCAGGTTGCAGACCTTGCCGCCATTCTGGAAAGAGCGGACTTCGGGGTCGCGCCCCAGATTTCCTATTAGGATCACTTTGTTTACTGAGCCGGCCATTTTGTCCCCCTTGAGCAGTGTCAGTTCCGGCAATCGAATCCCGACTGCCAACATTTGGATCGTTATAGCTTGCCTGCACCGCGGTTTACACTCGATTAACGACGCTCTTGAACCGACGCGCGTTAATCTTTGCTGGAAACGCCTACCAGATATGGTAGAGTGCGCAGAACGGAACGGGCAGGGGCATAGCGCATGCTAAGATCGCGACTGACGGCGGCGGGTATTGCCTTGGGGTTTATCGCTGGCTTGGCAGCCCCGGTGTGGGGCGAAAGCATATCTTCCAAGAACCGCCGCGCGCTCTTCAAATCCCAAACCAGTGTGCTCGACAGCCGCGCTTCTAAACAATACGCATCTTCGGTTAATCTGCAGCCACCCAAGGTGGTCACACCCTCCAAATGGGCGGTGCCAAAGTTCAATGGCAAGTACAAAGGCCAATACCTGACAATGGCCAAACAGGCGGCGACACGTCACGGCGTTCCGGTTGATCTGTTCTTGCGGTTGGTCCAGCAGGAAAGCAACTGGAACCACGCTGCGGTCTCGCATGCAGGTGCCATGGGGCTGGCCCAATTGATGCCGGGCACGGCCGAATATCTCCGTGTTGACCCAACCGATCCTGCACAAAACCTTGAAGGCGGCGCGCGCTATCTCAAAGAGCAATACCGCGAATTTGGCACATGGAAGCTCGCATTGGCCGCTTATAACGCTGGTCCCGGCGCCGTGAAAAAGCACGGTGGCATTCCACCCTACAAAGAAACCCGTAACTACGTCAGCATTATTGCCGGACAGTAATTGGCGGTTAACGGTCGTCTTGTTCGGAGCGAAAAATAGGGCCGGATCATAGTTGATCCGGCCCTCTTGCTTTATTCCGCAGCGACCCCGACTTCGATCACAGGCTCCATCTCGGCCAGCTTTTGATCGGACAGGTGGCATTTGACCTGATGGCCTTCGGCAATCATGCGAATGGGCGGCACTTCTTTTTCGCACAATCCACCCGGTACTTCGGATTTCCAGCGGCAACGGGTCTGGAACGGGCAACCGGGCGGCGGGTTCATGGCCGACGGAATGTCCCCCTCAAGCACGATGTGCTTTTTCTTGACCGAAGTGTCTGCAATCGGGACAGCCGACAACAGGGCCTCCGTGTAGGGGTGGTAGGGCGGCGAAAATACCTGATCCGTCGTGCCCAATTCAACGACATGGCCCAGATACATCACCATGACCCGGTCGCTGAGGTAGCGCACAATGGACAGATCGTGGCTGATGAACAGTAGCGTGGTTTTTTGCTCACGCTGGATTTCCATCAGCAAATCCGTCACCGCAGCCTGCACCGACACGTCGAGCGCCGATACAGGTTCATCCGCAACGACAATCCGCGCATCACCCGCAAACGCACGCGCAATGCCCACACGCTGCTTTTGACCACCCGACAGTTGTCGTGGCATACGGTCGCCAAACTCACGCGGCAGTTTCACCAGATCCAGCAGTTCCAACATCCGCTTGCGACGCTCCGCTTCGTTCTTGCCGATCTTGAAAATCTCGAGCGCCCGGATGATCTGGCGGCCCACTGTCATCGACGGGTTCAGCGTGTCAAAAGGGTTCTGAAACACCATCTGGATGTCGGCAACATTCTTGGTGGTGCGCGCTTCGATCGGCACAGATCCAATCTCTTGATTGTCGAGCAGGATCTGTCCTTCGGTAGCGGTCTCAAGCCCCATCAGAACCTTCGCAAACGTCGATTTACCGCAACCGGATTCGCCCACAATGGCGAGTGTCTCGCTCTCGCGCGCTTCAAAAGTCAGCTCTTCGTTGGCCTTTACAACCTTCGTGCTGACGCCACCGAACATCGCATTGGCAGCAACCTGATAATACTTCTTAAGCTTGTCGATCTTTAGAACAACATCCCCGACCGCGCCCTTGGTCTTGACGTCAGCCAGTTCAAGCGGCGCTTTCCAGTCGATCTCTTTAAACTTCAAACAGCGCGTATGATGGCGGTCATTGCCCGGCACCGGCTCCATCATGATGGCGCCCTGATCACAGCGCCCTGCTTCAAAATAATCGCAGCGCGGGCCAAAGTTGCAGCCAGACGGGCGTTCATGCGGCAAGGGAAAGTTACCGGGAATGGCAATCAAGGGGCGTGCATTTTTGTCTGCACCGGGCAGCGGGATCGACCGGAACAGCGCTTGGGTATAGGGATGCTGCATGTCGTCAAACACCTCCTCGATGGAGCCGCGTTCGACCGCCTCACCGGAATACATCACGCAAATGCGGTCGCAGGTCTCCAGCACAAGCCCAAGATTGTGCGAGATAAACAGCATCGAGGTGCCGTATTTTTTGCCCAGATCCTTGACCAGCTTCACGACCGCTGCCTCGACAGTCACATCAAGTGCTGTGGTCGGCTCATCCAAGATCAACAAGGACGGCTCTGACATCAAGGCCATGGCAATGACGATCCGCTGCTGTTGGCCGCCGGACAACTGGTGCGGATAGGCGTTCAATATCCGTTTGGGGTCGGGCAGCTTGACATCCGTCACGACCTCAAGTGCGCGGGCGTAAGCTTCCTTCTCGGACATGCCCGCATGGATCATCGGCACTTCCATCAATTGGCGTCCGATCTTCATGGCGGGGTTCAGCGATGCCATCGGTTCTTGATAGATCATTGCAATTTCCGAGCCGCGAATGTCGCGCAACTCCGCATCCGACATCTCGCCAAGATCACGACCCTTGAACTTGATTGAGCCGCCAACAATGCGCCCGTTCTTGCCCAGGTCCTGCATCACACCCAGTGCCACAGTGGATTTCCCGCAGCCGGATTCGCCAACAAGGCCTACGGCCTCACCGGGTTTCACCGAGACAGAAAAATCCATCACCGCCGGAATTTCGCGCAACCGCGTAAAGAAAGAGATCGACAATTTATCAATCTCGAGAATGGGACCATCATAATCGGTCTTAGGCATCTTTTTACTCCCAACCGGACAACCAAGCGGATCTTCATCCTGCTTCAATTTTCCAAATAAACCTCCGGGGGTCCGGGGGCTGGCCCCCGGTCCCGCATTCTCATCAATCGCGCAGTGATTCCTCACGCAGACCATCGGCCAGCAAATTCAGTCCCAGAACCAAACTCAACAACGACAGCGCAGGCGCAATCGCGGCATGCGGATACAAAGACAGCAAGCGCCGTCCTGCATTGATCGTGCTGCCCCAATCGGGGCTTTCTGATTCCAGACCCAGACCAAAGAACCCAAGCGTGCCAAGCAAAATAGTCGTGTAGCCAATCCGCAAGCAGAAATCGACGATCAGCGGACCCCGTGCATTGGGCAGGATTTCCCACAACATGATGTACCAGGGCCCTTCACCACGGGTCTGTGCAGCCGCCACATAGTCACGCGTCTTGATGTCCAGCGCGAGGCCCCGGACAATACGGAATACCGTGGGTGAATTGACAAAGACCACCGACACAAACACCACCAGAATTTCGGGTGGCATCGGGATCCAGTCGATCATCGCGGGTATGCCATAAACCGTCACATCGTCATTTTTTACGATGAACCCGTCGTTGGTGATCAACGAAAGATAGGCCCACAGCAGCCCCCCCAGCACGACAATCAACAGCGGCGTGCGGATATGCGGTTGGGTGTAATAGCGAGAGTTCAGCAACACGGCAAAGAAGATCACCGGAAAGACAAAGAGAACGGCAGCCATATAGTTTGGAATGCCGGTCAGCACGATCTCGGGTGTCACCAACAGATAGAACAGCAAGATCACCGGAAAGGCGAGGATCAGGTTCGCCAGAAAGCTCAGGATGGTGTCAAGCCGACCGCTATAATATCCCGCAGGCAATCCCAATGTGATCCCCACCATAAACGCAAAGAGCGTCGCAAGCGGCGCGATGAGTACAACAACCCAAGACCCCTTGATCAGACGTGAAAACACATCCCGCGCAAGGTTGTCACCGCCCAACAGATACCAGGCATATTCACCTTCTTCGGCTCCGCGCAGGGGGGTTCCGGGCAGTTTGTTTTTCATCCCCGAAGCCTGGCTCAGGCTGTCATGGGTGATCAGCATGTCGAATACACCGCCCATGACCCCGGTAAACACCCAGAACATCACGATACCGAAACCGATCATGCCCACGGTGCTGTCAAACAGCTTGCCGTACAGGCCCAACTTGCGTTTGTAGGTGATCGACACGGCAAAGGTTATGATCAACGCGATCCACACCGGCAGCATCTGCCGGGCCATACCGCCGAATATACCAGCCCCAGTGCCAAGGATGATACCGCCCACCAGATAGATCAGCACCAGCGCGATAATCGCATAAAACAGCCACGAAATCACCAGATTGATCAGCCCCGATACCCCTTGATCATCAGCCAAAGTGCCATCGGCACCGACCGCGCGAGCGCCGCCCGAGGGCACCAGCGAAAAAAGGAGTTGCGCAACAATCGTGAGCACCAAAAGCAGCAACACGATGTAGAAAATAAAGTTCAGCCCACTCAAAGAGCCTGTCCAGGTCAATGGTTCCATGATCCAGCCCTCCTTATGAAATGCGAATGCGAGGGTTCAAAAAGACATAGCCGATATCGGATATCAGCTGGGTCACCAGAACCACGACAACAGAAACAACAGACACGGCCAGCAACAACTCGATGTCGTTGTTGGAGGCGGCCTGCACCAGCAACCAGCCAAAGCCCTTGTAGTTGAACAGGGTCTCGACGATCACGACACCGTTCAACAGCCACGGGATTTGCAGCATGATCACCGTAAAGGGCGCGATCAGCGCGTTGCGCAGGGCGTGTTTCAAAACAATATCGCTGAACTTGACGCCCTTTAGGCGCGCGGTGCGGATGTATTGAGCGGTCATGACCTCGGTCATCGAGGCCCGCGTCATCCGCGCGATATAGCCCATGCCATAGAGCGAAATTGTCAGGACCGGCAAAAAGAAGTTCCAGAAATTCGCATCCGCCATCGCCGATGTTGCAGAGCCAAGGAACAGCGTCTTGCCGTCAATCCAGCCCCATTCTGCCAAGATCGGGGAAATGCCGAATTGCGACGATGCCAGCACTGCGATGAAAATCACACCAGAGACATATTCAGGGGTCGCAGTCGTCGCGATGGAAAAGGTCGAAAGCGACCGGTCCAGTTTGGATCCTTCGCGCATGCCCGCAAGCACACCGACAATCAACGCAGACGGCACCATCAGCAGCAAAACACACAGCATCAACTTGCCCGTCAGAGCCAGTCGCGTCGCAACGGTGCTGCCCACCTCATCCTTGAACACCGTCGAGGTGCCCCAATCGCCCTGAAGGACACCGCAACGGTTAGGGCGTTCGTCCACAGGCGTATCACTGTCAAAACAGCGGCCAAAAGTCTTGCCTTCTTCCCGTTCGGTCACCCAACCGGGCAGAACGCCAAGCCATTGACCGAATTTTACCGGCATCGGCTGCAAATATCCCCGGTCGCCCAAATAGGATGTCACGGCTTCATCCGACATACGGAAGTTACCTTGGTTCTTGGCGAGCTTTTCCAGGTTTGGATAGAGGTTGGTCAGCCAGAACACGATGAACGTCAGGCACAGTGCCGTCAGCAACATCACGCCCAAGCGACGTAGAATGAAAATTCCCATGTAGTGCCCCTGTTGGTGGCTGGCAGGTTGATCCCGCCGGTCTTGTTGTGGCCTTTGGCCTTCGAATTTGTTTGGAGGCATTTAACTGGCGCACTCATGCATCAGCGTTTTGCGTATTCCCCGCGCCCATGAGGCAACACTTGATCCCTAAGGTCAATGTCATCTTCCGCCTTCTGATGATCATTTTGCGACAAGTCCAGCGCCAAAAAGCGACATGGCGGTGCGCGGAACTGCGATTTCGATATCACGCCACACGCAGATTGCTTGGCGTCAGGCCGGTATGGTGCTGCATAAAACGGGTGAAATAGGCCGCTGAGCGGAACCCGAGGTGGCGCGCAATATTCTGCGCCGGCTCTTTGGTATCGTACAAAAGCAACCGCGCGGCGTGGTGCACCCGGTCGGTTAACAGATCGGCGGCAGTCTTGCCGGTTGATGCTTTCACAGCGCGCGACAGGTGCGTGGGCGTCACGCCCAGCATCTCTGCATAATGTGCCATTGGCTGCCCGGTCCGGTAGTGTGCGGCCAGAAGTGCACAGTATTTTGCGCTTAGCCTGCCTGCGGCGTTCCGCTTGTCTGGCACATGTTCGTCCAGCGCGATCTGGCGGCGCAACCAGACAGAGATCAAAGCCGCATGCGCCTCTAGCGCGTCATTGAACAAGGCGCGGCGCTGCTGCTGCTCACGACCTGCCGCTTCTATAAGGGCGGTGAGTTCGGTCTGCGGTTTGGCGTCCCGAATGCGCAGATGGCGCGGGATTTCGGGCAAACGCAGGGCCGTGCCGTCGCGGACCAATACGGCTTGCCCCATCGACTGTCGGCCCATCTGCAAGGCAAAGAGTGATCCTGCCGGCACAAACAACACATTGTTCGCGCCCACGCCACGCCGCATCCCGTCCAGCAGCGCAACGCCCTGACCGCGCGTGATCCAGATCAGCATGTGGTGTGGGGCATCATGCACCAGATGCAAACGCCAGTCCTGTCCTTGCGCCAATTGCGCGAGCGTTGTGAGGGCGATGTCAGCAACAAGCATGAATTATCATCACATATTGGTAATTCAGGCTCACCTTATCACCGTAAAGGCGTGCGTAAAGTTGTAATACCGCAACTGATGTCTTTGCTATACTGGCGAGACCGAATGCCACGCGCGCATTTTCTTGCGCATCCATGTCCGTTGACGTTTTGCATACTGCCGGGTGGCAATAACTGCTGCCTCGCGGGCTTCATCCAGCGTCAGCGTGCCATCCAGATAGCCCATCAACTCTGGCACACCGATCGCGCGGTGGGCGGGCAAGGCGGGATTATACTGGGGCAGCACAGCCTGCGCTTCGTCCAATGCGCCGCCTTGCAACATCAGCTCAAACCGCTTTGTGATCCGGGCATTCAGCCACTCTTTGTCTACATCAAAAACCATCGGATGACATTGCGCCAGCGGCACCAAAGCCGGGGGTGTCTCGTCTTGCCATTGGGCAAGGCCGCGCCCGGTTGCCTGCAACACTTCCCAAGCGCGCTGAACCCGCGCAGGGTTTTGCGTGTCGATGCGCGCGCGCGTTGCCGGATCGAGTTGCTCCAGCATAAAGGTGTGATCCAGCGTATCGGCGTGTGTGCGGATGCCGGACGGGGTTGCGGGTATTTCGGCCAATCCTTCGGTCAGCGCTTTGAAATAAAGCCCGGTGCCGCCGACAATGATCGGTCGCGTGCCTGCGTTGAGGATGCCGGCCACTTCGCGCAGCCAGTGACCGGTTGAATACGGAGTGGTGGCGCTGACATGCCCATAAAGCAGATGCGGTGCCTGCGCTTCTTCTTCGGCTGAGGGGCGCGCCGTGATCACGCGCCAGCAGTCATAAACCTGACTGGCATCCGCATTCACGATGACCCCGCCAATGGTCGCCGCAATCTCAAGCGCGAGGGCGGATTTACCCGATGCCGTTGGTCCCGCGATCAGAACCGGGCCGTCCGAAGGAACTGCCTGCGCCGCGCTCGAAATTGACGTATAGGCGCGCGCAGTCATTTCTTTTCCTCTGACCCCTAGGGGATGCATTGAACCTCGGGGCTTTTTGCTACATTTTAAGGCATAATGTCATCCCCCAAAGTGCCCCGCTGAAAGGTGCCCCAATGTCCTCAGATAGCCCGCAATCCTCTTTTCGCCGTGTCATGCTCAAGATTTCGGGGGAAGCGTTGATGGGCGATCAGGGGTTTGGCCTGCATCCGCCCACAGTTGAGCGGATCGCCCGCGAAGTGCAAAGCGTGCATGAGATGGGCGTCGAGATTTGTATGGTCATTGGCGGCGGTAACATCTTTCGCGGATTGCAGGGATCGGCGCAGGGAATGGAGCGGACAACGGCGGATTATATGGGGATGCTGGCCACGGTGATGAACGCGCTGGCGATGCAATCCTCACTTGAGGGGTTGGGCATCCATACGCGGGTGATCTCTGCGATCACAATGAACGAAGTCGCAGAACCCTATATTCGCCGTCGTGCTGTGCGCCATCTAGAGAAAAAGCGAGTCTGCATTTTCGCAGCAGGCACCGGCAACCCCTATTTCACGACAGATACAGCAGCGACCTTGCGCGCCAACGAGATGTCTTGCGAAGCCATTTTTAAAGGTACCAAAGTCGACGGGGTGTATGACAAAGACCCCGCCAAACACAGTGATGCAGTACGCTATGACACAGTCAGCTATGACGACGTGCTGGCAAAGCGTCTGGGTGTGATGGACGCCTCTGCCATCGCATTGGCGCGCGACAACAACCTGCCGATCATCGTGTTTTCATTGGACGAACCGGGCGGTTTCCGCGGGATTTTGGCGGGTGAAGGCACCTACACCCGCGTTCAGGGCTAAGCTGAGGCTGTAGATATTAATGCACACTGGTGTTTTTGCGCCGGAATGCAGTATACCAACGCAAACGACACAAAAAGCGCCCAAAGGCGCGCGATGCTACAGGAAGAACCCCATGTCAGACGAATTTATGCTCGACACCGACGATCTTGAACGGCGCATGAATGGCGCAATTGCGTCTTTGCGCACTGAATTCGCGTCCTTGCGCACCGGACGGGCGTCGGCCTCCATGCTGGAGCCGGTGATGGTGGATGCCTACGGCTCCATGACGCCGATCAATCAGGTCGGCACCGTCAACGTGCCGGAGCCGCGCATGGTGACGATCAACGTCTGGGACAAGGGGCTGGTTGGCAAGGTAGAAAAGGCCATCCGTGAAAGTGGTTTGGGCATCAACCCGCAACTGAACGGCACCATCATAATGCTGCCGATCCCCGAGTTGAACGAAGAACGCCGCACACAGTTGACCAAAGTTGCGGGGCAATATGCAGAGCATGCACGCGTCTCTATCCGGAACATCCGTCGTGACGGGATGGACCAGATCAAAAAGGCGAAAGCTGATGGGATGTCAGAGGACGATCAAAAGCTGTGGGAGGGCGAGATGCAGGACATGACCAACAAGTTCATTTCGACCATTGATGACCAGCTTGAGACCAAACAAGCCGAGATTATGCAGGTTTAAGACAAAAGCGCGCCCGATTGGCGCGTTTTTCGATTGATGGGCAAGGGATGGCCCTTATTCAACATACCGAGACAGAAGTGCAGAAAGTTTGACCCGTCACCATGACCGCAGTTCCCGATCCGCAAGACCAAACCGTTGAGGGATGCCCGCGTCACGTTGCGATCATCATGGACGGCAATGGCCGTTGGGCGACACAGCGGGGCAGGCCGCGTCTGTTCGGGCATCATGCGGGCGCAAAACGCGTGCGCGAAATCGTTGAAGCTTGCCCGGGTTTTGGCGTCGAGTATCTGACAATTTTTGCTTTCTCGACAGAAAACTGGAAACGGACGCAGGTCGAAGTGGCAGGTCTTATGACCTTGTTCCGCCGCTATATCACCAAGGAAACGCGGGCCCTGCGTGAAAAAGGCGTGCGGGTGCGGTTTATCGGCGCGCGGACGCGGCTTGACAAGAAACTGGTCAAGCTGATGCAGGATCTGGAAGAGGCCACCGCCCATAATACGCTTGTGAACCTGACCATCGCCTTGAATTACGGCGGCAGGGACGAGGTTGCGCGCGCAACGAAAAGGCTGGCCCAAGACGTGGCGGCAGGGCGGCTTGACCCCGAAAAAGTAGATGAAGAAACGCTGCCAAAGTATTTGGATACCTATGTTTTACCTGATCCTGATCTGGTGATCCGCACCAGCGGTGAGGCGCGCATATCAAATTTTCTTTTGTGGCAGTCGGCCTATGCGGAGTATGAGTTTATCGACACGCTGTGGCCTGATTTTACCAAACAGGAGTTCGGGTGCCTTTGTACTGCATTCGGGGGCCGTGACCGCCGATTTGGCGCGGTAAAAAAGTAAACGTGTCGGGGATGAACCAACAATGAGCAGCGCGCAGAATCAATGGGCTGATTTGAGGGACCGGATGGGCGCGGGGGCTGTGATGGTCCTTGTGGGTATCATCGGCATCTGGATGGGCGGACATGTGTTTCATGTGCTGGTGGCGCTGATCTGCGGCATTATGGTGTGGGAACTTGTCGGTATGCTGCGCCCCGGTGTGCGGCATCTGCAATTGCAACTTGGCGCGCTGACGGGTGTGGCGCTGTTTTTGGCGATCTATCTGCCGGTCGGCATTGCGCTGCCACTGCTGCTGGCCCCTGCGATGATCGGGTTCGGGCAATTGAACGAAAACCGCACGATTTATATGACCTTTACGGTGATGATCCTGCTGGCGGGTTACGGCATGATGCAGGTCCGTGATGATCTGGGCTTTGGATGGATGCTGTGGCTGGTGCTGGTGGTCGTGGTGACGGATGTCGTGGGTTACTTTGCCGGACGCACCTTTGGCGGGCCAAAGTTCTGGCCTGCGGTCAGTCCCAAAAAGACCTGGTCGGGGACTGCATCTGGGTGGGTTGGTGCGGCGCTGGTCGGGTTGTTGTTTTCGATCAACTCAGGTGTGGGCTTGCAGTTGATGGGTATTTCCATTGCGGTTTCAATGGCTTCGCAGATGGGTGACATCGCGGAATCCGGTATGAAACGCAAGATGGGTGCCAAGGACAGCTCCAATCTCATACCTGGTCACGGCGGTCTGATGGACCGGTTTGACGGCATGTTGGGCGCGTCACTTTTCTTGCTGGTTATCGGTCAGTTTATCGGGTTCCCTCCGGGGCTGGGTTGATCTGCGATGACACGCAAGGTCACGATATTAGGGGCCACCGGCTCCATCGGGCAAAACACGATTGATCTGATCCGGCGTAACCTTGATGCCTATGACGTTGTGGCGCTGACCGGGGCGTCCAACATCGCGCAACTTGCGCGCGACGCGATTGACCTGAAGGCTGATATTGCCATAACCGCCCATGACGATTTGCTGGATGATCTGCGCGATGCACTTGCGGGCTCTGGGGTTCAGGCCGCTGCCGGATCCGCGGCAATTGATGAGGCGGCGGCGCGCCCGGCAGATTGGATCATGTCGGCGATTGTTGGCGCTGCGGGCCTTTCACCGGGTTATGCCGCGTTGAAACAGGGCACGACGCTGGCCTTGGCGAACAAGGAATCACTGGTCTGTGCCGGGCAATTGATGCTGGATACCGCTGCGCAACATGGCACGCGCATGCTGCCTGTAGATAGTGAACATTCCGCGATTTTTCAGGCCCTCATTGGTGAGGAAATATCAGCGGTAGAGCGGATCATTATTACCGCCAGCGGTGGTGCATTCCGCGATTGGCCTTTGGAAAAACTGGAGACGGCGACATTGGCGCAAGCCTCCAGCCATCCCAATTGGGACATGGGCCAACGGATCACGATTGATTCAGCTTCCATGTTTAACAAAGCAATGGAAGTCATTGAAACACGAGAGTATTTCAAAGTCCGGCCTGATCAGATCGAAGTGCTGGTGCATCCGCAATCCATGATCCACGCGCTTGTGGGCTTTGTTGATGGCGCGCTGATGGCACATGTCGGACCACCTGACATGCGCCATGCCATCGGCTTTGCGCTGCACCATCCTGCGCGTGCGGCGCTGCCTGTCGAACGGCTTGATCTGGCGGCAATCGGGAGCTTTGAGTTTCGCGCCCCCGATGAGATCCGCTGGCCCGCGCTGCGCCTTGCGCGCGAGACGATGGCAGCAGGCGGTATGAATGGCGCCGTGTTCAATGCTGCCAAGGAAACCGCATTGGATGGCTTTATCGCGGGGGCGCTGAAATTCACCCAGATGTCACAGATCGTCGAGGACACATTGTCGCAAATGCAGCGCGATTGCAGCCTTATTCGTGACACCATGTCACTTGATAACGTGACCCAAGTAGACCATCTGGCAAGAGAAGCAGCAAAAGCTGCGATCACAAAAAGAGCAGGGTAGCGTTTTGGATAGTATTGGACTTTTACCGCAGTTCGGCGGGTTGATCTGGACTTTGGTGGCCTTTGTCGTCGCCCTTTCCGTGATTGTCGCTGTGCATGAGTATGGTCATTATATCGTTGGTCGCTGGTGCGGCATTCAGGCGGATGTGTTTTCGCTGGGGTTCGGGCCGGTGATCTGGTCGCGGATTGACCGTCGCGGCACCAGATGGCAGATTGCGCTGTTGCCGTTCGGCGGGTTCGTGAAATTTGCGGGCGATGCCAATGCCGCATCCGGCAAGGACCAAGAGGCGATGGCAGCCGCCGCAGATGACCCCGAAAAACTGCGTCATACCATGCATGGGGCACCCTTGTGGGCGCGCGCGGCCACGGTTGCCGCAGGTCCGGTGTTCAATTTCATCATGTCGATTGGCATCTTTTTTGCCGTGGCGTTCAGTTCCGGTGTTGCAAGCGACCCCATGACCGTGGGCGAGGTAAAACCACTGCCGACGGGCATGTTTGAGCTGCGGCAGGGCGACGAGATCGCAGGTCTGAACGGCCAACCGCTGGATCAAAACGACCCGGAGGCGTTCACCGCATTGATTGCCTCGCTGCCGACCGAGCCGGTCATCAGCTACGATATTGTCCGCGACGGGGCACAGTTGCGCGTCGATGGGCCCTTTATCATGCCACCCATGATCAAGCAGGTGATGCCGCAATCCGCAGCGTTCGAGGCGGGTTTGCGGGGCGGCGATGTGATCGTTGGTGTGGACGGCACAGAGGTTTTTGCATTTTCGCAGCTTAAAACTGCCGTCGAGGCGTCAGATGGTGCGGCATTGGCGCTGAGCGTTTGGCGGGACGGGGATGTTGTGGAGGTCACGATGACCCCCAAAGCGACCGACGAGCCGCAGGAAGACGGGACTTTTGTACGCAACCTGCGCATCGGGATCGTCGGTGGCATGGCATTTGAACCCGCCACTGTGCGCCCCGGTATCGGCGAGGCCCTGTGGGGCGGCGTCGAGAACACATGGCGCATTATCGACGGATCTATTTCCGGCCTCAAACATATGATCATCGGCAACATTAGCACCTGCAACCTGAGCGGGCCGGTTGGCATTGCACAAGCGTCAGGCGCGATGGCAAGTCAGGGCGCACAATCGTTCATCTACTTTATTGCCGTGCTCAGCACTGCCGTCGGCTTGCTGAACCTGTTCCCCATTCCGGCGCTCGATGGCGGCCATCTGGTGTTCTATGCCTACGAGGCCGTTGCGGGCAAACCGCCCAGCGACAAAGCGCTGCGGGTTTTTATGACGATTGGGATAACCCTGGTCTTGTCGCTGATGATATTTGCGCTCGGGAATGACCTGTTCTGCCCGTGATTACAGCATCTGTGCGATAATTCGTATTTCGACGACCGCACCCTCGCGTCGAATGCCTGCGACTTCTACGGCGGTCCAGGCGGGGTAGGGTGCGGTGAACACTTCGCGGCGGATGCGGTCGAAAAGGTCGAAATGGCCACGCAGCCCGATGTGGTAACTGGTCATTTCGACCACGGCGTCCATGTCCTTTCCTGCGTGCTTCAGAACATAGCCGATCTTGGCAAAGGCCTGTCTGAATTGGTCTTCGGCATCCTCGGGCATTGTACCGTCCGGCCCTGAACCGGTGGTGCCCGTCAAAAAGAGGTGATCGCCGGAAATAATTCCGGGTGACATGCCCAAAGCATCGGCTGCCTCTTGCACTTCGGGGGGGCAGACGGCGCGTTTTGTCATGTGATCCTCTTTATGTGGTCTGCCATTTTATGTGCTTTGGCATTTTATGTGGTTTGCAGAGATCATGTCAAAGTTGGCAGAAGAATCCGAATGCCATGAAAAAACCACATTTCATCAAAATCGTGCCGCATTGGGCCGTTAACAGTTATCCAGCAATTCTGCGCCTTGTATGAGGAAAGCCCGATGCAAACGCTTCAAAATTCCTACCGTGGCTTGAGCCTGTTGATGGATCTCAACTGGGACCGTGTGCTGTATGTCGCGACCATTTGTTTTGCGCTTGCGGCCGGTGCCTTCGTCGGATCGCTCTGAACCTGGACGCCACACCACAGGATGATGTTGAAAAACTGCAATGCACTGCTTGATGTAGTGCGTTTTTGGCCGTGTTGGTTTTGACAAAGACCAGCCCATTGCGTACTCAGGTAGAAATGATGTCGCAAGATTGGGTTTGAACCATGAGACCGAGCACGTTGGGCTGTCTGCCCGTACCACAGGCAAAATCAGGCAAACTGGGTAACATGCTGCGGAGCGCATCTGTTTGTGCTTTGTTGTCAGTGGCTTGGTTGACGCCGGGCAGTGAGGCCGTGGCGCAGCAATACCAATTCAATACTGTAGAGATCAACGGAAACGACCGGATTGGCGACAGCGCGATCCTGCGCCGGGCTGGAATCAGCCGGGGCACGCCGGTGTCGGGCGGGCAGTTGAACGACGCATATCAGAACCTGCAGAACTCCGGTCTGTTCGAAAGCGTTGCGATTGAGCCACGCGGCAACACGCTTGTGATCTCGGTTGTGGAACTGCCGACGGTGAACCGGGTCCGGTTTGAGGGCAACAAGCGCATTGACGATGAAGCGCTATCAGGGCTGATCACGACCATAGAGCGGGGCGTGTTTAGCCCGGCGCAAGCCGAGGCCGATGCAGCCGCCATTGCCGAAGCCTATGGCAACGACGGACGGATCGCAGCGCGCGTTCAACCAAAGATTATCAAGCGCAGCCAGAACCGTGTTGATCTGGTGTTTGAAATTTTCGAGGGCGACAATGTCGAGGTTGAACGCCTCAGCTTTGTTGGCAACCGTGTTTATTCTGACCGCCGTTTGCGCCGCGTTCTGGGCACCAAGCAGGCAGGTCTGTTCCGCCGTTTGGTCCGGCGTGATACCTTTATCGAAGGGCAGGTCGAAGTTGACAAGCAACTTCTGCAAGATTTCTATTTCTCGCGCGGCTATGTCGACATGCGCACGACAGCTGTGAACGGCGAGTTGACCCAGGAACGCGACGGTTTTTTCGTGTCGTTCAACATCACCGAGGGACAGCAGTTTAAATTCGGCGAAATCAAGGTCGAATCGCAGATGACGAATGTCGACAGCGATGCGTACAGCAATATTATCAAAATACGTCCCGGCGTCATCTATTCCCCGACCCTGATCGAGGCAGATATCGCACGGCTTGAACGTCAAGCGATCCGCGATGGCGTCGACTTTATGCGGGTCGAGCCGCGGATCGAACGCAATGAACGCGATTTGACGCTTGATGTGACTTATGTGTTGAGCCGTGGACCACGTGTTTTTGTCGAGCGTATTGATATCGAGGGCAACACAACCACACTGGACCGTGTCATTCGCCGTCAGTTCGACAGTGTCGAGGGGGATCCGTTCAACCCGCGTGAAATTCGGCAGGCAGCCGAGCGTATTCGTGCGCTGGATTATTTCGAAAGCGCCGAAGTAAACGCCCGCGAGGGCAGCAGCGGTGAACAAGTGGTCGTCGACGTTGACGTTGTTGAAAAGCCGACAGGCACGCTGAACTTTGGAGCTGCGTTCTCGAACAATGACGGTGTCGGGGTCGCGATCAACTTTGCCGAGGAAAACTTTCTGGGCCGGGGGCAAAAGCTGTCGTTGTCGGTTTCGACCGCGTCGGAGGCCAAAAGATATGGTCTGAGTTTTGTAGAGCCGAGCCTTTTGGGCCGTGATGTGGCGTTCGGCCTGAACCTTGATTATGCCGAGACCAATTCATCCTTCGCGTCGTATGATACCAACAGGCTGGTTTTTCAGCCGTCGCTGGCCTTTCCGATCAGCGAGAATGGCCGGTTACAGCTGCGCTATACCGCAGAAGAGATCGAAACAATCGAGCGTGATCCAAGTGAGAACGGTCTGACGATTGCAGGTGATATTGCTGCGGGTGCGCAATGGTCGTCAGCGCTTGGCTACCAGTATACATACGATTCACGCCGGACCGGTCTGGACCCGACAGCGGGTGTGTTGTTGCAGTTCAGCCAGGATTTCGCGGGTTTGGGCGGTGACAGTAAATTTGTCAAAACCGTCGCAAAAGTGACTGGCGAAAAGAAAATCTTCAACGAAGACGTGACCTTGCGGGCCACACTTGAAGCTGGTGCATTGTCGTGGAACGAAGGCGTTAACCGTGCTGTTGACCGATTTATCATCGGCCCATCCATCATGCGCGGGTTTGAACCGGGCGGTATTGGCCCCCGCGATGTAAGCGGCACTGCGGATGATCCGCTGGGCGGCAACCTTTATGTCGTGGCGCGTTTGGAGGCAGAATTCCCTCTTGGTCTGCCTGAGGAGTACGGCATTTCTGGCGGTGTTTTCTATGACGTTGGCAACGTATGGGACCTGAGCGATGTGAACCTGAACGGCGGCAGTATTGTTGGTGAAAGCGGGTCATTCCGTCATGTGGTCGGTGTGTCGCTCTTTTGGGATACGCCGCTTGGACCCTTGCAATTCAACGCATCCAAAGCGCTCAAGAGCGAGACCTTCGACAAAGAACAAAGCTTTGAGATCACGCTGCGCACGCAGTTTTGATCGGGTCCGGGCGCATGCGTCTGATCTATGCTCTGGTGTTTGCCCTATTCGGGGCGGCACCCTTGGCCGCCCAACAGGCGCCTGCAGAAAACCAGCTTGAACGGGGGTCGGTTGTCAGCCCGATCCTGACAATTGATTCTGAACGCGCCTTTATCGACAGCGCGTTTGGCCGTCGCGTGGCCGCAGAGGTTGAAGCCGAAAGTGAGAAACTGGTCACAGAAAACCGCCGGATCGAGGCCGATCTGGAAGCCGAAGAGCAAGAGTTGACAGAGTTGCGCAAAACCTTGCCCGCTGGTGAATTTCGCCTGCTTGCAGACGCTTTTGATGCCAAGGTTCAGGAAACCCGTGCAGCACAGGCCGCAAAAGGGCGTGCGTTGAATGCCCGTGTTGGCAAGGAAGAAGACGTGTTTCGCAATGCTGCTGCGCCGGTCCTTGAACGCTTGATGCGAGATGCGGGGGCGGCTGTCATTCTGGAACGGCGGTCGGTCTATGTCAGTCTGAATGCCATCGACATCACTGCCGATGCGATTGCGTTACTGGATGAAACACTGGGCAGCGGTGCCACGCCAAAGCAACCCTGAGTGCGGCTTGCCGTGGTGCGGCGGAATTGATAGCCGTTGATCACGACTTTGCTTTTCAAAGGACACCCCATGAGCCAAGACCTGATGCGCGCTGATATTCAAACCATTCAACGTATTTTACCGCACCGCTATCCGTTCCTGTTGGTCGACAAAGTTGAAGAGATCGACGGCACCGCATCCGCCGTAGGCTACAAGAATGTCACGATGAACGAGCCGCATTTTCAGGGCCATTTCCCCGGCACCCCCATCATGCCCGGTGTCACGATTGTTGAGGCAATGGCGCAGACCGCCGGCGTTATGGTGGGCGTCGCATTGGACCAGATGGACAAGGACATGCTGATTTATTTCATGTCCATCGACAACTGCAAGTTCCGCCGCAAAGTTGTGCCCGGTGACGTGTTGCGCATGGACCTCAAGACGCTGCGCGGCAAGGCCGGTGGTAAGATCTGGAAGTTCTCCGGCGTTGCCACGGTTGAGGGAGAAATGGCCGCGGAGGCCGAGTTTATGGCCATGTTGGACCTACCCAAATGAGCAACATCCACCCCTCTGCGGTGATTGAGGACGGCGCGCAGATTGATCCGTCTGCCAAGGTCGGTCCATTCTGTATTGTCGGCCCCGATGTCGTCCTGCACGCCGATGTTGTGCTGAAAAGCCATGTGGTGATGGCGGGGCGAACCGAAGTGGGCGAAGGCACGGTGATCTTTCCATTTTCGGTTATCGGTGAAATCCCGCAAGACCTGAAATTCAAGGGCGAGCCGAGCCGTCTGGTCATTGGTAAGCGCAACCGTATCCGAGAGCATGTGACGATGAACTGCGGCACCGAAGGCGGCGGCGGTCTGACCAAACTGGGCGATGATGGTTTGCTCATGGCGGGCTGTCATATCGCGCATGATGCTATCCTTGGGGATCGGGTGATTGTGGTGAATTCCGCCGCTGTAGCAGGCCACTGCATCATCGAGGACGATGTGATTATTGGCGGGCTTGCGGGCATTCACCAGTTTGTGCGCATCGGGCAGGGTGCCATAATCGGGGCCGTCACTATGGTGACGAATGACGTTATTCCTTACGGCTTGGTACAGGCCCCGCGTGGTGAATTGGACGGGTTGAACCTTGTCGGGCTCAAAAGACGCGGTGTGGCGCGGGCAGATATTACTGCATTGCGCGCGGCGTTTCAGATGCTGGCGCAGGGCGAGGGGACGTTTCATGACCGCGCCCGCCGTTTGGGAGATGAGACCGAAAGCGCCTATGTCCGTCAGATTGTTGAATTTGTGATGGCCGATACCGGTCGCCATTTTCTGACGCCGAAATGACGCTGGCGCTGATTGCAGGACGCGGGCGGTTGCCACGCGATGTGGCGGCAGCACAAGACGCAGCCCCGCTGATCTGCGGGTATGAGGGCATGTTGCCGGATCAGGTCGAGGCGGAACTGACATTCAGGCTGGAAACACTAGGCACGCTGCTGGTGAGTTTGGGCGAACGCGGGATCACGCAAGTCTGCTTTTGCGGTGCGATCGACCGACCGACGCTGGACCCAAACAAGCTGGACGCCGAGACGTTGCCGCTGGTGCCGCTGTTTCAAGAGGCATTGGCCGCAGGCGATAATGGCGCGCTGCAAATCCTGATGCAGATTTTTGAACAAACCGGTTTTGACGTGGTGGGGGCGGATACGCTCTTGCCTGATCTGGTTGCACCGCCCGGTGTGCTGTCAGAGGCGTGGCCAGATGCGCAGATGCGCCGCGATGCAGCCCGGGGCGAGGCGGTGCTGGCGGGCATGGCGCCGCTGGACATCGGGCAAGGCTGTGTGATCGGCGCGGAACAGGTGTTGGGTGTTGAGACGATGGGCGGCACAGATCACATGCTGGCTACTTTGCCTGCCAAAGCCCGAGAGATGCGCGCGATCCTGTGCAAAGGCCCGAAAGACGGGCAAATCCGCGAGATTGATATGCCCACGATTGGCCCAGCCACGATCAAGGCGGCGCATAGGGCCGGATTGGTCGGCGTGATCGTGGACGCGGGCGATGTGATTATTCTGGACTCCGCCGAATGCACTGCATTGGCGGATGAATACGCCATGGTGCTGTGGTCGCGGCGCGGGGGCGAGACGTGAAAATCTTTATCCTCGCCGGAGAGCCGTCGGGGGACAAGCTGGGCGGTGCGCTGATGACGGGGCTGAAAACCCTGCATCCGGATGTAACGTTTGAAGGGATCGGCGGGCCTGAAATGACCGCGCAAGGTCTGAACAGCCGTTTCGATATGTCCGAGCTTAGCGTCATGGGCTTGGCCGAGATATTGCCAAAATACCGTGCGTTGATGGCACGGATCAACCAGACCGCTGATGCCGTGCTCAAGATGCAACCTGATGTCTTGATCACCATCGATTCGCCTGACTTTTCCCTGCGCGTCGCCCGCCGCGTGAAAGCCAAAAGCAAGATCAGAACAGTTCACTACGTTGCCCCGACCGTCTGGGCATGGCGTCCTGGTCGTGCGCAAAAAATGGCGCGCTGGGTGGATCATGTACTGGCACTGTTCCCGTTTGAGCCGCCCTATATGCAAGCCGTCGGTATGCAGTGCGATTTCGTTGGTCACCCTGTCGTTGCTGAACCGCAGGCAACAGACGCCGATGCGGCGGCGTTCCGCCAGACAGCTGGATTGGGCGATGCGCCGACGGTTCTGGTCCTGCCCGGTTCGCGCAAAAGCGAGGTGATGCGTCTAGGCCCGGTGTTCCAGCAGGTCGTGGCGCGGATGGTACAGGCCCGTCCAGAGTTGCGCGTGGTGATCCCTGCGACTGGCAAGCTGGCCGCGTTGGTCAGGCAGATGACGCGGACTTGGGAAGGACGCCCCGTGGTGCTGGATCCGAATGATTGCGATCTGGAAACTGGGCTTGCGCGCAAACGGGCCGCATTTCGTGCCGCAGACGTGGCTGTGGCGGCCTCTGGCACGGTATCGCTTGAATTGGCGGCGGCGCAGACACCTATGGTCATCGCTTATGATATGAACTGGCTCAGCCGTCAGATCATCGGGCGGATGGTCAAGGTCGATACAGTGACGTTGGTTAATCTGGTCTCGGAAACGCGCGTAGTGCCCGAGTTCATCGGTGCAAACTGCAGGCCCGGCCCCATATCGCAAGCGGCCTTGGCTGCTCTGGATGCGCCAGACGCTCAGCAAGAGGCGATGGCATTGACGATGGCGCGCCTTGGCCAAGGTGGCGAGGCACCCGGTTTGCGGGCTGCCCGTGCCATCCTTGATGCGATGTGACCAGACGGGGGTCAGATCAAAACTCTGGGATCACCCGCGATGAATCCACCCGCCGCCAAAGATTCGGCTGCTCTCTGGGTCATAGAAAACGCAGGCTTGACCGGGCGAAATGCCTTCTTCGGGCGTCAGCAACTCAACTTCAGCGGTATTATCCGACAGCGGCCGCAAGATCGCATCACGCGGTGGCCGCGTTGATCTGACGCGCACCGAAATATGCCATTCGGATCGCGAAGTGAGCGGTGTATCGCCCAGCCAGTTGATCTCTTTCACCGGCACCTTGCGGGTGGCGAGCATGGACTTCGGACCCACGACGACTTCTTTGCGGTCCGCATCCAGCCTGACCACATAAAGCGGATCCGCCAGCCCCCCGATCCCCAAGCCCCGACGCTGGCCGATGGTGTAATGGATCACTCCGTCGTGTTGCGCCAGAATGGTGCCTTCGGTATCAACAATGTTACCGGGGTCCGCTGCTTCGGGCCGCAATTTGCGGATCACAGCGGCATAATCCCCGTTCGGAACAAAGCAAATGTCTTGACTGTCGGGCTTCATTGCCACGCTCAGCCCGTATTTCGCGGCCAATGCGCGGGTGTCATCCTTGGACGGCAGATGGCCCAGCGGAAAGCGCAGGTAGTCCAATTGATCCGGTGTTGTGGAGAACAGGAAATAGCTTTGGTCACGACCTGCGTCTGCGGCGGCATGCAGTTCAGCGCCCTTCGCGCCCATCTTGCGCTGGATATAGTGACCCGTGGCCATGCAATCTGCGTCCAGATCCTTGGCAGTTTCTAGCAAATCCTTGAACTTCACCCGCTCGTTACAGCGGATGCAGGGGACAGGTGTCGCACCTGCAAGATAGCTGTCCGCAAATTCGTCTATCACCGCGTCTTTAAACACATTTTCGTAATCGAGGACGTAATGCGGAAAGCCCATTTCCTCTGCCACGCGGCGTGCATCATGGATGTCGATCCCGGCGCAGCACGCCCCTTTTTTAGCAAGCGCTGCACCGTGGTCATAAAGTTGCAGCGTTACGCCGACCACATCATACCCTTCCTCGGCCAGCATCGCCGCCACCACAGAGCTGTCAACGCCGCCGGACATCGCAACAACAACCCGCGTATCGCTGGGCGCTTTTGCAAAGCCCAAGGAATTGAGCGGCGGGGTCTGATCAAGGGCCATGATGTCTCTCCGGTGGGGTATAGGGTGGAATATAGGAAAATGCTAACTACTCACAAGGGGGGGCTTCATCCGGTGTTAACGCAGGAAAGTGCAAATAGTGGCGGCGCCGATATGGCCAAGCTAGCAAAGGAACGGTTCCATGTACCTCAAGAAAGTCGATGGCCCAAGGTCGGTAACACTTGCCGATGGATCAATGATGACACTTGCGGATTTGCCCAATCCCAAAACGCGGCGGTGGGTCGCATCGCGCAAGGCCGCCGTGGTGCGGGGGGTCGTTTATGGGTTGATCAGCCAAAAAGACGCGCAAGACCGCTATGCCATCAGCGAAGACGAGTTTCTGGAATGGGTTCGCGCGGTGACAGAACATGGCGAAGTCGCGCTGAAAGCAACAAGTATTCAAAAGTATAGACAACCTTAGGTTGTTTCTTTAAGTTAGCTTTACATAGTAACCTGTGATTAACCTTTTTTGTTCACGATCCAGTCCAATAGCCATGAAGCCGATCCGGAGAATGTGAATGCGTGTACTGCTTGTCGAAGACGATCCAACTACCTCGCGCAGCATCGAATTGATGCTGACCCATGCCAATCTTAACGTCTATGCGACCGATCTCGGGGAAGAGGGGATCGATCTGGCAAAGCTGTATGATTACGATCTCATCCTGCTTGATCTGGATTTGCCGGACATGAACGGCCATGAGGTGTTGCGCCAACTGCGCCTCAGCCGGATTGAGACGCCTATTCTGATCCTGTCGGGCGCAGATGATACCGAAAGCAAGATCAAGGGGTTCGGCTTTGGTGCGGATGACTACTTGACCAAACCTTTCCACCGCGAGGAACTGGTCGCGCGAATCCATGCGATTATCCGGCGGTCCAAGGGCCATTCTCAATCTGTGATCGAAACGGGCCAGATTTGCGTAAACCTTGATGCAAAAACGGTTAGTGTCAGCAAACAACCTGTCCATCTGACGGGCAAAGAATATCAGATGTTGGAGCTTCTTTCTCTGCGCAAGGGCACAACACTGACCAAAGAAATGTTCCTGAACCACCTTTATGGCGGCATGGACGAGCCTGAATTAAAGATCATCGACGTGTTCATCTGTAAGCTGCGCAAAAAGCTGAGCGTGGCAACGGGCGGTGAGAATTATATCGAGACGGTCTGGGGCCGCGGCTATGTTCTGCGTGATCCTGAACCGGCTGACTTGAAGATTGCTGCTTCTGCCTGACCCGCTGGTATTCTAAATCTGCTAGACCTGCCCCCGACGGCGACCTATCTACGTACGGTAAGGCGCGGCCGGGGGCGGAATTTGTGACATCCAATACGATGAAAGACGTCAATTCGTTGAGCGAGGCTGAAGCGCGCGCCGAACTGGTGGAGCTTGCCGCAGCATTGGGCGCCGCAAACAGAGCATACCACCAGCAGGATGCGCCAGACCTGACAGACGCTGAATATGACCGGTTAAAGCGGCGTAACGCCGAGATTGAGGCGCAGTTTCCGAATCTTAAGCGTGACGATAGCCCCACTGAACAAGTCGGTGCCGCACCCGCTGAAGGGTTTTCAAAGGTCCGCCATGCCGTTGCGATGCTGTCGCTTTCAAACGCTTTCGATGTTGAGGGTGTCAACGAATTTGACGCCCGTATCCGCAAGTACCTTGGCTTGAATGCCGATGCTGATCTGACCTATACCGCAGAGCCAAAGATTGACGGCCTCTCCTTGTCCTTGCGATACGAAAATGGGGTTCTGGTTCAGGCGGCCACAAGAGGCGATGGCGCGGTAGGCGAAAACGTCACTGCGAATGCCCGAACAATCAACGACATTCCCAAAAATATCGAAACCGCCCCCGACGTTCTGGAGGTTCGCGGCGAAGTCTACATGAGCCATGCTGATTTTGAGGCGTTGAATACGCGCCAAAATGAGCGGGGTGCAAAGCCATTTGCCAACCCGCGTAACGCAGCCGCAGGGTCTTTGCGTCAACTCGATTCCGAGATTACGCGGGGCAGGCCGCTTCGATTCTTTGCCTATGCATGGGGCGAGATTTCTGCGCCCTTGGCTGACACACAGATCGGCGCGATTAAGCGGTTGAAATCGCTGGGATTCGCGACAAACCCATTGACCCAAACATGCGATGGCCCGTCTGAATTGGTTGCCCACTACCAGACGATCGAGGAACAGCGCGCGACGCTGGGGTATGACATTGATGGTGTTGTTTACAAAGTGAATGATCTGTCCTTGCAAGAGCGTCTCGGGTTCCGTTCAACCACGCCGCGATGGGCGATTGCGCATAAATTTGCCGCAGAACTGGCGTGGACAAGGTTAATGGCTATCGACATTCAAGTGGGCCGCACTGGCGCATTGTCCCCCGTCGCGCGGTTGCAGCCCTTGACCGTTGGTGGCGTCGTCGTCTCGAACGCCACATTGCATAATGAGGACTATATCAGCGGGCTCGACAGCAAGGGCGAAGTGATTCGCGATGGGAAAGACATCCGCGTCGGGGACTGGGTGCAGGTGTACCGCGCAGGTGATGTGATCCCGAAAATTGCCGATGTTGATTTGACGAAACGCCCCGATGACGCGGTCCCCTTTGCGTTCCCGCACATCTGCCCCGAATGCCAAAGCGAGGCTGTCCGCGAAACCGGTGATGCCGTGCGCCGCTGCGTTGGCGGCTTGATCTGTCCGGCCCAGGCTGTTGAAAAGCTGAAACATTTTGTCGCGCGCGGTGCATTTGACATCGAAGGGCTGGGCGCAAAGCAGGTTGAGCAGTTCTACAGCGACGGTTGGATCACGGAACCTGCCGATATTTTTACCCTGCGCAGCCGGTATGGTGAGGGCTTGCAGCAACTCAAGAACCGCGAAGGTTGGGGCGAGAAATCTGCCACAAACCTTTTTGACGCGATTGATGAGAAACGCAAAATCCCCCTCTCGAGGCTCCTGTTTGCGTTAGGTATTCGCCACGTTGGCGAGGCCGCATCAAACCTGATCGCGCTGCATTATGGAACTTGGCCGGCGTTCGAGGCGGCGATGGCAGAGGCCACTGGTCTTGAAGGACCAGCATGGGATGATTTGATCGGTGTCGATGGTGTGGGCCAGGTGATGGCGCAATCGCTGGTGAATGCCTTCGCAGAACCGCGCGAACGGGCCTCCATCGACCGTTTGGTCGCGCAACTGGACATCGAAGAGAGCAAGCGTGCAGATACTGCAGGCAGTCCGGTTGCAGGCAAAACCGTCGTGTTCACGGGCACCCTTGAAAAAATGTCTCGGGCCGAGGCGAAGGCCAGAGCGGAGCGGATGGGCGCCAAAGTGTCTGGCTCTGTGAGCGCAAAGACGGATATTCTAGTGGCGGGGCCGGGAGCGGGATCAAAGGCGAAAAAGGCGGCAGAGCTGGGTATCGAAACACTGGACGAGGACGGCTGGCTCGCCTTGATTGACGGCGCATGACGGGCAGGCCAGAAACGCTTTTCCCGCTGTTTGCCGGGCTTGAAACTTTGGCGGGGGTTGGTCCCAAGACTGCCGCCCTGTTTGCCCAACTGCACGTCACCATCCCGCGTGATCTGCTGTTTACGTTGCCCTATTCCGGCATCAATCGCGCACTGCAACCGACTGTAAAAGATGCGATTTTGCCTGCAACAGTTACTGTCGCTGTAACTGTGGGCGCGCACCGTGCACCGAAAAACCGCAGCGGGGCCTACCGTATTCACGTTGAGGATTCCGAGACCAGTTTTCAGTTGGTTTTCTTTCATGCGCGCGGGGACTATTGGCAAAAACAATTGCCGACGGGCGCGCGCCGTATCGTTTCGGGGCGGGTTGAGTTGTTTGATGGCATTGCGCAGATGGTCCACCCGGATTTCGTGGTGCCCGAGGCAGAAGCAGATGATATCCCGAACTTTGAGCCGGTCTATCCGTTGACCGCAGGGGTGACGCAAAAGGTGATGTACAAAGCCACGCGCGGTGCAGTGGCGCTTGTCCCAAAACTGGATGAATGGATTGATCCGGGGCAGTGCGCGCAGGCGAATTGGCCGACATTTGCGGCCGCAGTGGCGGCGGCGCATGATCCAAAAGGGGATGCAGACCTTGCGTTGACGGCCCCTGCGCGCGAGCGGTTGGCCTATGATGAATTATTTGCGCATCAGGTTACTCTTGCCTTGGCGCGACAGAAAGAGCGACGCAAAAAGGGACGCAGCCGGGCGGGCGATGGTCGGTTGCAGTCACGCATTCTGGCGAGCTTGCCTTTCGCTCCGACCGGGGCGCAATTGCGGGCGATTTCCGAGATTACAGACGACATGGCCAGCCCGCTGCGGATGAACCGGTTGTTACAGGGCGATGTAGGCTCTGGTAAAACGCTGGTCGCGCTGATGGCGCTTTTACGGGCGGTTGAGGCAGGCGGGCAGGGTGTATTGATGGCGCCGACCGAGATTCTGGCGCGCCAGCATTTGCAAGGGCTGCAGCCCTTGGCGGAGACAGCCGGTGTTGTGCTGGAGATACTTACAGGGCGCGACAAGGGTGCGGAACGTCGCGCCAAGCTTGAGGCGCTGGCACGGGGTGATATCCATATCCTTGTCGGCACCCATGCGGTGTTTCAGGCGGATGTTATATTTCATGATCTGGCGCTGGCGGTGGTGGACGAGCAGCACAAGTTCGGGGTGCGCCAGCGGCTCGAGTTGGGCCAAAAGGGCAAACAGGCCGAGGTGTTGGTCATGACCGCGACACCGATCCCGCGTTCGCTGGCTTTGGCGCAATACGGCGACATGGATGTCTCAGTGCTGGATGAAAAACCGCCCGGGCGTCAGCCGATCAAGACGGCACTTGTCAGTACGGACCGGCTTGATCAGGTGATTGACCGCTTGCGTGCGGCCATCGCGGAGGGGCGTCAGTGCTATTGGGTCTGTCCGCTGGTTGAAGAAAGCGAAGTCAGTGACCTGATTGCTGCCGAAGAGCGGTTCAAACGATTACGTGCCGCGTTTGGTGAAGGGATTGTCGGGCTGGTTCACGGGCAAATGCCGCCTGCGGACAAAGACGCGGGGATGAAGGCGTTCCAGTCGGGGCAGACCAAGGTGCTGGTTGCCACAACGGTCATCGAGGTCGGCGTCGATGTGCCAAATGCCACCATTATGGTTGTTGAGCGCGCCGAGACTTTTGGTCTTGCGCAATTGCACCAGCTGCGCGGTCGTGTCGGGCGGGGCAGTGCCGCATCGACCTGTCTGCTGATGTACAAATCTCCGTTGACGGAAACCGGGCGCCAACGGCTTGAGGTGCTGCGCGAAAGTGAGGATGGGTTCGTCATTGCGGAAACCGATCTTAGGATGCGGGGAACAGGTGATCTGATCGGCACTGCGCAATCGGGTGTGCCACGCTTTTGCGTCGCGGACATTGAGCGGCAGGCCGGACTGATGGCGATTGCGCAGTCTGACGCACGTAAACTGCTGAACGATGATCCAACATTGGCATCAGGCCGGGGGCATGCCACGCGATTGCTACTATGGTTAATGCGGCAGGATGAGGCGATTCGTTTGATTTCAGTAGGTTAAGTTGATTTCGATCACTTTGTTCGCAAATGTTCTCATAAAGTTCTTTACAAGACGTTAAGGAAATGAGAACAAAGAAGCAACAAAGACGGAGGCAACGATGACAACGCTTAGAACACTCAAAACCATAGCACAGCGGTCGCATGCGACGCTGGTGCAAGATGCCGCTGGTGCGGCAGCTTTGATTGTGATGCTTGTCGTCGGGCTGCACCTTCCTGCTTTTGTTTGATTTCTGCCTGCGCTCTCATGCCGTTTGATGACCTGTAGCTGTTTATGACAGCTACACCTGACTGACACTGCCTGTCCTTGTCGGGCGGGGGCTTGCCCTCATCATCATCCGGGTCCCACATGAGGTCCGCTTTCCTTGCGCCGCCATCCTTCCCTGGATGTGCGGCGTTTTTTTTGGCCGTTTCTTGGATGGTGTGAAATGCCGTATATCACTTAAGGTGTTCAAGTCTTTGACTTTAGGTTGCGTTAAATGATGCTGGTCTTCTAAACTGCCTCAAGTTGCGTATGCTAGGCGCAAACCGCCCCAGTGTTTTGCGTTAACATGAATAGGGGCAGACAGATCTTTCATCACTCGAAAGATGCCCCCGCCCATATCGCGTCGATAGACTTGCAACAGAAACGGGGCGGTATTGCGGCCCGCTTTTAGGCCCACACGGTCATCAAAAATGCGCCGGTTGCGCGAATTTGCGGTGTTCCAGACCACATCGGAGGTCTGTGGTTGCGAGAATTTTGCGTTATGTACCGGCAAATACCCGTTTGTATCTACTGACGCACAAAAGACGATACCATTGTAATGCATTAGAACCGGTTCTTGAAATGATGGCAAAAAGTTATCCAAAAACGGGGTCGCACGAGATGTTACCTGCACAGGGTTGCTGCCGGGCACCGGGATGTAATCCGTGTCAAACAGCTGGGATTGGGTGATTTGCCCGCGTTTGATTGCCGCCTCCAACCCTTGTGATATTTGCTGGGCTGTATGCTGTACCAGGTCAATCAAGGGTGCGTCAGCGGTCGCACCGCCCAATCCTGCAGTAAGCTGTACGATCAATTCGGAGCTGCTGATCAGATTTGACATGCGTTCGTGCATTACGGCAACGCCGCGTGTGGTGTCTTTCACGGTGCGGTCGATATTGCGCACCGCGGGACGCAATATGTCCATCGCGCGCTGTCCACGCTCTGTCTGAACCGATATACGCTCAGCTTGTTTGTGCTCAAGCGCGCTCGTTTCTTCCATTTGATGAAGCGCCTTATCGGTCTGAGCCGATTCTTTCAGCACCCCGTGTGCTGCCTCGGCGACATCAACCGCTTCTCGCCCCAGATCGGTGATCCAATTGCTGAGGCTCTCGATGTTCTCGGATATTTGCCGGGCGGCTGTGCTGGTTTTTTGTGACAATTCATTGATCGCATTTGCCACAACGGCAAAACCACGTCCTGCATCGCCTGCGCGCGCGGCTTCGATCTTTGCGTTGATGGCCAGCGTGTTAACTTGGGTCGCGATGCTGGCAATCTGGATGTTGTTGTTTTTGACAGCCCTGACAGTATCGCCGACCGTCGCGGACCTGTCTCTGACGGATGTAACCCAACCTGCCATATCTTTCGTCTTGTCGCTAAACGTGCGCACCAACGTGGCAGATGCGGCAATGTCCTGCTGCGCCTGTTGTGAGGTTTGGCGCATGTTCTGCGCGATTTCAGCGGCGTCTTTGTTGGCGCTTGCCATCTCTTTCACGCTGCTCAAAAGTTCGTTTAGCGCGTTCCGCTGCTGGTTTGCGTGGCTTTCGACCAGACCAAAGAAACCATCGATGTCGACGATTTCAAACCCAAGCTCTGATGCAGCCTTGGCAAGTTTGTTGATCCGTTGGGTTGTATCAAGTGAGGTCTGGGCGTTCATGAGGTGTCTCTGAGCGGAAATGCTCAACGATCCTTGACATGAAAGTGCTTACAATTCGCTAACTTTTACCTGCGCGATAGCCTGTTGCATCGCCTCTGCAGTGGCCTCTATTGCCAGCAAGATAGAGGCGTGGCGGTTCTTGTAGTCAACGGCAGGCGTAAGAACCTCGAACCCCTCGAACGGAGCATCGGGGACCGGCCCGCCCTTTTTCAACATGGCCCGCAACTGATCACGCCCGCGGATCACAGTGTCCAAGGTTGCGCCGACCGCCGCAGCACCGGTCACAGCTGCGGCAGCTTGACCCAACGCACAGGCCTTTACGTCCTGCCCAAGGCGAACGAGCGTGTCGCCGTTGACCTCCACATCGACCGTAACCGCAGAGCCACATAGCGGCGAGCGGCGCTTGACCGTCGCACCCGGCGAATCAAGACGTTCCAGATGCGGAATATCAGCGGCCAAGGCCAGAATGCGTGCTGAATAAAGTTTGATGAGGTCAGTATCACCAGACATCGCGGTTTCCTTTTTGATCTAATCTGTACATAAGCGGTCCGTCGAAAGATGCAAACCATACGCGCCTGCAATGTCGTCGCAGTACGCCTGTCCAGAGGATATCCGATGTCGTTTGATCCCCGTATGCTGACTTTTAATGATGCCGGTCTGATCCCCGCGATTGCGCAAGACGCGCGCAGCCATGAGGTGTTGATGCTGGCTTGGATGAATGCCGAGAGCATCGCCCAAACGCTCGCGTCCGGTGATGTCACGTATTGGAGCCGCTCACGACAGCAGTTTTGGGTGAAGGGGGCGACCAGCGGTCATGTGCAAAAGCTGGTTGATCTGCGTTTTGACTGTGACCGCGATTGTTTGCTGGTCTTGGTCGAACAGACCGGCCCGGCATGTCACACAGGCCGTCAAAGTTGTTTCTATACGGCCGTGCGTCATGGTGAGATAATTGAACTGTCGCAGCCAATTGACGACTAGATCACATAGCTAATGTTATACTTTAATATTGATAAGCATGTTCCTGATATCATTTGGTAAAATACCATCCAAACGATAAAGAGAAATGGCTCTTGCATCATCACGCTTGGCCAGCCGCTTGCCTGTTTCATCCCGAACCAACGCATGATGATGATAGCGCGGTGTCACGAGGTCCAGCAAACGTTGCAGCACAACATGGATCTGTGTGGCCTCAAACAGGTCTTTGCCGCGCACAACGGTCGTGATTTGTTGGTCCGCATCGTCAACCACCACAGACAGGTGGTAGGACGTGCCCATATCGCGCCGCGCGAGGACGATATCGCCAACGGTATGCACCAGATCATCGGCAGATAGAATAACGTCGCCTGCGTGGATGCCCGTTTCTACAAACCCAACCGTATCCATGCCCTGCACGGCAAGCGCCATGTCCAACCTTAATACAGCATGGCTTGGGCGCGGACCGTTGCGCGGACTGTTGCGGCACGAACCGGGATAGATCAGACCGTCAGGACCGAAGGTCGGCACGCCCTCCTGCGGGGCTGATGTCGCATTTGCAATATCGGCGCGCGAGCAGGTGCAGACATAGAGCAAACCCAGCGCCCAGAGCCTGTTTAACGCCGCATCATAGACATCAAGCCGGTCCGATTGCCGCATGACAGGCAGTGGCCAGCGCAGCCCTAACCACGCGAGATCGTCATATATCTGATCTTCCCATTGTCTGCGCGCGCGGCTTTGATCAATGTCTTCGATCCGTAGCAGGAATTCGCCCCCCGCAGCCTGCGCCATGTCATAGGCCAAAAGCGCGGAATAGGCGTGGCCTAGATGCAATGGCCCTGTGGGTGACGGCGCAAATCTGGTTCTAAATATCACTTTTTTTCAAGGACGTATACGTTGGACTTCATCCTTTTTCCGGGCAGATGATCGCCATATTCACGAAACAACAAAGTGGCCGCACCACAGTCTGTCCATTCGTTGATACGGCCTTCGTTTTGCGGTTCCGCCAAGGCATGATCGTTGAATGAAAACACAAACAGACCGCCGCGGGCCAGACCGTGCATAAGGGTGTCAAAAACCTTGATAGGTGCAGCACCCGCACCGATAACGCCAATCGCCGCAATCGCAAAATAATCGCCCGGTTTGTGGGCAAGCGGCGCGCCCGCCTCAATCTGTTGTGTGGTCCGGTAGACCTGTTTATGTGTGGCATGGGCCAGCATATCAGGTGACAGATCAACGCCGTCGATACAGTCAAACCCCGCCAATTTCAGGGCGAGACCGGAAAGGCCTGTGCCGCACCCAAAATCGAGGGTTGGTGCAGATGTGTCAGGGCTAAATTTAGCAAGGGCAGCAGCAGCGCGTCTGGGCGTTGCATAGCTATTTTCGCTGATTTCTTCCTCATAGCTCGCTGCCCAAGCATCATAAAGGTCCCGTGTCGATTCGGGATCGCGGGCGTTGTAAATCTTGTCTAGAAATTTCTCTGTCATGGAAAACAGATTAGGCAGGCACCACGCTTCTGTCCAGCCACGCCTGCCAGTCTGCTTTGGCGCGATCTGTATAGGCTTTGTAGCGGTCCTTGCGTCCCCGTCGTCCGGCTTTCAGGCCGTCAACAGGGGGGAAGAGACCAAAATTAACATTCATCGGCTGGAATGTCTTTGCATCAGCGCCCCCCGTAATATGGGTGATCAATGCGCCCATTGCCGTGGTATTCGGCGGGGCCTGAACTGGCGTACCGGTGATTTCGGCCACTGCCATCCGTCCGGCCAACATGCCCATCGCAGCAGATTCCACATAGCCCTCAACGCCCGTGATTTGTCCGGCAAACCGGATGTTAGGTTGCGTTCGCAGGCGCATCTGATCGTCCAGCAGCGTGGGCGAGTTGATGAATGAGTTACGGTGAATACCGCCAAGGCGGGCAAACGACGCATCCTCAAGGCCGGGAATCATTTTAAGAACAGTGGTTTGTGCGCCGTACTTCATCTTGGTTTGAAAGCCGACGATATTGTAAAGCGTCCCCAGCTTGTTGTCGCGGCGCAACTGCACCACGGCATAGGGTTTGACCGCCGGATCGTTGGCATTGGTCAGGCCAACCGGTTTCATCGGACCAAAGCGCAATGTTTCGCGGCCACGTTCCGCCATCACTTCAATCGGCAAGCATCCATCAAAGTAACCCGCAGTTTCGCCCTCGCGGAACTCGGTCTTGTCGGCCACCAACAGGGCGTCGATGAACGCCTCATATTCGTCTTTGGTCATTGGGCAATTCAGGTAGGCTGTGCGCTCTTCCTCGGTCTCGCCTTTGTCATAACGCGACTGCATCCATGCTTTGTCCATGTTTATGCTGTCGAAATAGATAATCGGCGCAATTGCGTCGAAAAAGGCCAGCGCCTCGGCACCGGTCTGGGCAGCAATCGCTTCGGCTAAGCTGCCGGACGTTAGGGGGCCGGTCGCCACGATCCAATGGCCGTCTTTGGGTAATTCGGTGATTTCGCCGTATTCGACATGAATCAACGGATGGGCATGCAGGGCGTCGGTCACAGACTGCGCAAACGGGTCGCGGTCCACAGCCAAGGCCCCACCTGCGGGCAGGCGGTGTTTGTCAGCCGTCGCCATGATCAGCCCGTTTGCCGCGCGCATTTCCCAATGCAAAAGGCCGACGGCATTCTGTTCAGAATCGTCCGAGCGGAACGAATTGGAACACACCATTTCGCCCAGCAAGCCAGTTTGATGTGCGAAAGTGCCAATCTTGGGGCGCATTTCGTGAATTGTGACGGGCACGCCCGCGTTTGCGGCCTGCCAAGCGGCCTCTGATCCGGCCATGCCGCCGCCGATGATGTGTAATCTATCTGTCATGATGGGGATGTAGGGCAGGCACCTGTCCGGCGCAACTGTTCAAAAGCAGGACAAAACCACGCAGCGCAGGCAAAAGTGCGATGGTCCTGCGGAATGTGGGTTGATCATGGATGGGGGCGTTTTGGGGTCGCCGCTGCGGGAATGGCCGGTCAGTAAGAGGCTGACCTGGAGGGACCTTCCGCCAGCGGCGACCCAAAATCATCTAGCAAATCTGCTATGCCCCAAAGATGCCCCAATTATGTCTCATTTGCCAGAGGTATTATCGGAACAATCAATCGAGA
>Ga0209199_1001111_pt1 | contig 33639 bp, 26 predicted proteins | sample COGITO_mtgs_1105_7_FD_184805 | JGI IMG/M metagenome (GOLD analysis project Ga0209199, IMG submission 184805) | Pelagic marine microbial communities from North Sea - COGITO_mtgs_110523 (SPAdes) (version 2) | ecosystem: Environmental > Aquatic > Marine > Epipelagic ...
ACAACGTTAAAGTGCCAAAAGAAAACTTGGTAGGCGAGCAGGGCAAGGGCTGGACTTGTGCTAAGTACCTGCTTGAGTTTGAACGCGGCAACGCCTATTCACCGGCACTGAAAGGGGCAATGGCTCATTTACGTCAAGTAGCTGCAGCAGAGCAGGACGGCTACGGTTCAACTTACGCCGAAAATGCGGAATTCCTAAAGCGTTTCAACGACGTAGAGGTTCAAATTTTGGCTATGGAGTTCACCGAATTCCGAATTTTAGGCGCCTTAGCTGCTGGGCAAAATGTTGGCCCTGAGAGCTCAATGTTGAAGACTAGAGGATCAGAACTGCAACAGTCGGTAACAGAGCTAGCTTTGGAAATTACTGGTAACTATGCTTCGCCACTAGATACGTCCACACCGGCACCGGGTGATAACTTCCAGAGCATTGGACCGCAAGCTTCCAATGGAGTGGCTCAAGAGTATTTTAATACTCGTAAGGTGAGCATCTACGCTGGATCAAATGAGATTCAACGCAACATCATGTCGAAATTGGTATTGGGTTTATAGTCGAAAGACAGTACGCAAACTAGTAATAAAAAAGCGAACGTTTGTTCGCTTTTTTTTTGACAAAATCTATTTTGCTTTTCCTACCCACGTACGAGTGTATAAGCCTTCACCCAGGAGAGGGCGCAGAGCCTTCCCAAAGTTAAAAATCTGAGGACACTAGAGCTGCAACCTTTGATTTAAACTAAAGTGTTGCTTTCAGTAACGCCTAAACTTAGAGTCTTAAAAAATAATAATAATATAAGACCGAGATGCGAATTTTACCCCTCATTCCCGTATGCCTATTGCTTGCCTACACACCTTATGCCCAGTCTAAAAATGCAGTTATTTTTATCGGCGATGGCATGGGTATCACCACAATTACCGCTGCCCGCATTTTTGAGGGGCAGCAGCTCAATATAGACGGAGAACAAAATTCTCTAAGTTTTGAAGCCTTTCCGAACGTAGCTTTCATCAAAACCTACACAACAGATGGCCAAATTCCAGACTCAGCTGGCACCATGACGGCCATTATGTCAGGTAGAAAAACACGTTCTGGCGTTGTCGGGGTTGGGCCGAAATTCGCCCGAGAAGATTGCGATGCAGTGAGTGAGGATTCATCTCCATCCTTGGTCGAGATTGCGGAAGATGCAAACTTGGTTACAGGTCTTATTTCGACGTCGCGCATTACAGATGCTACTCCAGCAGCTGTCTACGCCCATTCCCCAGATAGAAAATGGGAAAACGATAGCTCTACGCCTGATTATGCTCGGCAACGTGGCTGTGGCGACATAGCAAAACAACTTGTTAATTTTAATCACGGCGATGGCATCGATCTGATCCTCGGCGGTGGAAGAGAAAGTTTCTTTCCAGATAAGAGCAGTGATAGCGAGTACCCCGATATAAAAGGTAAGCGCCTAGATGGGCGCGATCTCATCCAAGAGTGGATGAAAAATAAACCGCAACGAAAATATGTATGGAACAAAGAGCAATTCGAAACAATTTCGTTATCCAAGGATGAACAGATAATCGGCTTATTCGAACCCAAAGAAATGTTCTTTGAAGCTGAGCGAAGAAGAGGGGCAGGTAATGAGCCTTCGTTAGAGGAAATGACAGAATTCGCCATAAAGTTTTTGCAAAGGAAACAGGGTGAAAAAGGGTTTCTGCTGATCATTGAGGGGGCACGCATAGACCATGGCAATCATTTCAAAAACTCTTATCTTGCGCTTTCCGACACCGTAGCCCTGTCAGACGCGGTGAGAAAAACATTATCGCTGGTCGATCTTACAACGACTTTAGTATTGGTTACAGCTGATCATAGTTCTGCTTTAGCTTTTACCGGTTACCCAGAAAAAGACATGCCTGTTTTGGCTTCTTTAAGCTATCCGTCTCTAACCCTAACAGGAGGTGATGGTTTTCAAACCGGTCACCTAGAAGCAAACAGTGACGAAAACGAATTGGTATTTAACACCAATCAGCAACCAGCACCTCATGCCGGTGAGGATGTGCCAGCCTATGCGACCGGACTCGGTTCAGAATCTGTAAGAAGTACGCTCGAACAAAACGTTTTATTCAAAATTATTAGCACTGCAATCCAAGTTGATTAGACCACAACTAATTTAAGCAGAAGGTTAAAGATAGCGCGATTTCAATAATGTTAGATGTGCAACCAATTATACACAGCGACAAGGAACCAGTTTGAGCAAACGACTGAATGATATGCTGATCGGTAAGATCCGACATAACCTTAAGACTCACCTTAATATCATCTGCGGATTTTCAGAACTGCTCATAGAAGAACTGGAAGACGACGAAGAAATTGATAACCCTCCTTTGGGCGCCTCACTTGAAAGCATAAACCAGAGCGGTGACAGTATTGTTCAGCATATTGACCAAATGTTTGCCGCCCACAACTTTGCCCTGGAAGACTTATTTTCCCAGCTCAATATTCAAGCTTCTGCTTTTAAGGGTTATACCGATGAATTTCTAAGTAAGATTCATCAAGAACTGGCATCAGCTCGAGACTCCGGAGAAAGTGCATTCTTAGAAGACTTCGACACCGATTTCACCCGTATTCAAACTGCTGCAACGACACTACAAGGCAACGTTGAGAGCCTGCAGAGTGGCGACATCGACTCTGTAGATAGCTTGGTACGCCACGAAGTACTCAGTAAAGACGACGTATCCTTGGTCGAAAAGTTTTCTGAGTCATTAGACGAAACTCCTGACCTGTTAGAAACCAAATATCCTTCAAATGTGCTTGTAGTAGATGACAACCCAGCCAACACCGAATATCTAGCGCGCAAGCTTACGGCGTCGCAACACACCGTCTTTGTGGCTAACTCAGGCCATGAAGCCGAACAAATTCTTGCCGAAAATCAAAATATCCACCTAGTCCTATTAGACATTTTAATGCCAGATCTAAGCGGCTACGAAATTCTCGGACGCAATCAAGCTTTACTTAAAGAGCGAAATATTCCGGTGATTGTAGTGTCTTCTTTGGACGAGCAAGAGACCGTATACCGCTGCTTAGAGTCTGGTGCGGAAGATTTTGTGACTAAGCCCATCAACTTCATGATTCTAGCCGCACGAATAAACTCGGCGCTAGATCGCAAATATTTGCTCGACCGCGAAGAAGAACACCTAGCGAAGATTGAGTCCGAAAAGCTAAAAAACGAAGAACTGCTACTCAACATTCTGCCGCAGCCCATTGCTATGCGCATGAAGGCAGATGAATATCTTATTGCCGATTCTGTTGATAACTGCAGCATCTTGTTTGGCGATATTGTTGGTTTTACCCCTCTTTCTCAAGCACTGGGAGCGGTAAAAATTGTTGAGATGCTAAACAAAATATTTACCCAGTTTGACGATTTCTGCGAGGACATTGGCGTAGAAAAAATAAAGACCATTGGCGACAACTACATGATCGCTTGCGGCGTACCTACGCCTGACCCGGATCACGCGATCAAAACGGTACGAATGGGTGCCGAAATGTTGCGTTTCGTAAATTCATTACCCGAACTTCAGGGACACAAAATCTCAATGCGCATTGGTATCCACTCAGGATCTGCGGTGGCCGGCGTTATCGGCAAGAAAAAGTTCGTATATGACTTGTGGGGCGACGCTGTGAACACAGCAGGGCGCATGGAATCTTACGGTTTACCAGATCAAATTCATGTGTCTTCGGTTACCGCAGAACTCATCAAAGACCATGTAAAATTAGAAAGTCGTGGTATACGCGATATCAAGGGTAAAGGAAGTATGGAAACGTTCTTCGTAGTACAGTAAAAAACGCAGAATGCTAAAAATAGAGTTCCTTGCGAAGATGGAATAGCTCTAGCAAACAACAATAATAAGTGGGAGATGGAATATGAAGGTCAAATTCTATGGATTTTTGAGCATATTGACGATGCTTTCAGCATCAGCGATGGCTTTCGAATTTAAAAGCAGCACACCGGAAAAATCTGGCTTCGATGGCAATCAGCTCAATGAAATTAAGGCTAAATTCGACGAACTTTACTTCGATGGGCGCATTCCCAATTATGCAGTTGGCGTCTACACGCCAGACAGCCTTGTTTACTCAGCTGCTAACGGTCAAATCGGTGTTGGCGGAGGAGAAGCCGTTAATCTAGACACCATTTATTGGCTTGCTTCAATGACAAAACCGATTGTCTCTACAGCAATCATTAAACTGGTAGAGGAAGGCAAACTCTCATTGGACGACAAGCTCAGTAAGTTCTTCCCTGAGTTTGCAGACATGTTGGTTGCACCCGGAGGCAGTTACGATACCACACTGCAATCTGCTAAATCTGAAATCACGCTGCGCCACCTGATATCTCATACTTCAGGTCTTACCTATTGGACTACAGTGACGGGTGTAGGTGATGTAGCAGAGCAATACGACGAATTGGGAGTAATGCAATGCAGTGTGGAAGGCCGGCAAAGCCTTGATTCTGACGTGCGCTTCCTCGCTCAATTGCCGTTGATCGCACACCCTGGCGAATCTTGGAATTACTCACTTTCAACCGATGTCTTGGGTGCGATCATTGAGCAGGTCACAGGCAAGCGCCTCGGGGTTTATCTGAATGAGATTATCTTTCAGCCGTTGAACATGAAAAACACTTTCTTCGAGGTACCTAAAGATCGTTTAGCTTCGACATCACAAATCTATACCACAGCCACTGCAGCGCAGCTGGCGACCATCGACGTCGAAAGTAGCATTGACTGGAAAATTATTCCAAGTCCGTATGATGCCATTAGAACTCGCATACCAAACTGTGACAGCGGTGGTGGCGGCCTATTCGCAAGTGTAAATGATTATGCCAAATACTTAGCAATGATCGCAAATGGCGGTGAACTGGATGGCGTTAGAATTTTGTCAGAGGATTCTATGACTTTACACCTGCAAGACCAAACCACCAAGATGTTACCCGAAGCGTTCAGAAGAGGCTTTGGCGATGATGCCTCAAGTTATATGAAGTTTGCTGCGGGCTTCGGACGTAAGATGGTTGTGAACAAGGAAGATAACTCAGAATCAGTCGACTACTTTTTCTGGGGCGGCGCTGCGAATACGTTTTTTTGGGTGGACGTAGACAACGGCACAATTGGCGTGTTTGCGACCCAACTGGCTCCGTCGCTCTATAATTTTTCGAACACGATTGAAGAAATAGTGGACCAGGCACAGATAAAGTGAAGTCTCTTAATTCCGTAAGATCGGTATGTTTATACCTACTGGCGCTCGGTTCTATTGGATGGTTGGCTACGGCCAACGCTTCGGAAGCTGAGACGATTGAGAAACTCGACAAACTAGTAGCTAGAGGCTTTCTACCTCATTATCAACTTTCCACCGTTGATTCCGAGGGCGTACGTTCGTATCGCGCCAAAGCCTATGTCGACGGGTTGGTGAATATCACTAAACCCCAGCCAGAATCGCTGTTCGCGATGCTGTCGCTGTCTAAGCCATTTACTAATTTACTGGCACTAAGAATGGTAGACTTGGGGCTTGTCAAATTAGAGGATCCTATCGAGAAATACCTACCCCAGTTGGCCGACGTAAAAGTATCGGATATCGTCAGTTCAGTTTCAGTACCTTCGAATCGAAAAATAACCGTTAGCGATTTATTACTCCATACAGCGGGGTTTGCGCAGAATACTGAACTAATGGGGCTAGGGCCGATTGCGGAAAGATACCGAAAAAACGATATTTTCGGCCTGCATTGTTTATACGGGAAAGAGCAGCAAAGCCTAGAAGCGATTATTGACAAGCTCGCGGCACTGCCCCTGCAGACTGCCCCTGGCGCAGCGTTCAAGTACTCTATAGCGACAGACGTTTTAGCTGCCTTACTACAAGTCGTTGCGAACAAACCCTTCGAGAAGCTCATTGCAGAGGAATTGTTTTTACCCATTGGTATGAACAGTACGGCTTTCAGCGTAGCGAATGATAAACGCGACGATTTGTTGCCGCTTTATCAGCCACTGGTAAAGACGTACCCAGTACCAGGCGACTATCAAAGATACCAACCACTCAGTATTTTCGAAAAGAAGAACGCCAAAGTTGGAGAGCAACCCGGCTGCATAAGCGCAGGTACGGGCCTAGTCTCATCGGTTGAAGATATGCAAATATTTTTGCAATTTCTACTCAATGATATGCGACTCGAAAATGGGGAGCGTTACCTTTCTGGGGTTTTACTGAAGTCGTTCTTAAGCCATCAGTTGAGCAGCGATTTAGGCGCATCGCCTTTAAGTAGGAGTTTACCCAAAACCAAAAAGGATGGGCTGTCCTATGGGTTAGCCATTCACCTGCAGGACGGGGGGGTCTTAACGGACCCTAGTACTTACGACTACTTATATTGGTCAGGATTTTCTGGGTCTGGTTTCTGGTTTAACGCGGACAAATCCATAGGCGGCATATTTGTCAGCCAGCTGTTCAACAGTGACCAATTTTTGCTGCCCGGAATCGCTGAAAATTTGGGTCACTGACCTTTAAAAATAACACCAATGTTGGACTAATAGTCATGCAGATCAGAACTCTACTTCTTATCATCTCATTACTTGGTAGCGCGTTAACCGCTATCACAGTTTGGGTTGTGAGCGCCCAGCGTGAGACTGCCCAAATGCAGGCAGACTCAGAGCTAAGATGGCAGATTTATTCAGATTCTTGGAAGAGACTCGAATCAGAAGAATTGTTAGAGCTAGATAAATATGGTGCTCAAGGCAAAAACCAGTCCTTCTGGCGTGCTGAAAATGCGGACCCGTTAGCTTCTAGCACCTCCGTTCCAATTTACTCCAGCGACGTGGACTATTCGACTGCGGGGATTAATAGTATTGCAAATCCAGTGATTAGAGGGATTATTGAAGAAAAGGGATCGTCAAGAGCAGCCAACGGATTACTTAGAAGGTTCTTCGGTGCACCGCTGCAAAGAGGTAAGATCCTTTTCTATTCAGTGGTACAAGCTACAGATTTTGAGCAAATCATTTGTAAGAAATCCTTGTTTGCGCGCTCATACGACCCTTGTTCAGCCAAATTTCAGGCCTCTTTTGAGGGAGTAGGTTCTCGCCTACAACTTTACGACAAAATCGTCCAGACAGGTAAAACTTGGTCCGGGTACATGAGACAGCAATCAACGATAACGTCAGAATACAATTTTATTACAGCATCACCGATTATGGTCGGGGCGGAAGTCAAATTTATTCTTATCGTAGCGGCACCATTAAAGCCACTAACAGAACGTTTTAGCGAAGAGTTCAATCTTGATGTAACTGTTATAGATCTTGAAAATGACATCCCAAGCACAGACCCAACAAGCTTGGCCTCCAAAAGGTTCATGGATGCTAATCCAAAAGAGCTGTTTGGAATTTTGCAACAAACTAAATCTAGTTTTGTTAAGTTGCCTCTAAATAGCGAAGCTGTCGAACCCAGCCTGTGGCTGGCCTTGACTAACGATATCGCTAGTCTAATTGATCAGAAAAACACCTATACCTATCAAATGATAGCAATTACGTTAGGCGTGATTACCTTGATCTTTCTCATTGTGTTCTTCGCGCAACGCTCTTTGCTGTCAGGTTTAGGCAGCGCAATATACGTGCTTAAATCCCTTACACAGGGCAACAGCGACGTAGAAATTCGCCGTCAAAACTCGTTCTTAGCGAGTGATAATGACGAAATAGGAGAGTTAGTATCTGCATTAAGAACTTATAAGGCAAAGCTACATGAGATTGACGACATACGCAGGAAACAAGCACAAACTAGGAAGAAAACTAATTCCATTATCATTAGCAAGATGGGCAATTTAGCAACCCAACTAGAAGGGGACGCTAGAGCGCTCATTGAAGAAGATATAGAAAAGATCAAAGGCATGTTTTCTCAATCTACAAACCCAAGCGGCGCTGAGATTGAAGAAAATGAGCTAATCACCATTGCTTTTGAACGTATGTCGGATCAAGTGGTCGCTCTAATTGAGGCGCGAACGAAAGATCTAGAGACAGCTCGGGACGAGGCAGGGGAGGCTAACCTTGCAAAAAGTAAGTTTCTTGCCAATATGAGCCACGAACTGCGTACGCCATTAAATGCGATTATTGGCTACAGCGAACTCCTAGCGGAAGAAGCCGAGGATGAAGGCCTCGACACCATGCAGGATGATCTAACCAAAATTAACGATTCCGGCAAACACCTCTTAGGGCTAATTAACGACATTTTAGATTTGTCGAAAATTGAAGCAGGAAAACTTGAGTTATTCCTCAGCGACTTTGAAGTTTCTAGCGTCATGTCCGTGATGCAGAGTGTTGGTCAACCGCTGGCTGCAAAGAACAACAATCAGCTCGTGATCAATTCTTCTGTTGAAGGCAGCGTTTATGGCGATGAAACGAGACTGCGACAGTGTCTTCTCAATCTTATGAGTAATGGCTGCAAGTTCAGCGAGAACGGGGTGGTTTCCCTCACTGCACAGAACGTTGTTGTGTCTGGCGAAGAATGGTTGAGCTTCGAGGTATCAGATACTGGCATAGGCATGTCACCAGAGCAGTTAGACAAAGTGTTTAAAGAGTTCACCCAGGCAGAAGGCAATACAACCGCGAAATTCGGTGGCACTGGCTTAGGTCTGAGCATTACCAAACAATTGGTAGAGATGATGGGCGGTTCCGTCTCTGTAGAAAGTACGGTTGGTAAAGGCTCTACATTCCAGCTCAGAGTGCCCAAGCACGTCAAAGAAATTGCGCACGCCATAGAAGAGGGTGTTCACGCCAGCGAACCCGCGCAAAATTGGGACACCACTAAACCTGGCAGCAAAAAAGTCCTAGTTATTGATGACGATAAAAACGTTCACGAGTTGGTGAAACGCAACTTTGGCGACGAATTTTCCATGATGTTTGCCGAGAGCGGCGACCAAGGCATTAAGCTGCTGCGTCAACACCGACCAGACGCGATCCTGCTAGACATTCAAATGCCTGGTAGAGACGGGTGGTCAGTGCTCTCTGAAATTAAGAATGACCCAACACTGAAGGATCTACCGGTCATTATTATCAGTATGCTCGAAGACGATAAACAAGCTGAAGCCCTCGGCGCAGCAGCACATATGACTAAGCCAATTGACCGGCAACAGTTGCTAGATCAAATACACAACCTATATGGGAGCAATACCCAAGGTTTATCGGCTTTAGTGATAGACGATGACTCGGAAGCACGCGATTTGGTTTCAAGGCTGCTAGAAAAAGATGGTTTCTCCGTAGCATTTGCGGAAAACGGACAACAAGGGCTGGATAAATTGGAGGAGGGTATCAGCCTAATCATTCTCGATTTGTCTATGCCAGTGATGGATGGATTTGAGTTCCTAACCCATTTCAATGCGTTGCAAATGGAAAATCCTCCGCAAATCATCGTTTTTTCTGGCATGGACCTTGACGACACTTTAAAAGGTACCCTGGAGGGCATGGGCTTGGGAATTTTAGATAAGAACGATTCAGGACTAGAGAAGCGACTACAAGCCCTGTCGGCGCAAATTGCCTAAACCATTTCGGCCGAGTGCTGCCAACAATCGGCCCTTTTAGCATCATCGACTCATGCCAACAACGGCCTACACCATGAAAATGTGAAGGCCGAAGTGACGGACGTTAACTCTCGGAGGGCGCCCATTGTTCGATTTTCTGCAAAAGACGCTTGAGATCTACTGGTTTTGTATCAAAATCATCCGCGCCAGCTTCAAGTGCTTTAAGACGATCTTCTTCTAATGCATGAGCCGTAAGCGCAATAATTGGTATATGTTTGATGGCATCAGTCGCTTTAGCTGTTGACGTTGCCTCCCAGCCGTCCATTACCGGTAGACCAATGTCCATTAGCACGACATCTGGCATAAAGCTCTTCATAGCTTCAACGCCCAAAGCGCCATCTACAGCCATCTCAATTTCGTAGCCTTTACGGATAAGCCTTCGCGACAGCATATCTCGATTCAACTCGTTGTCTTCTACAATTAGAATTTTGGTCACTATTGGTTCCTCCAAAAACTCGTGCTACCTAACCCGAACTATCCAAGTTATTGCGTCCGAGGTATAAAACTGGAAATACAATTCACATAAAGTGAAATGTGTAAACTGTAACCTTCCAGTTCACGGACTTAGTGTAACCGACATGTAGGACCTTAATACACAGGTACTAAAGATATGCTCAGCCTTATTGCTACAACACAACTCACGTTAAGTTGCGCCACCACGCCCTCCAAATAAAATGCGCATAATCTATATTATGTTAAATTGAGTAAACAGAGTAATCCCTAGCAAAAAGGAGTCATCACCAAACCTCCATATATGACCCACCTTACCGCGGCCCCCGTTAGGTTTACTGGATGCGCAGCTGAATATTCACCAATCCAACATTCACGGTACGATCAACACTGATACGGTCAATCAACAGCCCTTGATTGCTCTCCAAATCAACAATCCACGCCAAAGCGCGGTCAAATGACTGAGATTGTAAAGTAACGCTGACACTACCATCCTGTTCGGGCTGCAGCCTATTGAGTTTCAGCTGCATCTGTTTAGCACTCGCTGTTACTAATGGAAGCAAAGACTTTTGCGTTGACAACGGCGACTTATTGCGGCTACTGGCCAGCAATTCTTGCCTGTTTAGTATCGTCCAATCTACTAAGGTTTGGGCCCTATCAAATCTCGACGATTGCGTTTCACGGTACTCTATTAATGGTTTCCAGCCGCCTATGTAGATTGCTGAAGTAAGGCAAAGTATTCCAATGGCCAAAATTACTCGGCGGTCAGTAACACTCTTTTCCGCATACCAGACACCTACTTTACTATTGCGGACATTCTCGAATATAAAAGTTAATCTACTCACTATTGGTACTCCGCTGACAGTCTCGCCCTAACACTGGTTCCATCGTTATCTGCATTGTTAACGTTGATTATTACACCTTGCTCAGCAGACCTTTCTTTCAACGGATCTAATTCATTGAACCCCGGCAGGAGAATTTCAAAAGTTAACTGCATACGCCGACGATTAAAGCGTAAAGATTGGATTTTATCCGCACCAGTAAATCCAGCCGATACTCGAGACAAAAGATCTACAAAACCCTGTGGATTATCTTCAGTGTCAGATGCAGTACCTAACTTCGCTTTTAGTCGACGCGAGAGCTGTCCCGTAGTTACAGGCACACTATCTTCAGGAAAATATTCTGCATATAAAGATGATGTTTGCTCCTCCAGCATATCTGCCCGACTCTCGGCCCAGTAACCTTCAACGGCAAAGCATACTATTGCCACGACAAACCAAATGCATAACATACCGGCGATACCGGCCACTGCTTTAGTGGGCTCACTGGATGAAGCGACTACCTTGAATTCACCTTGTAGCAAATTAATCTGGGCTGATTTTTCAAAACGTGAGAGTAAATAGTCAAAGTGATGTTGTTTAACGTTCTCAACTTTCAAACCGGTATCAAGCTGGCTGACTTCAATATCCGTTAGCTGCCCTTCCACGCAGATAACTTTTTCCACTTCCATATTGAGCAAAAAACCAATAAGCTCCGACCGTGCAACACTCGCACTCTCATCTTCTGTGACAATCAAAACTTCAGAATCGATAAAAACCAGCGTACACGCTTTGGTATCCGTTGTTAGCAACTGGCTTTCTGAGACTATTACTCCCGGGCGCACTCCTATCCCACTAAAGCAAGCCTGCCACTGCATTAACCTTTGTTTGCTTATAAGCGCATTTTGAACAGGCTGTCCTGGCTTAATTTTCCCATGTGCAATATGAAGACTTTCAATCTCTCCAGCGACAAATTCCTCTAAGACAAACGGAAGAGCCTTCTTGATAGTTGCGGCTGTTCGACCCGGCACCTCACATCCTAACAAAAGAACTTCATCGCCTGGAATAATGCCAACTATGTCCGCTGGCGAATCAGGCCAATGTGTATATTTTTCGCCAAGTATAGAAAATTCCTCTGGCGTACTTTTCCCCGCTTGCACAACATCGCCATTGAGCAACTGCCAATGAAAAGATACTGGTAACGTATCAGTAGTTATTAAACTACCAACAGGTTCTTGAATTACAGCTCTAACAAATAACGTTGCCACTATTCTTCTCTATGCTCCCACATCCACATTAATTACGAAATTTGACTGAAAGGTTTTCGCAAAGTCTCGTTGCAGTAATGTTACAACGCCGGTATCAGGATTACGAAAAAACAAACTAGCGACACTTATAGAGCTTTCGCCCACCTGAACCTTTGCGTGCAGCTCAAAGTACTCGCTTGTCACACTCAATAACGGTTCGACTACTTGGAATTCGGCATTTGCATCAACAAACGTTTTTACGTCCGTGTAACTTGGTTCAGACTCAACTATTTGTTCGGCATTATCAAATGCTATACCGGGATCTAGAGAATACAAAAATATGGATTCAGCGGTATTTACATTCACCTTGTTTTCCATATTCGGAAGAATACACAAGTGGGGTGATATTGCTTCGATGTCCGCAGAACTAATGCCGTCTAAAAGAAAAAGTTCCGAAATATGCTGCATCAGTTGATTTGCCGCTCGATATGGAGGTGTCAAGCCGAGATAAATATTATCCTCTGCCCCGAACCCAGTAACGCTTTGATCTAAGTCCAGCCAATCTTTAATTAGGTCAACTAGGCCGGGGTTTGCACCAAGCTTCTGCAACATGCGTTTAAGGCGCTTTATATTATCTGCACCTGTTGCACTGTTTAGGCTATTCACATTAAAACAACCATTCAGATCACGAACCTGAGCTTCCAGAAACCCACCTTCGTCGAGTTCAAAGGGTATTACAGCCTTAGCCCAAGACTCCTGCAAGTGGTCTACACCCGGTCCTGAATTACTAAAGTCGTCAAACAAGAGTTGGCGCGTCATCTCCTCTGCGCCATAGATATATTGCAGCGCTTGATTATGTTCAAAGCTATTTTGATGTTGACTCACAACAAGGTTATGGCTGGAAAGTAGTTGAGTACTCAGCGCCACTAATATGGCGACAACTAAAAGTACACTAATCAACGCAACACCACGCTGTTTAGCAGATGTGCTGCTGCTTTCGCCCAACGACTTAGATTGTTGAGCAGCGGATGCCGCCGCACGAACAAAGTGGGAGAATCTGCTATTGAGGGTCTTCTTGGACAATTCTCTAACTCTGGCCAGAATTGGCGTTAGTATTAAATTTTGGGCTAGAAACAGGATTAGCGACGGGTACTTGCCAAATACGCTCGATGACTCCAAAGGGTACTAATTCGATACGCAGAATAATTGCTGTTGGTATAGCGGGCTGGGCCAACTGCCCCTGTGGAGGCCAAATTTTGCGCTCTTCATTTTGACTGTCAAGAACATAAAACTCTACCCCGGCCACATCTTCAAGTAGTGTTTGCCATGCCGGCTCCGCATCATATCCACGATCCAGCGTATGCCAATAACCACGCACCAGCTTTTCATCGTCAAGGCGGTAGCTAATACGTTGCATCTCCGAGCGGCGATGTTGAAGCGGATTTCGCCACCCCACTCGGGTTAACTCGATGTAACCATCAGTATTAACAATCAAAGGTGCAAGCTCATCTAAACCGTCTGCGCTTCTGATAGAACGATGCGTTAACTGCAATATGTCGCGCTGAAGTATCTGCATTGCCCTATTCACCTGCGCTAACCTATCACCCCGATCTTGCAGTTGCTCTTGCGCATTGATCGTACGCGATAGGAGCTGGCCGCTGATAAGTGCAATCAACGCAAAAATAAAAAGTGCGACAAGAATTTCAATAAGGGTAAACGCTGACTGGCGGCTCTTCATCAATAGCGGCCTATAAATGCTGTTAGATGGTCATATGGCCCCTTACGCTCTCCGTCAGCGATCTCGTATACATCCACTTCCAAGCGGCGTAGCCAAGGATGATCTGTTGCATGCGTAACCGTTTCAACCTCCCACTGTCGTTGGGCCATGTAGACCTGAGCATTGATCTTACCCTCAGGCCTAACATTGGACAGTTTACGTTGTTCGATTCGAATTTGCGCAATCTGGTTAGTAGCGACCCAATTAGCTACAGTTTTTCGCTCCAAAGAAAAGGTTTGGTTTGCAACGCCACCAATGGCAGTAGCAATAGCCGTTCCAACCATGCCAATGATTACCACTGCGATTAACATCTCTATCAGTGTAAAGCCTGTTCTAATCATTGTTCGTCTACGCGCTCCGCCCTCACTATTGAGAAGCCGTCGGATTGTAATTTCCATGAAGTACCAGTTAACTCATTGGCTCGCAAAGTAAGCTCAAACGGACTCACCTCACCACTAGAAAAAAATACAATATCAGGTAGGTCTGTATCGTCATCGGTAGCTACGCGACCTGGATAGTCTCTAATCGCTACTTGGTAGCGCACCGTGTAATTCAGTGTTTCGCTCGCAAAAGGCTTTATAGTGTAATCAAACCACTCCCCAGCTGACTGATCAAAATTTGCAAATCGATAGTCATCTTCCTCAACGAACATACCCCACTCCGTATTGGATTGGATTGCGCGACCACGAACCATCTCGATTCGTTGTGCTAAACGTTGGGCAAAGCCATTCACTACATAGCTGCTATTGGAACTAGAAAATGAAAACCCTACGACACCCATAACAACGCCAATCACAAGAATGACCACAAGGATTTCAATTAACGTAAAACCTTGCGCATTTTTTTTTACTTCAACGAGCATGAGTCTAATGGTTGAGAACTCAGAGGTTATCTAAACTGATATCAGCGTTATTACCTTCGCCACCTTCCTCACTATCTGCACCTAAGCTAATCAAATTGATCCGACCATCAATATTTTCATATACGTATGGCGTTCCCCAAGGGTCTTCAGGTAGCTTTTTTATGTATCCATCGGGGTTCCAACCTTTTGCTTCGGGAGAGCCGCTGGGTGCCTCGACTAATGCATCTAAACCTTGGTCAGATGACGGATAATTAAAGTTGTCTAAGCGATAAATCTCTAACGCTGAGGCAAGTGTGCGTAAATCTAACTGAGCAGCTTGAACACGTGCGCTGTCAGGGCGGGACAAAATTTGCGGTGCAACTACAGCCCCAAGAATCCCAAGAATCACTATCACAACGAGAATTTCAATCAATGTGAAACCTCGGGAGAATCGCTGACTCGTCAATGAATTAGCCAAACTTACCATAGGGGAATTGTGTTGCCGTGCTTGCGCATTTACTCGGCGCTTGAAAAAGTCGTTCATTCAAAATATCTCAATTATATTCTTAAGGAAATTCAATATTCGCTAGCGTTAAACCAATTGATTCATACTTAGCAAAGGCAAGAGAATGGCCATCACTATGAACAAAACCACCCCACCCATTATCAACAGCATTAATGGCTCAAATAGCTTTACTACCGTGGCGACAATACGTTCAACTTCATTTTGTTGAAATTCGGCAACACGCCCAAGCATATTATCTAACTGACCACTTTGCTCACCTGCAGCTATCATATGCAGCATCATGGGGGGGAACTGGCCCACTTCAGTCAAACTTGCTTTCAAACTTCTGCCTTCACTGACACTCTGGGTCGCTCTTTTTAACGCTCGTTGCAGCCAACTATTGGCCACCACATCACTAGCAATCAGCATTGCATCTACCAAGGGCACTCCAGAGCGAGTGAGAATGGATAAGGTATTAGCAAATCGTGAAGAATTGGCGCTGCGACTTACTCGCCCAACCAAGGGGATATCAAATTTTAGGCGATCCCACTGCAATCTAATATTGGGTTGCCTCAACAGCCAATTCGTAGCATGGACCAACGAAACAAAGGCGATAATAATCAGCCACCAATAAGATGACAAAACCTCCGTTATCTGAATTAGTACCAATGTAAACCATGGCAATTGTTGGCCCGTATCAACGATCACCGATACCATTTCTGGCACTACGTAAATCATTAAAGCTCCAACAATAAGAAACGCTAGGGATAGCAGTGCAACGGGATAGAACAAAGCCATTTCAACATTTCGCGTCGCGGAAAATTGGCGCTCTTGATAATCAGCCAAATTTTCCAGCACATTATCCAAATAACCTGACTGTTCGCCGGCCGATACAGTTGAACGATAAAGAGCATTAAAGCTGCCCGGGTATTCACCCAGGCTGCCAGCTAGGGTAAACCCCTCAAGAACCTTGCTGCGAATAGCCATGACCAGGGCGCGCACATACTGCTTTTCAGATTGTTCCGCTACGGCCGCTAACGCTTCTTCTATTGGCATACTTGAACCAATAAGTGTTGCTAATTGCCGGGTAAAGAGAACTCGATCAAGACCGCCCAAATTCCTCGCAAAAAGCGCATGTCCACTACCAACGCCAGATCTAGCCTGATCACGTGTGGTGTTTATGGCGGTTGGAAAGAGGTCCTGATTTCTGAGCAGCTGACGGGCCTGACGGGCGCTATCAGCTTCAATAACACCCTTTTTTGAGCGGCCCTTAGCATCCAGTGCTTTGTATTCAAAAGCGGCCATAACTAAATCTTAGATCGCTCAGTCATCTAAGCTCACCCGCAGCACTTCGTCAACTGTGGTAATACCCAACAACACTTTTTGTACACCATCCTGACGTATGCTTGGGGCTTTAGTCCGCGCATACCCCACCATCTCATGTTCGCTACTACCATCATGAATATGCTGTCGCAAAGTTTCATCGATAGTCACCATCTCATATATACCAGTACGCCCGCGAAACCCAGATTGAGAACAAGAACTACATCCGGGAGCCGTGTACACGTTGGCGCTCAGCTCTCCCAAAAAACTCAATTCAACCGGAGTGGCTGGCCTTGACACTCTACAATCGGGGCACAAAACTCGAACTAATCGTTGGGCCAACACGCCAACAATGCTCGAACTTAGCAAAAATGGTTCTACCCCCATATCCATCAAACGCGTAACCGCGCCGATAGCGCTATTGGTATGTAGTGTGGACATCACCATGTGACCGGTCAAACTCGATTGCACAGCAATTTCAGCAGTCTCTAAATCTCGAATCTCGCCGACCATAACGACATCCGGGTCTTGGCGCAGAATGGCGCGCAAACCACGAGCAAAAGTCATATCCGCTTTGTTGTTTACCTGAGTTTGACCTATTCCCGGAAGGCTATATTCAATGGGGTCCTCAACCGTCAGAACATTGATTGCACTGCTATCTAACTCTGCTAACGCAGCATAGAGTGTTGTGGTTTTACCAGATCCGGTGGGACCAGTTACAAGAAAAATACCGTGGGGTTTGTGCACAACATTTTGCAGGTCCTTCAGAGTATGAGACTGCAAACCAAGACGCTCCAATTGGAGTCGTCCAGCCTGCTTATCTAACAAACGCATTACAACGCGCTCACCGGAACTTGCGGGCATTGTACTCACTCGTACATCAACCTCTCGCCCGCCTAACAATAAGGAGATTCGACCATCTTGAGGCACTCGTTTTTCCGCTATGTCTAGTCGTGCCATAACCTTAATCCTTGACACTAACAGTGACGCTAACTCACGCCTTGGTCGTACCACCTCGCGCATAACACCATCAACTCGAAAGCGTACAACCAGGGCCTTATCAAAGGTTTCAATGTGCACATCAGAGGCATTCTCTCTTATCGCTTCTGACAACAAAGCATTAATTAGTCTGATAATTGGGGCATCATCGGCCTGATCTAGAAGGTCTTCTGTTTTTGGCAAAGCGCTGGCCAGGCTAGCAAGGTCCATCTCGCCGCCAAGATCCTCGACCATTTGCTTAGCCTCGCTAGAATCCTGCGAGTAAGCTGCAGATAGCAATTGATCGAACTCGTCCTCTGCAACTATTCGTATCGAAACTGGGTGTTTTGTTATACGCCTAATTTCCGCTAGCGTTGAAAGTCGGGGCTGAGTTTTGGCAGCTACTTCATAAGCCCCGTGCTCGTTACGCCGAGCACTCAGCACTACACCAAAGCGGCGCGCGAAGACAAATGGCAACGACGGTGCAGAAGCACCCTCTTGCTCGCCGCGGTCAGCAACCTCAGTTGGAACGCTCACCGCTAATTCAGACTCTATGTTGCTACCCATGCCTGCAATATTCCTAATAAACGCTTACTCATCATTTGCGCAAGATGCCAATTCTTTAGACTCATGACAAGAGAGCAAAATCTATTGCCTAGATATTTCTATTTCTCTATCGACATCGCTTTTCGTGCTTTCTAAGGCCCGACCATAGTATCATCACTGCATCATTAACTGGGGATGTATCGCTTTGGATTTCGTTGGTAATCATATAATTTCGGTTGCGCAATTTGATCGAGTTGCCGCAGACCGAGTATTCGAAGTTGCTGATAGCATGCAGCCCTACGCGTTGCGCAAAAAAATCACACGGGTTTTGCAGGGCGCTATTCTCTCCAACATGTTTTTTGAACCTAGCACCAGAACCAGAATTTCTTTTGGTTCTGCTTTCAATTTGTTGGGCGGCGAAGTACGCGAAACTACCGAGGTGAAAGCCTCATCACTGGCAAAGGGTGAATCCCTTTACGATACCGCCAGAGTGTTATCTGGCTACAGCGACGTTATTGTTATGCGCCACCCAGAATCTGGCAGCGTCGCTGAGTTTGCTGAAGCTAGCCGCGTGCCAGTAATCAACGGTGGCGATGGTCCTAACGAGCACCCAAGCCAAGCCCTTTTAGACCTGTATACCATGCGTACAGAAATGGCTGCTAGCGGACAAGGGATAGACGGGTTAAAGATTGCTTTGATCGGTGACCTGAAATTCGGGCGAGCGGTTCACTCACTGTGCAAACTGCTTTGTCTTTACGACAATATTCAACTGAATCTTATCTCTCCCCCTGAACTAGCACTGCCAGAGGACGTAATCGACCTTCTCAAAGCGGCCAACCATACGATCAATGTCTTTCACGACATGGCTGAGGGTATTCAGGGAATTGACATTCTCTACGTCACTAGAACCCAAGAAGAGCGCTTCCCCTCGCAACAGGAGGCCGATAAATACAAAGGGCTGTTTCGGTTGAATCAGGCCATATATACGCAAAACTGCGCCCCAAATACGGTGATAATGCACCCGCTGCCTAGAGATTCAAGAGACCAAGCCCAAGAACTGGACGATGACCTGAATCAAAACCCGAGCTTGGCTATTTTCCGGCAAACTGACAATGGCATGCTCATCCGCATGGCGTTATTTGCTTTGGTACTAGACGTTGTTGATGAAGTGGACAACCACGCTCAGCCGGTGACCTGGTACACCGCTAAACGCCACCTGCCAATAGCATAGGTTCCATGCTCGCCGTTCTCGGCTCCTAAAAAGCAACTGAGCTTGCACTAGGACTCTCGCTTGGAGCAGCCGCAGAGCGAATTGGTGGGGATGATGCTTTTTGAGCAAAACACCTAAGCGATGATAGGCAAAGACAAACACCTCTGACCAGGCAAGAGAACCTCACCTGATCAGAAAATCTACTCAACAATCCTTAGATCATTGATTCCAACTCTGGAAGCGCTTGAAACAAGTCTGCTACCAAGCCGTAGTCGGCTACTTGGAAAATGGGTGCGTCTTCGTCTTTATTGATGGCAACGATCACTTTGCTGTCTTTCATACCAGCTAAGTGCTGGATAGCACCAGAAATACCCACAGCAATATACAAATCAGGAGCAACAATCTTACCTGTTTGGCCTACCTGCATATCGTTGGGCACGAAGCCTGCATCAACGGCTGCACGAGATGCGCCAATTGCAGCACCCAACTTGTCAGCAATGCCTTCTAACATGCCAAAGTTTTCGCCATTCTGCATGCCACGACCACCAGAAATGATGACGCCAGCTGCGGTCAGTTCAGGACGCTCAGATTGCGCAATTTCTTCTGATACAAAGCTAGAAATACCTGCATCAACTACCACATCACACGCCTCTACTGCCGCGCTGCCGCCCGTTGCTGCAACCGCGTCGTAGGCGGTGCCACGCACTGAAACAACCTTCACTGAGTCATTGGCTTTTACTGTAGCGATAGCGTTGCCAGCATAAATAGGACGTTTGAAAGTATCTGGGCTCTCAACTGAAATGATGTCAGATATTTGTGCAACGCCAAGCTTGGCTGCAACTCGTGGCAAAAAGCTCTTACCGGTCGCTGTATGAGAAGCAAGAATGTGGCTATATCCGCCAGCAATCTCTACAACTAAGCCCGCAACGTTTTCAGCCAACTGATTTGCGTATGCTGCATTGTCGGCAACTAGTACCTTGCTCACACCAGCTGCTCCAGCAACTTGGCTTGCAACACCGTCTACACCACTACCAGCAACTAAGACATGAATGTCTCCGCCAATAGCTTGCGCTGCTGCAAGGGTTACTAGTGTTTGATTCTTATTTTCAGAATTATCATGTTCTGCAACGACTAATATGCTCATGAGATCACCTTTGCTTCGTTCTTAAGTTTGTCTACTAACTGCTCTACAGACTCTACCTTTATTCCAGCTTGACGCTCGGCAGGTGCCTCTACTTTTAAAACTTCAACAGTAGGGGTCATATCTACACCCAGTTCTTCAGGTGTGAACACATCAAGTTGCTTCTTCTTAGCCTTCATAATGTTAGGCAAAGACGCGTAACGTGGTTCATTCAAACGCAGGTCCGTGGTCACTACGGCTGGCAAGTTAATTGAAAGTGTTTGCATACCGCCATCGATCTCTCGGGAAACCTGAGCTTTGCCGTCTGCTATGGTGATTTCTGATGCAAAAGTTGCCTGAGGCATGTCTGTTAATGCAGCGAACATTTGTCCGGTTTGACCATTATCAGCATCAATACTCTGCTTACCAAAGATCACAACACCAGCTTGTTCTTTTTCTTGAATTGCTTGTAATGCGCGGGCAATTGCCAAAGGCTGAGCTTCTACATCCGTTTCAACCAAGATTGCTCTATCAGCGCCTAATGCTAGGCAAGTACGCAACTGCTCTTGGCAAGAAGTGCTGCCTACTGCAACTGCGATGACTTCATCAGCACTGCCGGCTTCTTTCATTCTTACCGCTTCTTCAATACCGATTTCACAGAAAGGATTCACTGACATTTTGACGTTATTTAAATCTACGCCTGAGTTATCTGGCTTCACACGCACTTTAACGTTGTAATCCACTACTCTTTTGACGGGTACAATTACCTTCATTGACATATTGTCCTCAATATTAAATCCACCATGCTCACTCGCATATTGCCAATTTACGGTGGAAAATTTATGGTTGCCTGCTGTTTAATGTTCTGCCAAAAGCAGTATCATTTAGACAATACGGCTCAGGAAAAGAACACACAAAGGAGTTATCAATTAACTTCTTTAAGCATTTTTCAAATTCTTGGGTGACGCAGTTTACTAAAGCCTTTAGGCTTCGGCGCGCATCGGCCCCGAATTCCATCAGGCTTTTTCGGGCGGCATATTGTCGCTATGCAAAGAGCATAGGTCAAGGCACGGTATAAACGGTTATACTGGCTAAAATTTTCTGATTAACCAACTTTATCTGATTAACCAACAAGGATCTAAAAGCATGTCAATGGAGCAACAAGTTGAGCGTGAATCCATGGAGTTTGACGTTGTCATCGTAGGTGGAGGGCCAGCGGGTCTTGCTGCAGCGTGTAAGCTGATGCAATTAAGCGCAGAAAGCGGTCAAGAAATTTCTGTCTGTTTGGTTGAAAAAGGCGCAGAAATAGGCGCGCACATACTCTCTGGTGCCCTCTTCGAACCCCGCGCACTAGACGAGTTGTTCCCCAATTGGCAAGCCGATGGCGCACCAGTAAATAACCCCGTTACCGAAGATTTGATCTACTACATGGTCAACGACACAAATCGCATCAAAGTCCCCAGCATGTTCGTGCCAAAGGATTCTCATAACGAAGGCAATCATGCTATTAGTTTGGCAAACCTGTGCCGTTGGCTCGGCGAACAAGCAGAAAACCTAGGCGTAAACATATTCCCAGGCTTTGCCGCGTCAGAGGTTTTATATGATGAAAATGGCGCAGTTAAGGGTATTGCTACCGGCGATATGGGCATTGGTAGCAACGGCGAAGCTAAAGGCAGCTTTGCCCCAGGTTACGAGCTCTTAGCTAAGTACACTATCTTCACTGAAGGTTGCAGAGGGCACCTTGGCAAACAGTTGATCAATAAATTTAACCTGAATGCGGACAGCGGCACTCAGCATTATGCAATTGGTCTGAAAGAACTTTGGACAATTGATCCTGCAAAGCATAAGCCAGGCAAAGTCATGCATAGTATCGGTTGGCCACTAAATCACCTGCCTGGTGGCACAACAGGTGGCTCGTTCCTTTACCATCTACCAGACAACCAAGTGTCTCTGGGTCTAATCGTAGACTTGAGCTACAAAAACCCCCACCTATCGCCATTTGACGAAATGCAGCGCTGGAAACACCACCCACTCATTGCAGACGTTCTTGAAGGCGCTGAGCGTGTGTCTTACGGTGCTCGCGCAATTTCTAAAGGCGGTTTGCAAGCCCTACCCAAGCTTACCGTGCCTGGTGCGCTGATAGCTGGAGACGACGCAGGGTTCCTCAACGTACTAAAGATTAAGGGCAGCCACACCGCTATGAAATCTGGCATGTTGGCTGCGGAAGCAGCCTTTGATGAGCTTGCCGCAGGCCACAGCTATACAGAAGCTAGCAGCTTCCAATCTAGGTTTGAGAAATCTTGGTTGTTCGACGAACTGGACCGTTCACGTAATGTTGGCCCGGCGCTTCATAAGCTCGGTGTACTTGGCGGCGCGGGCTATGCATTTGTCGACCAGTACTTTTCCGGTAATCAGCCTTGGACATTGCAAGATCCTACTCCTGATCACGCGACACTCAAGCCGGCTGCAAGCAGCAAGGTTATTGATTATCCAAAACCGGACGGTGTGCTGTCGTTTGACAAACTGTCTTCGGTATTTTTGTCGAACACCAACCACGAAGAAGATCAGCCATGTCACCTAACTCTGGCGGATCCGGATATGCCTATTCGCGACAACCTACCCATGTATGACGAGCCTGCACAGCGTTACTGTCCTGCCGGCGTATATGAGATTGTTGAAGAAACCAGTGGCCCGCGTTTTCAGATCAATGCGCAGAACTGTGTGCACTGTAAAACATGTGATATTAAGGATCCGTCCCAGAATATCACTTGGGTAGTGCCTGAAGGTTCCGGTGGCCCCGTTTATCCGAATATGTAAGCGGCTAACTGATTGACCCGAGGTCAAATCGGGTGCCCTGGCTATAAACAACCAGTGCACCCGCCTCCTCTATACCCTCCTCGACTAACCTGTAAAACACCGAACGCGCAATCCGTGCAACCAGACCATCGCGAATTTCAATAAACGGTCGTTCACCGGTCATATAAATACGGTGCTCTGGGCCAGCCAGCACAAAATCACCTACGTTCGTTGAGAACAATAATTCTTTGCTCTCGCCGTCGCCCCGTACATCTAGGTCAATGGCGATAAACGGTGCTTCTTCGACTACTATGGCCATTTGCTCCACAGGCGTGACTAAGTAATAGGTATCGTTCTCTTTGCGCATGATCGTGGCAAAGAGATCCACTAAGGGCTGGCGTTGAATCCGCGTACCTTCGTGGTACCAATGCCCCTCTCTATCGATACGAATGTCTATTTCACCGACCCGCTCAGGCTGCCAAAGATGAATTGGCGGCAGACGCTTTTGCGTCTGCAAATTCGTAAGTGTTGCGAACAGATCATCAATTTCTGACATAGTTATCCTTACCTTGAATTTCTAGGGTATGAATGAGTAAATTTTGGAGTAAGCACGCTCTGAGTAGTCTGTGCAGCGACTTAGAGCAAAACAGTTTAAGCAGAAACTTAGATCGAGAATGCGGCAAATCTGCGGCATCCCTACAACCTAAGATTGTTAACCGCCAATAAATTTCATGACGGTAACTTCACCACTGAAGTTATCGCTTTGTTTATCACCCAAGGCACTAAGCAAAATAGCTTCTAACTGTGGAATAGCCTGCTCATCACTCAGTGGCAAAAGGTCTCGAATACTTTGTGAGCGAGCATTAGACAAACACCCATATAAGTCACCGTTAGATGAAAGCCTCAAACGCGTACAGGTTTTGCAAAATGGCTCGCTTTCATTGGCAATAATGCCAAACGTTCCATGCGCTGGAATTTCATACCTTACTGCGGTGGAATCAAAGGGCGCATCCGTCCGGCTAAACGCATAGCGCCCGCTAATGCACTCTAGAATTTCTTCCATGCTGTAGAACTGCTGACCATGCACTGGGCTAGCCTGTAAATGCCCCATATTCATCAGTTCGATAAAACGCAGCTCAATACCGCGCTCTAAACTGTATTCCAATAACGGAATGATTTGATCGTCATTAACTCCGCGCATTGGCACCATATTGATCTTAACTTTCAAACCACCCGCCTGCATCAGCTCAATGCCATGCAAAACAGTGTTTAAGTCTCCAGACCGGGCAATATCCCGAAAAGCATCTCTGTTTAGGGTATCTAAACTGACATTGATCCGTTTCATACCAGAGGCAATTATATCGTCAGCGTACCTAGGTAAGAGTTGGCCATTGGTAGTTAGTGAAACGTCCTGTAAGCCTAACTCCATGATGCCTTTAAGAAGATCACCAAATTTAGGCGACAGTAAGGGCTCGCCCCCGGTAATACGCACTTTGTCTATACCCGCGGTTGCAATGAGCAATCGAACCGCTTGAATCATCTCTTGAGCACCTAATTCGTAAGCAGCGGCTTGTAGACGCTTACCATCAGGCACGCAGTAGGTGCAGGCATAATTACAGGCAGCCGTAAGACTTATACGTAGATTACGAAAACGCCGGCCCAAGCGATCTACAATTAGGCCATTTTCCTCAACAACTGGATTCATCATTTTTTACTAATAGCCTTGCACAACTTCGATACGAAATCAGACGCCCAGAACACTCGGTTTGAGCCCTTAACTAGAAGACAATCATCCGTTCCGACGGAATCTACTAGATCCTGCAGTAAAGACTCATCAGCCTCTGGGTAAAAGTGTAAATTCTTGAATATGGTACCAGCATTTCGCGTCAAAACGGGGGCGGATAAAAAGCCCTCGCTAACAGCCATTTGGAGCATTGCGTCTCCTACTAAAAACACCTCATCAAACCCCTCCAAGTGCTCAAGCAAGCCCTTGTGCGCAGCTATCGATTCATCACCTAACTCTCGCATGTCGCCCAACACAGCTACTTTCCTGCGGCCTTGGCGCTGGCAAAAAGCGTCAATCGCGGCCCCCATACTTGCGGGATTGGCATTGTAGCTATCGTCAACAATGATAACACCGCCTACATCTATGACATTACCGCGTCCATCAGGTATCACTGTGTCAGCTAGATTCAAAGCTGCGGACAAATCCACATCGAGTAACTTTGTAGCCAATATCACTGCAGCAAGAGTATTCGCACGGTGAACGCCACCACCGGGAATTCGCGCCGATAATTTTTCGCCAAATAACGACAGCATAAGGCTGTCACCCTGTATATCTAAAATACGTGCGTCCGCCCCTTGTTCAGCGCCGAAATTGTAACCAGGCATGCCCAGCGCGGCCTCAACGACCTTGATGCCAGCACTGCTGGTGTCCATAGGCGCAAAAATTTGCGCTTTTTCCTCTATCAAGGCGGCGCGTCCACTAAAATTCTCGATATGGGCGTTATGAACATTTAGTAAAATAGCCAAATCTGGCCTCACCATCATCGATAGCGGGCCAATTTCACCAGGACCACTTGTTCCGATCTCAAAAACACAAGCAGGCGCATCAAGCCGTGCATTAGCTAAAGCAAGCGGTACGCCAATATGATTATTGAAGCTTCCAGGGGGAGAATAAGCAGACAGAGCTTCGGTCAAAAAGTGTTTTGCGGTGGTTTTACCACTGCTACCGGTAATGGCGCATATAGGCTGATGCAAGCGGTCTCGAGCCATAGCACCTAGCTGCCAAAGAGCATCGTAAGTGTCGTTAACAATAATTTGTGGCAACTCTACCGGTACAGGTCGTGCAACAATGGCTGCTACTGCGCCATTAGCTAAAGCATGTTGAACAAAATCATGGCCATCCACATCACTTGTATAACTTGGGTTAAAGCGTGGTCCAGGATCCCCTGGCAGGGCAATAAATAGATCTCCCTTGGCAACTAAACGGCTGTCTACTACTACGCGCTGAATTCGGTCATTGGTGCCTGGGGTATGAGCGTTATCTGCGGAAGTAGAATTTGAACTCGCAATCACAGTAGCTTGAGAGGCTAATCCGGCCTGTAGCTCGCGCCAAGGCCAGAGATTAGTAGGTTTTTCTGAATCGTTCTCCATTACGGCATTCTAGCCTGATTCGAAAACCAAAAGGCACCTGCAATCATCCTGCGCCAAGACAAAACTATTTGCCCTATGCCTCCCTACCCTTGAAGACGCAAAGAAGATGAAATTTGACGCGCTTGCCTTAACTTTCTCCTCAATCCCATATATGAGTGAAACATGTATAGGCAAACAACTATAGGCAAACAATGATCTTGGACAGGTCGCGGTCAGCATAAGTGGCTACAAACTTATCCATACACAAGGTAACCTCCAGTCAGTTCCGTCTAGTATTTAAGGATTAGTATTCATGTCCGAATCAAATGGGTTTTTTTCCAAATTAGGTCACAGGATCACTCAAGCTAGGACCTTCGCGGTGAACAGCATATTTGTTGTCATCGTTTTTTCCATTTTGATCAGCATTTTTGGTGGAGGCCCAGCGCCGACCATCAGAGATAACAGCGCACTGCTAGTTCACCCAATGGGTGTACTAGTCGAGCAGTCTGTTGCACCCAGCAATTGGCAAGATGCCCTACTCCAAGATCCGAGTACCGCGAGTATCGAAATCGGGCAAATGCTGCACGCTATAAGAATTGCCGCTACTGATGACAAAATTAAGATGATTGTATTGCGCCTTGATGATCTATACGGCGTCAGCTTAGCTCAAGCCAAACGCATCGTAAGTGCACTCCAAGAGTTCCAAAAAAGTGGGAAAAGGATAGTTTCTTACGCAAGTAATTTTGAGCAAAATCAATACTATATAGCCAGCATTTCAGATGAAATCTATATGAACCCTTGGGGCCAGATGCTGTTCACAGGATACGGTGGCAACAACCTATATCTAAAGGAAATGCTGTCGAAGCTAGATATCAATATGCATATTTTTCGGGTTGGCGAATTCAAATCGGCTACAGAGCCCTTTTCACGTATCAACATGTCTGATCAGGCACGGCAGGCTAGTACAAGTTTGTACCAAGGGATATGGCAAGAATTGATCGACGGCATAGCCCTGCATCGCCAACTGACAAGCGCCCAAGTAGACGACTACGCTCAAAATTTTGACGTTTTGCTGGCAAGGACCAGTGGCGACATGGCCAGAGTTGCTCTGGAAGCTAACTTGGTAGACGAATTACTAACCCAAGATCAGGTTGAAGCACGCATCGCCGGTGTTGTGGGTCGACACGAGAATGAGATCAATGGCATCGGTTTGCCTAGCTATCTAGCCATACGCGGCTTTGAAGACGAGGAATACGATGCAAACGTACCCGATATTGGCGTCATTGTAGTCCAAGGTGCCATCCTAGAAAGCGGTCAGGGCTTAAGTGATGTTGCCTCCGCTGAGGACCTTGTCGGACGTATTCGCCAAGCTAGATTCAATGAAGATATTAAGGCGCTAGTACTCCGCGTGGACTCCCCAGGCGGCAGCGCCTATGCATCAGAGCAAATTCGCCATGAATTGGAGCTCTTCCAAATAACAGGACGACCGGTAGTCGCCTCTTTTGCTAATGTCGCGGCATCTGGCGGCTATTGGATCTCCGCTACCAGCGATGCAATTGTTGCAGAATCGACCACGATTACCGGATCTATCGGCATCTTTGGAGTTATTCCTACCTTCGAAGACTCCCTTAGCCGCCTAGGGGTATACAGTGATGGCGTTGGTACCGCCCCGCTATCAAGGGGTAGCGACCCGTTCTCAGGGCTAAACCCGCAAACAAAAGCAATTATCCAATCCAGCGTGGAGTACGGTTACGGACAATTTGTCGATCTAGTCGCTCGGGGGCGAGGTATGGACAAAGCCGAAGTTGAGAAGGTAGCCCAAGGTCGCGTATGGCAAGGCAGCAAAGCTTTAGAACTTGGCTTGGTAGATGCACTTGGAGATACAGACGTCGCACTCGCAAAGGCAGCGGAGTTGGCAGGTCTTGAGCAGTTCAATAGCGTTGATTTAAGACGCCCTTTGGATCCCCAAAGCATATTGATCATGGGGCTGATGGATTCGTTTGGTTTAACGTTATCGGCTAGCACGAAGCCTTGGTTACGGGGTATCCAAAAGCAACTCACCACCCTTGCCTTGTTCACAGACCGCAGACACACCTTTGCGCTATGTCTAGCTTGCACTAACTAAAGAAAGACAAACACCACTAGCCGGCGCAAAAGGCCGGCTAAAAACAACTCGAACAGCCCGGTCTTTCGCTTAAGGATTAGCGTCTTTGAAGCGCTGCCAATAATCTGCGGTCATTTCTTTAACCTCTTTACGCATTAACAAAATACCAAAGAGATTCGGCAGGGTCATGAGCGCCACTGTGACCGCCGAAATCAACCAAATAAGCGTTGTGTCCACAATAGTGGCAACAAAGAAACCGCCCACGTAAAGAAGGCGGTAAGGGGTTACCCAACGTGTACCCACAAGATAGGTCACAGCACGATCTCCATAATAGGACCATGCTAAAGCGGTAGAAAATGCGAACATAACTAGCCCGATAGTGACCAAATAGGCACCGTTAGCACCCAAAAAACTGCTTTCAAAGGCTTTAGCCGTGAGGGGTACAGAGTGCAGTAGCGATTTGCCACTCAGCGCAAAACTGCGGTCATTTAGCGCACCTTCCTCAACTAAAACAATGCCATCAAATGGTGCACCATCTTTGGTTACTCGAATATTCTCGGCCACAGAACGGTTGTGCAACACGGTGACGTTAGGCAGCAATAGAATTCCACCTTTAGCCTGTAAGGTGCCGCTATAGGCTTTAACCGGGTCATTTTCCGGTGGCAGTAAATCTAAGTGGGCAGAAAGCTGTTTTACGTGGGCAGGGTTTTCATCACTATAAGCCCCGGCAATAATCTCGGTATCTGAAACACTGAAATCTGTCTCATACTTTTGCTGCCACACGCCAGAGGAAAGAATCACCAAACCGGTTAACGTGCAAATAATCAACGTATCGATGAATGGCTCAAGAATAGACACCATGCCCTCTGCAACAGGCTCTTTGGTTCTTGCAGAAGCGTGAGCAATAGGTGCAGAACCCTGCCCCGCTTCATTTGAATAAAGGCCGCGATTCACACCGCGATTAAACGCATAGGCAAAAGACGCACCTAAAAAGCCGCCTGCAGCGGCTGAACCGCTAAATGCATTGGCAAAAACAGAACCCAAGGAAGGCAATATATTTTCGTAATTGGAGAGGATTACCGCCAATGCACCAAAAGCGTACAAAACACCCATGGTGGGCACTAGTGCAGCAGCAACTCTCGCAATACGCTTAATACCGCCAACTATGACCAGTCCAAGCAATATGGCAAATATCGCGCCGGTAACATAAGTGGGAACGGCAAAAGAAGTTTCAATACCAACAGCCATATTATTGGCTTGCGGCATGTTACCTGAGCCGAAAGAGCTGATTACGGTGGCGACAGCAAAGAAAACTGCCAGCCACTTCATGTTTAGACCGTGCTCCATATAGTGCATGGGGCCACCGACCATAAAGCCCTTATCGTCTTTGCGTCGGTACTTATGGCTGACGGAAACTTCCACAAACTTGGTTGTCATACCCACAAATGCGGTAGCCCACATCCAGAATAATGCCGCTGGCCCGCCTAAAAATATGGCGAATGCCACGCCACCAATATTACCCGTACCCACCGTACCCGACAGCGCGGTAGATAATGCTTGGAAGTGGCTGGTATCGCCGGGGTCTTCATCTTTGGCATATTTACCCAGTAAAACGCCCCAAGCATGCTTGAAAAATCGGATTTGTGGAAAGCCCAAGTAGAAGGAAAAGATTACGCCAGCACCCAGCAAAGCGATGGGAAAATAGGCTGCGCTGCCTAAAATGCTGTCTAAAAAGTTAAAAAACTGGCTAATCTGATCCATGCTTAATCCTTAAGGGAAGTTAACCCAGTATATACTTGTTCGTTGGCCTGACACACCGCAGCTGCCTGAGACTCAAAACGTGCATCACTAATGCTTAAATTCGCCTGCTATTTATCAAAAAGCGCGCTGTGCATAACATTGAAGAGCTTATTCTGCTCCATAACCCCGCGCACCTGAGTAGCATTTTTGCCCGTTGCAAATGCTGCAACATCTTCACCGGCATGAGTTTCTATAACTAGGGGTATAGTGCCTAACTGTTGATAGTCAGGTGCGGTTGTATCTACCTCAGTGAGGTCTGGCTGCTTTTTCTTATAGCCCGGGCCATTGGCATAACCCAGTGTCGTATAAGGCTTGCCGGTAGCATCCGGTAAAATTTTACCCGGCTCGGTTTCCACCACACCCAAAATAGGATTACCTCTGCGCGGATAGCCACTAATGGTCATGGTGTGGCTGTGATCTGCGGTGACAATGATCAACGTTTCTTCCAGATCTACATTATCTATTGTCCATTGCACCGCATCTGCAAGAGCCACAGTGTCTTCTAGTGCTCTGTAAGCGTTGGAAATATGGTGGGCATGGTCTATGCGCCCCGCTTCAACCAATAAGAGATAGCCTGTTCCTTTAGCCGCAAGTTGACTCACGGCAAACTCAGTCATTGCGGCTATAGACGGCTCGGCACCTGGATCTTTAGCTCGGTCAGCATCAAATTGCATATGTGAGGGTTCAAACAACCCCATCACCTGCCCCGATATTTTACCTTGCTTGCTGGCAAGTGCAGCAAACTCTGAGCCATTCCATACGTATTGCCTTGTCGTATCTGTAGATAACCACTCGTCAATCAAGTTGCGCCCGTCGTCGCGCCTGCCGGTTCTTTGCGGATATTCAGGGTCCGTTTCACGATCCGGTAAAAACTGCGCCCTGCCGCCGCCTAAAATGACGTCTAAGCCATCGCCGTTGGGCATTTGAATCATTTGCTGGGCAATGTCTTTACAACCTAAAGCTTTTGCTTCATCTGGAATTGAAGCACTGTCTTCCCAATCTCTGTTTGGGGTGTGCGCATACATACCAGCCGGTGTCGCGTGAGTAATACGGGCAGTAGACACCACTCCTGTAGCTAAGCCAGCATCTTCGGCCATTTCAGCTAAGGTCGGCAAAGTATTCGCGAGGGCTGCAGCGCAATCATCGCGCTCTACATTCGCTGTAATACCCGTTACACCAATGCGGGTTTTTTCGCCGGTCAAAATCGCACTGATAGTTCCTGCACTGTCGGCGACTTGAGAATCGGTATTGTAGGTTTTGATTAAGGCAAGGTTTGGAAAGGTTTCAAATGCCAGACTATATTCTTCGCCCGTAGCACCCTGCTGTTGACCGGCGTAAATGCGGGCAGCTGTTACAGTACTGATCCCCATACCATCACCTAAGAATAAGATGACGTTTTTGGCGTGGACGGGAGCAGCCCATAATGTACTGAGTAAAATTATGCTGGGCAAAGTACCCATCCGACTTAATGTACTGAACCTAGATGTGCTCATCTTATGCTCCCCGAGTAACTGACCTTAATGTGACAAACTCCTCTGCTGCTGTAGGGTGAATACCCACAGTCGCGTCAAATTGAGCTTTTGTTGCGCCTGCGACCATTGCCACAGCTAAACCTTGAATAATCTCGCCAGAATCTGGTCCCACCATATGAATACCTAACACCACATCATCGCTACGGCGGACAATCATTTTCAAAAATGTGCCTTCATCGCGCCCAGAAATAGTGTGCTTCATGGGCTTAAAGCGCGACTCAAATATGTCTAAATCGCCAGCATGATCTACCAGTGCCTCAGCTTCTGTTAAGCCCACAGTACCGATATTTGGTTGGCAGAATACTGCGGTAGCAATATTGCGGTAGTCTAGGTGTTTCTTGGGGTTATCAGTGAACAGGTTATTGGCGATACACATACCCTCCTCAATAGCCACCGGTGTTAGTTGAATACGATCGGTCACATCACCAATAGCAAAGATATTTTCAACATTAGTTTGATAGTAATCATTGATAAGTACCTGACCATTTTCACCTAAGGCAACACCTGCTTGTTCAAGCCCCAAATTTGCGCTCTTAGGCTTACGCCCAGTAGCGTAAAGTACTAAATCTGTAAGTATTTGCTCACCATTAGTGAGATCCAGCTGGTAGCCAACGGTGTTATCTTCGTTGGTGACTTTTTCAATAGCAGTGACATTGGTTTCAAAGCGCAGGTCTATACCCTTCTTCTCAATTTCTTCTTTAACAAAACTGCGAATAGAGTCGTCAAAACCGCGCAAGAACATAGAACCGCGGTAAACCAAAGTGGTTTTAGCACCAAGCCCAGCAAAGATGCCAGCAAACTCAACAGCAATATAACCGCCGCCAACAATTGTAATTTCTTTAGGAAATTCAGGCAGATAGAATGCTTCGTTAGAAGTAATTATATGTTCTTTGCCAGGGATATCGGGAACTACTGGCCAGCCACCTGTGGCAATCAAAATATTCTTAGCCGTGACTGTTACATCGTCAATTTTAACTGTATTAGCATCTACTAGCTGGGCGTGACCTTCAAATAAATCCACCCCAGCACCGTCTAAAAGGTTGGCGTAAATACCATTCAGGCGTTCGATTTCTCGGGTTTTATTGTCGCGTAGAACAGGCCAGTCAAACTCCCCTGCCTGCACTTGCCAGCCATAATTTTTGGCATCACTGAAATCTTCATGGAAGTGCGAGCCGTAAACAAATAACTTCTTCGGTACACAGCCCACATTGACACAGGTGCCACCTAAAAACATCGACTCAGCAACGGCCACTTTAGCCCCATAAGAAGCGGAAATACGACTTGCTCGAACGCCCCCAGAACCGGCACCGAGAACAAAAAGGTCGTAATCAAAATTCATAGTAATTCCTGCGAATAGAAAGGGTCTTGAGGACTTCTCGAAACGGGCATCAGCCTAAGCAAGATAAGCTTAGGTTGCAATGAAACCACGTAAAGACTTTGGCGCAAATGCGTTTTAAGACAAATACATAATTATGAACTCACGCAATTAAGCAAAATTTTTGCTAGAACACTTGAACACGATGCTTCAGGCAAGTAGATTAGAGTACTGTATATTTATCCAGTTATTTGAATTTACGACCATGACCACTCATACGAAACATAAAAAAGATACTGCATCTCAGGCAACACTTATGCAGCAGCCTTTTATACAAGCGACACTGCCTTTTGCCATAACTGAAGTAACGCCCAAAATAGCACCTAACCCTTTATCTGCTAAGGCTGAGGGCAAGATTAAGGGCAAAATTAAAGACAAGATTAAGAGCGCAGATAGAGGTGTAGATAGAGGTGTAGATAAGGATAATGCCCAAAACTTCTCACACAAGCACGAGCCCGAAGACAGACAAAAACAAAAATTTAGCTCGACCAGCAACCCGTTAAAAACGTCAACCGAT
>Ga0209199_1001116_pt1 | contig 33541 bp, 33 predicted proteins | sample COGITO_mtgs_1105_7_FD_184805 | JGI IMG/M metagenome (GOLD analysis project Ga0209199, IMG submission 184805) | Pelagic marine microbial communities from North Sea - COGITO_mtgs_110523 (SPAdes) (version 2) | ecosystem: Environmental > Aquatic > Marine > Epipelagic ...
GAAGAGCATTTGTTTGAAGCGGCAAAATTTGCTTCTGTAAATGGGAAAGCTTTATTGCATTTTACAATTTCAAGAACGCACTTGAAACAATTTGAAAGTAAATTAGTGGCCATCCAAAAATCGATAGAATCTAAAACCAACACTAGATTCGAAATCACATTTTCCAATCAGGAATCGACTACTGATGTGTTAGCAGTAGATTTGAAAAATCAACCATTCAGGGTGAAAAATAAATTGTTATTCAGACCGTCGGGACATGGCGCCTTGATAAAAAATTTAAATCAAATTGATGCAGATATTATTTTTATTAAAAACATTGATAATGTAGTTGTTAATAAATATTTGGATGAGATAGTGCGCTATAAAAAGGCTCTTGCAGGCATGTTACTGAATATTCAGCGGCAGGCGTTTGCCTATGCGAAAGCATTGGAGTCTAAAGAGATATCTAAAGATAAAATAGAAGAAATTACAAAGTTCTTAGCTGAAAAATTAAATATTGTAATTAGCTCTCAATTCGAAAAATATGCAAGTAAACATAAAATAGAATATTTAAAATCTAAAATTAATCGTCCAATTCGGGTGTGTGGTATGGTAAAAAATGAAAGTGAACCAGGCGGCGGACCATTTTGGGTAAAGCATGACAATGGCGAAGTATCATTACAAATAGTAGAAGCTAGTCAAGTGGATATGAGTTTGAAAAATCAGAAAGCTATTATGACAAATGCAACGCACTTTAATCCCGTTGATATTGTTTGTGGTGTTAAAAACTATAAAGGAGAAGCCTACGATCTAGAACAATTTATAGACTCTAATACTTACTTTGTAACAACTAAAACAAAGTATGGTCAGAAGCTTAAAACATTAGAAAGACCCGGTTTATGGAACGGTAGTATGGCTGATTGGAATACGATATTTGTGGAAGTTCCAATTATTACTTTCAACCCTGTTAAAACGGTGAATGATCTTTTAAAATTCACCCATCAAGTGAAATAATTTAAAAAAATCTTTTCAATTTTTTAAATCTAAACTATATTTGCACTGTTCTCAAAAAAGGGGTGCCGATATCGGCTGAGATCATACCCATTGAACCTAGAACAGATAATGCTGTTTAGGGATGTGAGTTTCAATTAAACGTTTGTTTTAATTGAAGTTTTAACGAAGCGTTTGCTTCAAAATATTGTTAACCAATTTATAAAGAATAATCACCTCTTTTTATTCGATATTATTTTTATCGTATGAAAAAATCTATCCTTTTAGTCGCACTGTCATTGACAACGTTCATAATGACTGCACAACAAAATCAAGTAGAAATTGATTCTACAAAAACTCAAAATCTAGATGAGGTTTTGGTTCAATCTGTTAGAGTGAAGCCAAATGCTCCGATTACGCATTCCAACCTCTCAAAAAAAGAGATACAGCAGCGTAATCTTGGACAGGACATTCCAGTTCTATTGAACTATTTACCTTCAGTAGTTTCGTCTTCAGATGCTGGGGCAGGTGTTGGCTACACCTACTTAAGAGTAAGAGGGTCAGACGCAACCCGTGTGAATGTGACCATAAACGGTATTCCGTATAATGATGCCGAAAGTCAGGGCACGTTTTGGGTTAACCTTGGTGATTTTGCTTCTTCTGTGGAAAACATTCAGTTACAGCGTGGGGTAGGGACATCTACCAACGGATCTGCTGCTTTTGGGGCAAGTTTAAATATTTTAACAGATGCTATTTCTCAAAAATCTGGAGGCCAAATCTCCAATTCTTTTGGCTCGTATGGTACAAGAAAACACAATCTAAAATTCACTACAGGATTGCTCAATGATCATTTTGAGTTTGCTGGACGCTTATCAAAAATTTATTCTGATGGATATGTTGATCGTGCTTCTACAGAAATGAAATCTTATTTCCTTCAAGGAAACTATGTGGATAAAAACACATTAGTGAAAGCTCTTATGTTTGGAGGAAAAGAGAAAACCTACCAAGCATGGTATGGGTTAAGTAAAGATGAATTGGAGGAAGATAGAACACAAAACCCTTATACATATGAAAATGAAACGGATAACTATTGGCAAGATCACTACCAGTTGCACTGGAATGAAACTTTAAACTCGAATTGGTCTACAAATATGGGCTTGAATTATACAAGAGGAAAAGGTTATTTTGAGCAATATAAAGAGGGTAGAAGTGCTATGGATTATAATAACTTGATTATTGATAACAGCGATGTGATTGTGCGTCGTTGGTTAGATAATCATTTTTATGTGGTAAATGCAAACGCAACCTATCAAAAAAAGGGAGTTGAAATTATTTCTGGAATTTCTTACAGCGACTACACCAACGACCACTATGGTGAACTCATTTGGGGAAGCGATCTGGCTTCTGGAACTGCCATTAGAGACCGCTATTATTTGAGCGTTTCTGATAAGTCCGATTTCAGTATTTTTTCTAAAGCCACCTTTAGAATGTCTGAATCCTTACAAGCTTTTTTGGATATGCAAGGGCGATTTGTTAACTACACCACAACAGGTCTAACCTCTAATAGAGAGTCTATTGATATTAATGAGACCTACAAATTTTTCAATCCAAAACTGGGGCTCACCTATGCGTTCAATACAAATAATAGTGCGTATGTTTCCTATGCGCGTGCCAATAAAGAACCTAACAGGAACGACTTTGAAAGTAATGGAGTTGCTGTTCAATCAGAAAGTTTAAATGATTTCGAATTAGGTTGGCGTATCAAAGGAAAGCGATTTAGCTTGAATGCGAATGTGTATTATATGCAGTATAAAAACCAACTGGTACTTACGGGTGCTTTAGATAATGTTGGCGAATATCTAAGAGAAAATGTTGACAACAGCTACCGCTTGGGATTGGAATTGGATGCACGAATTGCTTTAAGCGATCAAATTGCTTTAAATTCAAACCTAGCCTTAAGTCAAAATAAAATCGAAGCATTGACTATTAACCGCGATAGTGTATTACAAAATTTGGGAGATACTAATATTGCATTTTCACCAAATATGATTACCACCCATGCCATTGAATATGCACCGAACACTCAATTTAGAGTGGCATTGATTGGAAAATATGTGGGCGAGCAATACCTAAGTAATACAGATACTGAGGCGTCTAAATTAGAGGGCTATTTTGTTGGGGATCTTAATTTGAATTATGAATTAAAACTTGATAAGGTCTTTAAGTCTATTGTGTTTAGCGGTATGGTAAACAACCTCTTTGATACAGAATATGTAGACCGTGGCTATACCTATTTGGATACGTGGAGTGGATCAACAGCTTCCGAACTACAAGGCTATTACCCTCAAGCCACTCGAAACTTCTTATTAGGGCTTACCTTAAAGTTTTAAAAATTAAATCTAAAAAACAGGAATAGCGTACTTCGGTGCGCTATTTTTTTAGTTGGAAATATAAAGTGTATTGCCATTAATCTCTGTAAAATAGGCTTTAAGCATACAACGCAAGGCCGTATTTTCTAAAGATTGTCCTGTAATTAGACTGTATTTATTAGCATCGCTACAGCCACAAACCGCTTCAAGCCCGTTGATAGAAAGCACCGAGCAATCACTAAAAATATGATTGGGGTCTGCAGCGTCAAAGGCTACAAAACCAGTGCCCGTATTATTTACAATGATGCCGCCATTTCCTTCATTAGGAACATAAACTGGGTTGTTAGGAAATGTCAATTGATTGTATTGTGAAAGACTAAGGTTTAATGAAGTAGACACATTAAGATTGACTAAAAAATTACAATTTGGATCGGTATTATTGTCTTTTGAACACCCCATGCAAACGAAAAGTAACATCGCATATAATTTCAAGGTTTTAATCTTCATTTTTTTTCAGATTGATATGGCATTTGACGCAGTCTAAAGTTCATTGAATTTAAGCGTCTAATTTACAACAAAAACTAGAGTAAGATAAATATTTTGTATATTTGTAGTGCAATCTCGTGAAAACGAGATTTTTGCGTTTAGCTCTAAAAAGAAATTAGACTATTCAGAAACCTAAATGAACGACTACTTTAAAAATCATCAGTTATGAGCAATGTATCTTATTACACGGCCGAAGGATTAAAAAGATTAAGAAGCGAGTTAAAGCAACTCAAAGATGTGGAACGCATCAAAGCTTCAAGAGCAATTGCAGAAGCAAGAGATAAAGGCGATTTAAGTGAAAATGCCGAATACGATGCTGCCAAAGAAGCACAAGGCATGTTAGAAATGCGTATTGCAAAACTTGAAGATACAATGGCTGGAGCCCGTTTGATAGACGAATCTCAACTCGATGCTTCCAAAGCATTAGTGCTGTCTAAAGTCAAAATAAAAAACCAGTCTAATGGAATGGAATTGGATTACCTTCTAGTGGCAGACGGTGAAGCAGATTTGGCTGCAGGGAAGATTTCAGTAAATTCACCTATAGGAAAAGGATTGTTAGGAAAAAGTCTTGGAGATATTGCTGAAATACAAGTTCCTAATGGTATTTTAAAGTTTGAAATTATGAACATATCAAGATAAATTAGTTCTTACAACCAGCCCATGAGCTCAATTTTCACCAAAATAGTTAATAAAGAAATCCCTTGTTATAAAGTCGCAGAAACGGAAAAATTCTTAGCCTTTTTGGATGTCAATCCCAATTCTAAAGGCCATACACTTTGCATTCCAAAAAAAGAAGTCAATAAAATTTTTGATTTAGACCGATCTACCTATTTAGAATTGATGGATTTTTCAAGAACAGTTGCCCTGGCCATCGAAAAATCAGTCGACTGCAAACGCGTTGGAATGACGGTGATTGGACTAGAAGTCCCACATGTACACGTGCATTTGATTCCATTAAACACCATGGAAGATGCTCAATTCATCAAAAAAGAAACAGAGCTTCCAGAAGAATTTGAAATACTGGCAAAAAAAATAGCTTCCTTTTTATAAGCGCTTTAAACTAATTCGTAGTGTGGTGCCTTCGCTAGCCTCAGATTTGAAAACTTTAATTTTTCCTTTGTGGTATTCCTCAATAATTCGTTTGGAAAGGGACAGCCCTAACCCCCAACCGCGTTTTTTAGAAGTATACCCTGTTTCAAAAATTTTACCAAATAATTTTCTTGAAAGCCCTTTTCCAGTATCACTAACATCTATTAAAACCAATGTCTCTGTAGATTGTATAGACACCGATATATGACCTTCACCTTTCATAGCATCAATTCCGTTTTTGACCAAATTTTCAATAGTCCAACTGAAAAGTTCGAGGTTAAGGTTCACTAAAATAGTTTCATCTGGAGCATTCATTTCAAATGTAATTAACTTACTACTTCGAGACTTTAAATAGTCAAAAGACTCTTTTGTTGCCGTCACAATATTGGCAGTCTTTAATAATGGAATCGAGCCAATTTTACTAAAACGTTCGGTAATGGTTTCTAAACGATGAATGTCTTTTTCAATCTCAGCAATATAAGAGGGATTCACCGCTTCAGATTTTAGGAGTTCTGTCCAGCCAATAAGCGAAGAAAGTGGCGTTCCAATTTGATGTGCAGTTTCTTTGGACATACCTGTCCAGAGTTTGTTTTGAGAAGCGGTTCTGGAGCTCTTATAGTAAAAGTAGACAACTCCACTAAATAATAAAAAAATCAAGACAAGCGTAAAAGGATAATACTTTAGTTTGTTCAGTAGATCGGAATTCCCGTAGTAGATCGTTGATAGCGTCTCACCCTCATAAACGACCTCGATAGGAGTGTTTTCATTGCCAAATTTTAAACTTAAATTTTTGAGGTATTCTTGATTGTTGTCAGAGGGTTGTTTAATGTTTTTAGATTGAAAACTACCTTCAGAATTTTCAATAATCATCGGGGTAGTGGTATTGCTTTGAATTATTTTTAAAGGAAAATCACTAATATTCCCGTTGAGATCAATAATCTTTCCAAGTTCGATTTGTGCTTGAGAAAAATTCTCCATTTTGACGCGCTCCTCTTCTTTAAATTTTTGGAAAAAGCGATAAGTATTCCATAAAATCAATGAAATAATCAGGAATGAAATGGCAATCATTACCCAGCGTAAAACATGTTGTTTTGGAGAAATTTTCATTGGTATATATTTTTCAATTCTAAATATAATGTATTTATGCTAAATTTATTGTTTTATATTATTGCTTTCTACTTTTAGTTGGACTCATAATTTATTAAATTTGTAGATATTCAAAAAAATCGTTACATTAATACTCAATTTTAAAAATTAAAATGGAAATACAAGGAAAAATTAAACTTATCGGAGAAACGCAATCTATTGGTTCTAATGGATTTAAAAAACGCGAATTGGTTGTGACTACAGAAGAACAATATCCCCAACATATTATGGTGGAATTTGTTCAGGACAAAACGGACCTTTTAGATAGCTGCCAAGTTGGACAACAAATCAAGGTAGGGATCAACTTACGTGGTAGAGAGTGGATCAACCCACAAGGAGAAGCAAAATATTTTAATGCGATTCAAGGCTGGCGTATCGAAAACTTACAACAAGCGGCACCTGCTAATGCGGCACCTGTAGCTCCTGCACAAGCTTTTGAACCTGCAACTGATTTGACAGCAGACGAGCCAAACGATTTACCGTTTTAACAAAGGTTAAAACAAGGAACACTTCAATATAAAAAAGTATGAAGTGGCTGAATGAAATCATTGAATTTCCACCATTGACGGAGGCAAGCCCAGAAGGGCTTTTGGCAGTTGGTGGCGATTTGTCCCTCGAGCGCGTTTTGCATGCCTATCAAAATGGAATTTTTCCTTGGTATGAATCTGACCAGCCTATATTGTGGTGGGCGCCAGACCCTCGTTTTGTGTTGTATCCTCATAAGCTGAAGGTTTCAAAAAGCACTAAGCAAATGATGCGTAATCAATCTTTTGAAATTACTACAAATCGTAACTTCAAAGACGTTATTGAAGCCTGTGCCAACGTCAAACGGAATGCTCAATCGGGCACATGGATCACAGATGAAATGATCAATACCTATTGTGAGTTACACCATAGAGGTATAGCGAAATCTGTGGAGGTATGGCAAAATAAGAAATTAGTAGGCGGATTGTACGGAGTTGAATTGAATGATGCAATTTTTTGTGGAGAAAGTATGTTTAGTTATGTAAGTAACGCTAGTAAAATTGGGTTTACAACCTTTGTTCAAAACTCAAAGTATAAACTTATTGATTGCCAGTTACACACCGATCATCTTGAAAGTTTGGGAGCAGAACCTATTTCAAGATTAAAATTTATGAACTATTTAAAGCCCAATGACTGCGATATAAATAATTAAAATTAATTTGCTTATGCTCACCCAAGAAGATTTCGAATCATATTCAGGAATAGAATCATTTAAAAAGACTGTGCAGTCTAAAGTTTCGAACTCAAACTATGAGTCGTTGATTGAAACCATCGACTACGAATCAGAACTGTTAAAGCTGCAAGCCGAATTGGTGGACTTACAACAGTGGACTGCTAAACATAAAAAACGTGTTTGCGTGTTATTTGAAGGTCGTGATGCTGCTGGAAAAGGAGGCGCCATCCGCCGTTTTACCGAACACCTTAACCCCCGATCTGCGCGTTGTAGCACTAACCAAGCCAACAAAAATTGAAAAAGGACAATGGTATTTTAGACGTTATATCAAAGAACTGCCCGAACCTGGTGAGTTGGTATTTTTTGATCGAAGTTGGTACAACCGTGCGGTCGTAGAACCCGTGATGGATTTTTGTGGAGAAGAACAATATAAAAAATTCATGTTGCAAGTCCCTGAATTTGAGCACATGCTATATGAAGATGGTGTTGTTATTATCAAGTTTTGGTTTTCAATTTCAAAAAAAGAGCAAGAAAAACGCTTCAATTCTAGATTAAAAAACCCTTTAAAGCAATGGAAATTTAGTCCAGTTGATAAAGAAGGACAAAACAGATGGGACAAATACACCTTTTACAAAGAACAAATGTTTAGTAAAACCCACACCTCAATTAGTCCTTGGATTATCATAAAAACAAACAACAAAAAACAAGCGAGATTAGAAAGCATTCGACACGTTTTATCACATTTTGATTACGATCGTAAAGGAAGCTCAGATACAACAGTACTGCCAGATCCAAATGTTGTTCAACGCTATCACAGAATGATTACTCAAATCGATTAGTTATGGAGAATTTATCAGCCAAAAATTTAAAAAAACTTAATAGTAAACGAGGGCTTCAATTATTTCTAAGAGAAAATGATATGACGGTTCCTAAGGCGCTACGAATTTTGAATCATGAAGCACAATTAGAGCGACTCCAAGAAGAATTGATAAAACTCCAACAATGGGTTGAATCTGAAGGAGAGAAACTAGTTGTTATTTTTGAAGGACGAGATGCGGCTGGAAAAGGCGGTGCAATTCGACGGATTACACAACATTTAAACCCAAGAGAATTAAATGTAGTGGCCCTTTCAAAGCCAACCGACGAAGAAAAAGATCAATGGTATTTTCAGCGTTATATTAAAAATTTACCCCGTAATGGACAAATCACTTTCTTTGACAGAAGTTGGTATAACCGTGCCGTTGTAGAGCCCGTGAATGGATTTTGCACACAAAAGGAGTATGAGGTATTTATGAATCAAGTGAATCAATTTGAGAAAATGATTATTGAGTCTGGAATTCGGGTAGTAAAATTTTATTTCTCTATTTCTAAAGATGAACAATCGCGACGTTTTGAAGATATCAAATCAAGCCCTGTCAAAAAATGGAAATTCAGTAAAGTAGATGAATCTGCTTTGGGTCTTTGGGATGACTATACATCGTATAAAGCCAAAATGTTTGAGCAAACAAACACAGATATAGCGCCTTGGATCATCATCAGAGCCAATAGAAAAAGCCGAGCCAGAGTTGAGGTTATGGAGAAACTTTTAGAGCTTATTCCTTATAATAGCTAAACCTCATTATATCGGAAGCAAGTTATTTCATGATCGTTGACCATCCCCGTCGCTTGCATGTGCGCATACACAACGGTACTTCCGACAAACTTAAACCCACGACTTTTTAGGTCCTTACTTATTAGGTCGCTTAAGGGTGTATTTGGAGGTGCTTTTTTATAATCTTTAACCTTGTTTTTTAAGGGCTTTCCATCTAAAAACCTCCAGATATAGCTATTAAAACTACCAAACTCTTCTTGAATTTCAATAAAGGCTTGAGCATTAGAAATCGCCGCTTTTATTTTTAATTTATTTCGAATAATTCCTTTATCTGCGATTAAAGAATCAAATTTTTTAGTATTGTACTGCGCGATTTTAGTATAGTCAAACGCATCAAAAGCAGCTTTGAAATTTTCACGTTTTCGTAGAATGGTGATCCAACTCAAACCCGCTTGAAAGGTTTCTAAAATCAAAAACTCAAACAACTTTAAATCATTATATACAGGAACACCCCATTCCTGATCGTGATAAGCCTCATAGAGCGAGTCACCCACGCACCATCCACAACGTTGTTTTTGCAGTACCATGCCCTCAAGTTATAAAAAACTCATCTCTAAAAAGAATGAAATACTAATTAATTTTTCTTCTTCTCTAAATCCGAAGCTTTTTTGAGTGAACTCAATTCCTATCAATCCAGAGTTTTTAAACTCCTTATCAAACACTTCAGCTCCGAGTCCGACTTTGTAAAGAGACCCTGTTTCAAAGGTATTTCCAATTCCTAAAAGCCGCCCATAACTAGACCTTAGAAATATATTTTCATCATTCTGAATGACATTATATCGAAAACTCAAATGTAAGGGCAGAAATTGCAATCCAGACTCAGAATGCCAATCATACTCAAGGTTGATACCAATAGAACTTTTGGGGTCAAATTTATATCCAATTGTATTGTTTATAAAAAAAGCATTGAACCTAAAAAACACCTCATTATCTTCTTTATCTCCCGCTACATAATCTTCATTGATGGTCAACGTAGTCGCTACGCCAAGTTTATAGAACAAACCAAATTTTTCAGTGGTTTCTTGAGCAGATACTGCCATGACAAATAGAAATAGAATGAAATGTGAAATAGTTTTCATAAAGTTTTTTGATGGTTAATTTTAAAATCATTTTTAGCTTAAACCCGAAATAAATTCATCAATTGAAATGGCTTGATTAATGGAAAAGTCTCCGATCTTCGTACGTCGAAGTGCGGATAAATGTGCGCCTGAGTCCAACGCTTTTCCAAAATCATAAGCCAAAGAGCGAATATAAGTCCCTTTGCTACAGGTCACGCTAAAACCAACGGCTAAGCCTTCTATTTTTGTGATTTGAAACTCTTCAATGGTCACTTTTCGCGAGTCAATTTTTACGGCCTCCCCAGCCCGGGCAAACTCGTACAAGCGCTTCCCTTCTTTTTTTAAAGCAGAAAAAATTGGTGGAAATTGATCAATCTCCCCAATAAACTTCTTACTAGTTTCATGAATTAATTCGGGGGTAATATGTGTGGTTGGAAACTCCTGATCGATTGCTGTTTCAAGATCATAGGAAGGTGTAGTGCTGCCTAAAATAAAAGTACCAGTGTAAGTTTTGATTTGCCCCTGAAAAGTGTCAATTTGCTTCGTCATTTTGCCAGTGCAGATCACTAATAGTCCCGTAGCTAAAGGATCTAAGGTGCCTGCATGGCCCACTTTAATTTTTTTTAAATTGTATGCTTGGCGAATGTGCCAGCGTAATTTATTAACCACTTGAAAGGACGTCCATTCTAAGGGTTTATCGATCAATAATAGCTGTCCGTCTAAATAATCTTGAGCCGTTTTCATTTTGGATTAAAGTGTTATGATAATGGCTAAAACTCCGACGATGCAACAGTAATAAGCAAAGTATTTTAATTGGCTATTTTTAACCAAACGAATCATTAAGGTACAGGCAAAAAGTCCAGCGACAAACGCCGCTAAAAACCCCGAAGATAAGCTGCTAAAATTATCAGCATTGTAACTCAAATCACCGCTAATAAGATCCTTGGCTATTTTTCCGAAAATAAGCGGAATCACCATTAAAAAGGAAAAACGTGCTGCTTTCGATTTATCATTCCCTAACAACACAGAAGTTGAAATGGTTGCGCCTGAGCGTGAAATTCCTGGCAGCATCGCGATGGCTTGCGAAATTCCAATGATAAAAGCATCCCAAAACCCCACTTTTTTATCGGTTGTTTTAGCCCGATCTGCCATAAATAATAAGAAAGCGGTCACAATCAACATAACTCCAACAAGTAGAATGTTACTCCCAAAAAGCGCTTCTAACTCGTCTTCAAAAAGTATACCTACAAATCCAGCAGGCAGCATGGAAATCATTATTTTTACAATAAACTGGGTCTCCTCATTCCATTCAAACTTGAATAAAGCAGTAACGAGGGTAACGATGTCTTTTCTAAATATAATTAAGGTACTCAACGCAGTTGCGAAGTGAAGCACCACCGTAAAAATCAAACTGTCTTCTGGGATGGAATCATCACCAAGAAGCGCTTTTCCAATTTCTAAATGCCCACTAGAAGATACCGGTAAAAACTCGGTCAGTCCTTGTATAATACCTAGCAAAATGCTATCAAAAAAATCCATTTATTTTTTAAATTTTTTAAGAATGGCATATATCTGGATTCCAAATCCTATTAAAATAAGTGTCGGTGCCAATCGAATTCTTTGTGCGCTAAATATTTCAGGATTAAACACATTAGGATCGTCGGAACCGCCGCCTGCCATCAATACAAACCCTAAAGCGATAATTCCGAGGCCAAGAAACATCCATTTGTAATTTTGTTTCCCAAAAATAAAATTTTTATTTGTGGTTTCTTTTCGTTTTTGTTCTCCCATAATTAATTAAAATTTGTGAATGTATATGTTTTATTAAAACTAAATAAATAGTTTAAATTGATTTTGGTAGTTGGGTATATTAATAATAAAGTTGATCCGTTTTCAGGTTTAAAAAACGCTGCGTTGCAAAGAAAGTGCTCCACCAAGTAATTAAAATACCAATTAAAAAGATGGAGCCAAACAAGGCACTAATTGACAATTGATTTTGAATCAACTCAAATTCAGGAAATGATTTATCAACATAATACAACACTACACCCATGCCAATAAGGGCTAAAAGCGAGCCGGTAATTCCAAGTCGAATACTTCGCCAAATAAAAGGTCTACGGATAAATTTTTTGGTCGCTCCCACCATTTGCATGGTCTTAATAGAGAAGCGTTTTGAATAGACTGCCAATCGAATGGAGCTATTTATTAAGAGTACAGCGATTATTGTAAAAATTCCACTGATGATTAAAACCCATAAACTAAGCCGTTTTACATTGCTGTTCATTAAGGATACAAGGTCTTTATCATATTTAATATCCTCTACAAAGTTTTTTTTCAGTGTACTCTCAGAAATACTATCTAGCCGTCGTGCAGTTACATAATCAGCTTTCAGGTTCACTTCAATCGAATTTTTCAAAGGATTATAACCTACATCGTCTAAAAAGTCTTCTCCATATTCTAGTTTCATAAAATCAGCAGCAGATTCTTTAGAAATAAATTTTGTTTGTTTCACATAGTCCGAAAATGCCAAGCTTTTTTCGAGCTGCTTTATCTCAACTTCTTTAGAAGTATCTTCTAAATATATGGTGAGAATGACCTGTTCTTTAAAATTATCAGAAACCGATTTGGCGTTGAGTACTAACAACCCCAAGATTCCTAGCAAAAAAAGGACCAAACCAATGCTAAGCACGACCGAAAAATAGGACGAAATTAAACGGCGTTTTTGATGTTTTTCAAAAGATGAACTCATAGCAAATGTCTTATGATTGTAAAAGTATAAAAAAACTTACTTAAATGGCTAGTATTTCCCTGAAAACAAATTAACATTCCCTTCCAGAGGTCTTTCATGAAGTAGAGTTTTTTACTTGCCAAATAAACCGTAAATTTGCGCCTATTAATGACGTTTATATGATGTACAATTTCAATGAAATTGAGGCCAAATGGCAAAAATACTGGGCTGAAAATAAAATATTTCAAGCTGATAATAATTCAACGAAACCCAAATATTATGTTCTAGACATGTTTCCTTACCCCAGTGGTGCAGGACTCCATGTAGGACACCCTCTTGGTTATATAGCGTCCGATATTTACGCACGTTACAAACGCCATAAAGGGTTCAATGTATTGCATCCTCAAGGCTACGATAGTTTCGGATTGCCTGCAGAACAGTATGCCATCCAAACAGGGCAGCATCCTGCAGTGACTACCGAAGCAAATATAAAAACCTACCGTCGACAACTCGATCAAATGGGCTTTTCATTTGATTGGTCGAGAGAAGTGCGTACATCTTCGCCAGATTATTATAAGTGGACTCAATGGATTTTTATCCAATTGTTTAACTCATGGTATAATAATATCTCCAATAAAGCGGAATCTATTGAGGTGCTAGAAAAGTTATTTTCTACAGATGGTAATGCAACAGTGGATGCCGTCTGTGACGAAGGTATACCAGGGTTTACAGCGGAGGAGTGGAATGCCTTTTCTTTGGAACGTCAACAACAAATTTTATTACAATACAGATTAACATACTTAGCAGAAACAGAAGTGAATTGGTGCCCCGAATTGGGAACTGTTTTAGCGAACGATGAAATTGTAAACGGCGTCTCCGAACGTGGGGGCTATCCCGTGATTCGTAAAAAAATGACCCAATGGAGCATGCGAATTTCGGCCTATGCCGAGCGTCTTTTGCAGGGTCTAAACACAATCGATTGGACAGATGCCTTGAAAGAAAGTCAGCGGAATTGGATCGGTAAATCAGTAGGTGCTTCTGTGGTGTTCAACCTTAAAGAACACCCTTCAACGATTGAAGTATTTACCACCCGACCCGATACGATTTATGGGGTATCGTTTATGACACTTGCACCTGAGCACGAATTGGTGAATCAGATTACCACTCCGGCTCAAAAATCAGCAGTGGACTCCTATGTGTTGGCAACTGCAAAACGCAGCGAACGTGATCGAATGGCGGATGTAAAAACCATTTCAGGTGTATTTACGGGAGCCTATGCCGAACATCCCTTGACTAAAAAACCCGTCCCTGTTTGGGTAGGCGATTATGTTTTGGCAGGTTATGGAACAGGAGCCGTGATGTCAGTACCTTGTGGAGACCAGCGTGATTATGATTTCGCGAAACATTTTAACATAGAGATTCCAAATATTTTTGAAGGCGTTGATATCAGTGCGGAAGCCTATACCGATAAAGTCAAAACGATTATTGCGAACAGCGATTTTTTAAATGGACTTGCATATAAAGAAGCCTCCAAAATAGCCATTGAAACCTTAGAAGCAAAAGGCCATGGTTTGGGAAAAACAAATTATCGCCTCCGAGATGCGGTGTTTTCCAGACAGAGGTATTGGGGCGAACCCTTTCCAGTGTATTACGTGAATGGACTGCCACAAATGATAGCGGCTGAACACTTGCCAATCAGTTTACCAGAAGTTGAAAAATATTTACCAACTGAAGAAGGCGAGCCGCCATTAGGTCGTGCCGATGTTTGGGCATGGGACACCACTCGCAACAGCGTTGTAGAAAACAGTCAAATAGACCATCAAACCATATTTCCATTAGAATTGAACACAATGCCAGGATGGGCGGGGAGTTCTTGGTATTTCAACAGGTATATGGATGCGCACAATCCAAATGAATTTGCGAGTTCCGAAGCCTTGAATTACTGGAAAGAAGTAGATTTGTACATAGGCGGTAGCGAGCATGCCACAGGGCATTTGCTATATGCACGTTTCTGGCAAAAATTCTTATTTGATTTAGGCGTGGTTCCAGTGGATGAGTTTGCCAAAAAACTGATCAATCAGGGAATGATTTTGGGAACGAGTGCGTTTGTAGGAAGAGTCGAAGGAACGCATACGTTTATTTCTGTAGATCAAATTACGACAGAATCCATTCAGTGGATTCATGCAGATGTTTCTTTTGTAAATGCATCGGATGAATTAGATATAGAGGTGTTTAAATCTTGGAGAGAAGAATTTAAAAACGCAGAGTTTATCACAGATAATGAAGGTCTTTTTAAAGTGAAAAGAGAGGTCGAAAAAATGTCTAAATCCAAATACAATGTCGTAAACCCCGATGCAATTTGTGAACAGTATGGTGCTGATTCACTTCGTTTATACGAAATGTTTTTAGGGCCTTTAGAACAATACAAACCGTGGAATACTTCGGGAATTACAGGTGTTCATAATTTCCTTAAAAAATTATGGAAACTATATATTGGTCAAGAGGGGCTTAAAATTACAGAGACGGAGCCTTCAAAAGAGAATTTAAAATCCCTTCATAAAACCATCAAAAAAGTCACCGAAGACATAGAGAATTTCTCGTTTAATACCTCGGTCTCAACCTTTATGATTGCAGTCAATGAGCTGACCGCTCAAGGCTGTGTTTCCAAAGAAGTCTTGGAACCGCTATTGGTGTTGATCGCACCCTACGCACCACATATTGCAGAAGAATTATGGGCGCGGTTGGGTCATTCAGAATCGATCACTACGGCTAAGTTTCCAGAATTTGACGCGAGTCACCTAGTGGAAAGCACCAAAGCTTATCCCATTTCCTTCAATGGTAAAATGCGATTTACGATCGAATTATCATTGGATTTAAGTAAAGAGGACATAGAAACGGCTGTCATGGGGGATGAGAAAACGCTCGCACAGTTAGATGGGCGCGTCCCGAAAAAAGTGATTGTTGTACCTGGTAAAATTGTGAATATTGTTGGATAATATAGATTCTATTGAGGTTATCGGGCTCATTGCGGCTTGCTTAACCACTTATGCGTTTTTACCACAAGTGTATAAAACATGGAAAACCAAAGATGTGTCGGGCTTTTCATTGCCTACCTTTTCTTTGTTTTTTGTGGGGATTATATTTTGGTTGGTTTACGGTATTTTAAAAGGCAGTTTATCGATGATCTTAGCAAACACGATCACCTTGGTGTCGTCATTTACATTGTTGGTTTTTATTTATAAATACGGAAAACGTTAGAAGTTACAGTTCGTCTTTCAGGTTTTTGGAAGAAACCAGCTATATTTTAATTTGTCGATCAATTTGTTGATCTAAGGAAATAAAGGTTTCAGTTCTTGAAACTCCAGAGATGGGTTGAATTTGTTTATTTAAAACAGACATGAGGTGCTCGTTGTCCTTACACAGAATTTTGATTAAGACACTCCAGTTTCCAGTGGTGTAGTGGCATTCCAATACTTCAGGAATTCTTTTGAGCTGCTTGACAGCGTCTGAATTATTTTTGGCTTTGTCCAAAAACACTCCCACAAATGCCATAGTTGTATATCCCAAAACTTTTGGGTTCAACACAAACTTAGAGCCTGCTATAAGTCCTGAGCTTTCTAATTTTCGCAACCGTTGATGAATGGCAGCACCCGAAATTCCAATAGAACGTGCAATTTCTAGCACCGGAGTTCTTGCATCTTTCATAAGAGCCCTTAGGATTGTTTTATCAATACCATCAATTTCTAGAGTTTTATTCATTTTTACTTGAATTATCAAATTTACAAACCAAAAGTATTTAAATTATTTCAATTTATAACTAAATTATTGATTTAAGGGATTGTATCCTAAGTATTCACACTCTTTTTCATTAAATATGATACCAAAATCTTTTAATTCATTTAATATAGGATTGTATAATTCTTTTTTAGTTGGAACTTGAACACCATAGCTTTGTATTTTGTTGTTTAATATAGCTAAAGTGGCAATAGCTACGGGCAAACCTACGGTTTTTGCCATTGCAGTGAATGTTTGGTCGTCGCCTGTACATACCATAGTCGCATCAATTTGATGTTTTTTACCATCCAATTCGTAGCCAAACTTGTGATACATTACGATCATATCTTTGTCTTCCGGACTCAAAGTCCAGCTGTCCAAAAGTATTTTTTGAAGAATTTGTGCTGGTGTGGCGTTTTTTAAATCTACTTTTTTGTCTTGGCTAAAGATGTCCAGTTCTTCTAATTTTTCCCACACAATATCATCCTGATCAATCTTTAATTGATACCTTAATTTTAATTCCACAGAATCTGTAGGGCTGTAAGGTAAAAACGAATTCACAAAACTTCGATAGCTCATGTTTTCGCTGTCTGCGATGGTATAGCTGTCATCAGTCATCCCAAGAACTACAAAAATTTGCCATGCCCTGCTAAAACCAACCCGTCGTATTGTTCCTCGATACAGCGTTTTAATGGCCTCCAGTCCATATACATCTTGATATTTAAGCGAATCTCTATTGGCATAGGCTTCAAAGCGTCCGTATCCTTCTACCTCTAGGAATTCTGTCCGTCTAAACAAGCGGTGGTAAGGAATGTACTTAAATTTCCCTTCTTGCAGGAACTTTGCAGCACCACCTTGTCCCGCCAATACCACATTGCGAGGATTCCAAGTAAACTTGTAATTCCAAAGATTTGTATCACTTTCCGGAGCCATCAACCCTCCTGTAAACGATTCAAAAAGAAGCATCTTTCCCCCAGACTCTCTAATGCGATCGATTACCTGCATGGCACTCATGTGATCAACTCCAGGGTCCAATCCAATCTCGTTTAAAAAGACCAAATTTTTAGCTTTTGCTTGTGCGTCCAAAGCTTTCATTTCTTTACTTACATAAGACGCCGTTACCATGTGTTTTCCGAATGCCAAGCAATCTTTAGCGACCTCTATATGAAACCTAGCTGGCAGCATAGATACCACAATGTCGGCATTTTGAACTGCTTGTTCTCGTGCGATTTTGTCAAAAATATCAAGTTTAAGTGCGTTTGCTTTGGGATGATTTCCAATCCACTTTATTGCATTTGAGGTGTCCAAATCTCCAATAGTGATGTTTAAATTCTCTGAAATTGATTTATCTAAAAAATACTTTATGAGGTAAGATGCAGACTTCCCTGCTCCGATGATTAAAATGTTTCGCATATTGATGATAGATTCTTACTTTTGTGATTAGTTTGACTACTAAAGTAGTAAATTGTACCCCTTATAGAACAAGATGGACAGAAAAATATTTTTATTAGCGAGTTTTATAGGAGGACTTGGCGTTGTCTTAGGAGCCTTTGCCGCACACGGTTTGAAACCCTTGCTCAGTATTTCAGCATTTGAGAGTTTTAATACAGGCATTCGCTATCAAATGTACCATGCCTTTTTGTTGTTTTTTATTGGCATCACCACGCACATCAAACCCAATCAAAAATCGATTTTATTTAAACTCATTTTTATAGGTGTATTGTTGTTCTCGGGCTCTATATATTTATTGTCGACCAACGACTTGACCCTCTTTGATTTTAAAGTCATCGGATTCATCACACCTGTTGGGGGGCTGTTTTTGATCGCTTCATGGGTGCTGTTATTTACATATTTTTTTAGAATTAAAAAGTAATTTGTTTTTCATTTAATATTATTCAATACTTTTGTAAGATCAAATAATTTGATAAATATGGTACAACCAAAATCTACTACGAAAACGATTTCGTTAAAATCTTACGGAATAACGTCCTCAAAAGTTCATTACCAACTATCACCAAATGAGTTGCACGCTCTGACAATTACAAAAAAACAAGGGGTTGAAACCAGCTCAGGTGCCTTGGCAATACAGACGGGCGAGTTCACGGGACGCTCTCCAAAAGACCGATTTATCGTTAAAGATTCCATTACCAAAGATCGTATTTGGTGGGGAGATGTCAATATTCCATTTTCTACAGACGATTTTGATGCGCTCTACGATAAAGTGACGAATTATCTCTTCGAAAAAGAAATTTTTGTAAGGGATAGTTACGCCTGTTCCGATCCCGCATACCGCACCAATATTCGGGTGATTAACGAATACCCTTGGAGTAATTATTTTGCCTATAATATGTTTTTAAGACCTACGGAATCTGAATTGAAAGATTTTGATCCGGAGTGGACAGTGATCAATGCCCCTGGTTTTATGGCCGATCCAAGTAAAGACGGTACCCGTCAGCATAATTTTGCCATTTTAAATTTTACAAAAAAAATAGCACTTATTGGCGGTACTGGATATACAGGTGAAATTAAAAAAGGTATTTTTTCGGCTTTAAATTTTATACTACCAGTGTTCAAAAACACCTTACCTATGCATTGCAGTGCCAACGTTGGGAAAGAGGGTGATACGTCCATCTTTTTTGGGCTTTCAGGAACTGGAAAAACAACCCTTTCTACCGATCACCACCGTCATTTGATAGGAGATGATGAACATGGTTGGACTAGTGAAAATACCATTTTCAACTTCGAAGGCGGCTGTTACGCAAAGGTGATAAACCTTTCTAGAGACAATGAGCCTGAAATTTACGATGCCATAAAAAAAGGTGCCATTCTAGAAAATGTAGTGATGGACGCGAAAGGGGAGGTGGATTATTCAGACACGACCATCACACAAAATACACGTGTGAGTTATCCGCTTCATTTTATAGATAATATTCAGCCCAATTCTATTGGCAAAAACCCTAAAAACATTTTCTTCCTTACCGCCGATGCTTTTGGCGTATTGCCTCCCATTTCTAAATTAACGCCTGGTCAAGCGGCTTATCATTTTATATCGGGTTACACCGCTAAAGTTGCAGGTACAGAAGCGGGAGTTACGGAACCTGTCCCTAGTTTTTCTGCCTGTTTTGGAGCGCCTTTTATGCCCTTGCATCCCACGAAATACGCTGAAATGTTAAGTGCTAAAATGAAAGCAACAGGTGTAAATGTTTGGCTGGTAAACACTGGATGGACTGGTGGGCCTTATGGAATTGGAACGCGCATGAAATTGTCGTTCACCCGTGCGATGATCAACGCCGCGATGGATGGCACTTTAGAGGCCGCAAATAAAGACAACTACCACATCCATTCCGTTTTTGGAGTGCTTCAGCCAAGACTGTGTCCTAACGTGCCAACGGAAGTATTAAGCCCTCGACAAACCTGGAAAAATGATGAAGGGTTTTATGAAATAGCTTATAAATTAGCAGCCTCTTTTAAAACGAATTTCCAAAAATTTGAAAGCTATGCCAATGAGGAAATTATGGATGGCGGCCCAAAAGTCTAATCTAATTTGGTTTTTATCTATTTAAAAAATAAAAAATTGTAATTTTAGGGTTCACAATGAACCAATGAAGTATTTAGTTTTTGTCTTACTTTTCTGTTTTTTTTATTCATGTAATTATTATGAAAAAAAGAAATTGAATTCCGATACGATTTTAATGGAAGAATTAAAAACATTTAATTGGAACGAAGTCGATCGTTACCCAAATTTTAAAAGCTGTACGGATTCGATCGACTTTCAGGACAACAAAAATTGTTTTGAACAAACCATTACCTCCCATATTTCCGAATATTTTAGTACACAAAACATCATCGTAACCCAAGCGGTGAGCGATACAATTCTCATCGATTTGTTGGTGTCTAATAGTGGCGAAATTCAAATCTCTCAAATTCAATCACAAGAATTGACCAAACAACAAATTCCAGATTTAAATTCCATTTTAAGGAGTAGTTTAAAAGGACTTCCCAAATTATATCCTGCTATTAAAAGAAGTCAACAAGTGCAAACGGCATTTCAATTGCCAATAATTCTTAGGGTAGATTAATGGCAGAAGAAAAGATTATATTAGGGATTGACCCCGGAACTACAATTATGGGATTTGGACTGATTAAAGTCAAAGGAAAAACCATGGAGTTTTTACAATTGAACGAGTTGTTACTTCAAAAATACGACGATCATTATTTGAAACTCAAACTTATTTTTGAGCGTACCATTGAATTGATCGATACATTTCACCCTGACGAGATTGCGATTGAAGCACCTTTTTTTGGTAAAAATGTACAAAGTATGTTAAAGCTCGGTAGGGCGCAAGGCGTGGCGATGGCGGCCGGACTTTCAAGAGAAATTCCGATTACTGAATATGCTCCTAAAAAAATCAAAATGGCCATCACAGGAAATGGAAATGCCAGTAAAGAACAAGTGGCTAAAATGCTGCAAAGTCTTTTGAATTTAAAAGAGTTACCTAAAAATTTAGATTCAACAGATGGATTGGCAGCGGCAGTTTGTCATTTTTACAACCAAGGAAAAGTCACTGGTGGAAAAAGTTACACCGGTTGGAGTGCCTTTGTGAAGCAAAACGAAAGTAGAGTTAAAAAATAAAACCACTATTATGGACACAGAAGCTCTCAAATATCCTATTGGGAAACCAAAGATTCCCGCCAAAATTGAACCTGCTCATATCCAAGACTGGATACAGGCAATACAACAGTTCCCCTCGTTGGTAGCAAAAGAAGTGATGCATCTGGCAAACAAAGAACTGCGTTATAAATACCGCCCAGACGGTTGGAGTATTCAACAAGTGGTTGGGCATTGTATCGATAGCCACATGAACAGCATCATCCGTTTTAAACTGGCATTGACTGAAGACACTCCTACCATTAAGCCTTACGACGAGGCACCGTGGGCAGAGTTGACCGACACTGTAAATTATAACATCCAAAGTTCGACGACTCTTTTGGCTGGAATCCATCAGCGGTGGGTGTTTTTATTAGAGCAATTAGACCATTCACAATTAAAAAGAACCTATCTCCATCCCGACGGGAATGAATTAGTTACTTTGGAAGAAGGCTTGGCAATATATGCTTGGCATTGCAATCATCACTTACAACACATTATCAATGCGAAAGCATTCAAATATTAATCTAAAAAACCCATTTTAGTGTCTGGTATTTATATCCACATTCCATTTTGTAAAAAAGCCTGTCACTATTGTAACTTTCACTTTTCGACGAATCAAAATTCTAAATCGGCATTTATCAAAGCCATTTGTAAAGAACTTATGCTTCGAAAATCGGAATATAAATCCCAAGAAATTCAATCGATTTACTTCGGAGGTGGCACCCCAACCGTTTTGGAAGTTTCGGAGTTAGAGGCAATTCTTCTGGCGGTTTATGAACATTACAAAGTGTCCGACACTGCTGAAATTACGCTTGAAGCCAACCCAGATGATCTGGATGCGGAAAACATAAAAGCTCTTTCAAACACAAAAATAAACCGATTAAGCATCGGAATTCAATCCTTTCATGAATCGGATTTAACGGCAATGAACAGAGCTCACAATGCTGACGAGGCTAAAAATTGTTTAGAAATAGCCACGACTTATTTTGATAACATCACCATCGATTTAATGTTTGGGATGCCCACAATGACGGTTGAGCAATGGCGACAAAATCTACAAACTGCTTTTGCATTTGGAATCAAACATCTCTCCTGTTACGCCCTCACCGTAGAGCCAAAGACTGCTTTGGAGCATTTTATCAAAAAAGGAAGTCACCCACCGATGGACGATGAGTTAGCAGCCAAACATTTTGAGGTATTACTAGAGGAAACCTCAATGCAAGGATTGACCCATTATGAAACCTGTAGTTTCGGACATCCTGAATATTTTTCAAGACACAATACAAGTTATTGGTTGGGGAAAACCTATATGGGTGTGGGGCCTTCGGCACATTCGTTTGATGGGGTTCAAAGAAGTTGGAATGTTTCAAATAACTCCAAGTATATCAAATCATTGGTAGTCGATGTAAGACCGTTTGAATCCGAAGTCTTATCTTTAAAAAATAGATTTAACGAATACATCATGACAGGTTTGCGAACGATATGGGGCGTTTCTCTTGAGAAAATTGAAACTGATTTTGGGGTAGACATTAAAGTACAATTACTGGAAAATTCAAAAAAATTCAGAACTTCTAAGACCCTTATTTTAGAGGATAATCATTTAAAAATCACAAGAACTGGAAAGTTTTTTTCGGATGGAATTGCCTCCGATTTGTTTTTAGTTTAATTAAATTTATATTTAGCCTATAAACCATCCATAACTAAAACTTGATACTCAAAAAAATGATTAAATGGATGTAATATACTTGCACTGAGCGCAGTCGAAGTGTGACCGTTATAAAACAAATAAGATAAACATGAAAGCAATTATTCAAGCCAACAGCCGTACCTACACTATTTATATAGATCAGCCTTTGGATATTTCTATTCCATTTCGTGCTTCTAAAGAGAATGTAAATGCATGGTATTTGCCACCGCCCAAGATTTATCCAGCCAAAGTAAAAGGATGGACTGGAAGCGTCAAAGAAGGTGCTGCGGTTAATTTTAACACCATCGAATTTAACCCGCATGCACACGGAACGCACACAGAATGTGTGGGGCATATTACTGAAGAAGTCTATACGATCAATGCCTGTTTGACCCAATTTTTGTTTGTGGCGGAAGTCATAACCGTGGTTCCAGAATCCTTAAATGGCGACTTTATTATTTCCGAAAAACAATTGCGTTATGCAATAGGAAATAAAAAAAGAGAAGCGGTGGTGATCCGAACACTTCCCAACACAACCGATAAACTAAGCCGACAATACGCACATACAAATCCGCCCTACCTTACGGAAGCTGCTGCTATTTATCTCCGAGAAAAGGGAGTGAAGCATTTATTAGTTGATACGCCAAGTGTGGACAAAGAAAAGGACGATGGACAGCTTTTGGCACATAAAGCTTTTTGGAATGTTGAGGGTAAAATGCGCATGGATGCGACGATCACGGAACTGATTTATGTACCTAACTCAGTGTTGGATGGTAAGTATATTTTGAACATATTAATTGCACCTTTTGAAAATGATGCTTCGCCTAGCAAGCCGATTCTGTACAAATTATATGATAAAGAAACTCCAAAACTCTGATGATCACAATTGATGCCATCCAATCCTTTTGTTTAAAAAAAGAGTACACAACTGAAGAATTTCCTTTTGATGAAAATACCCTGGTATATAAGGTCTTAGGAAAAATATTTACCTTGTGTCCACTGGAAGCATGGGAAGAAGGAAAGCCGTCCATTACATTAAAATGTGACCCTGATTATGCTGAGAAACTCCGAAACGACTATGACTCCATTCACTCTGGATTCCACACCAATAAAAGGCATTGGAACACCATTTATCTGAGTAATTGTGGATTTCCACCTCAGTTTCTTTTTGAACTCATTGACCATAGCTATGCCATGGTGGTTCAAAATATGCCCAAGAAATTAAGCAGTCAACTCAAATCAAGTATTTAAAGTCTGATGGGACTAGTTGGTTCATGTAGTGCATTTTAATAGAATATTAATCAGAGTTTTATTAATATTTATGTAGTTTTGATAAACCAATTTTTCTAAAGTTATGAAACAGTTATTTTTACTTTTAAGCCTTTGTTTTTCTGTGATGAGTCATGTGTCTGCTCAAACAGAATTAGACCTCATTAATGCCGTTAATTTAGATGCTTTAAGTTTAACGGTCCAGGAATTTACGGGCGAAGTCGCAACGAATGTTGGTGGGAATACCGTGACTATATTGAATAGAGAGGAAGCCAATAATGACCTTGCTGCAGATTATTTAGTTGAAAAATTTAATGCGATGGATAATTTAACAGTCAATGATCAAGCCTTTAATATCAATGGACGCAACATTATTGCAACGCAGCTAGGGAAAACCAATCCAAACGATATTTATATTATTTGTGCACATTACGATTCAAAGGCAGACTATTGTGCAGATGACAATGCTTCTGGAACGGCAACCGTCTTAGAAGTTGCACGAATTTTATCGACCCAATGTATGGACAACACGCTGGTTTATGCGTTGTGGGATGAAGAAGAAATTGGACTTAGAGGAGCTAGTTTTTATGCCACGCAGGCCAGTAACAATGAGGATAACATATTGGGTGTTTTAAACATTGACATGATGGGATATGATGGCGATGATGACGATGATTTTGATATTGATGTGCGCCCCATTGCAAATTCTCTAGCAATGAAAGATGACTTGGTAGGCTTGTTAGCCACCTATGGTTTTAATTTAAACGTCAATGTGGTGAATCCTGGAACCCCAGCTAGTGATCATGCACGTTTTTGGGATCAAGGATTTTCTGCGGTGTTGGTGGGTGAGTCTTGGGAAAATAGCGATCAAACGCCTCATTACCATTCTTCTAACGATCGTTACAGCACCTTGGATTTGCCTTATTTTCACGAGATTGCAAAATTGATTATGTCTTATATGGTCACGAAAGGAGGTTTGCTGTCCGTTGACAATTCCCTCACGATGAGCCCCTCGACTTTGACCTCAAATATGGATAATGCCAGCTATCAATGGTTTGATTGCAGTACGAATCTTCCATTAACAACTGAAGTCAGTCAATCATTTTCTCCGGCTGCAAGTGGTAGTTATGCTGTTGAAGTGACTGTAGGATCTTGTACGGAATTAAGTTCTTGTATTGATTTCACATCCTTAGATGCGGAGACTTTCAAATTAAATACGATTAAAGTCTTTTCGAATCCCGCTTCATCAATACTCAATATTGAACATCCTTCAAATAATGAAATGATACTTGAGTTATTCTCGATAGAGGGTAAGAAAATTCTCAAAAAAGTTTTAACAGAAAAACGCACAAAATTAAATATCAGTCAATTCTCTTCAGGGGCGTATTTTGTGCGTATAATACAAAACAAAAAAGTTTTCTCACAAAAAATAGTGATTGGTAAGTAGGTTATAATCTGTTTAAGAATCGTTCTACTTTACTCCAAAGACCCTGTTTCATATGTGATTTTGAAATACTACTCTGAACAGCTCCGATGTAATAATCAACGGGGGCAAAATCATCGGTAAGAACAGGTAGGTCGTTAGGAATTTCTTTATGCCAAAACTTTTGAAGGCGGTTGTTTAAATCTGAAGATTCACTTGAAAACGGATAGATTTTATCTTTAGACTTTGAGGCGATTAAAAATATATTTTGTATAGTTTGTCCATTTTGCGAATCATGTAATGGATATACAAATAACTGAGGGAAGACCGTTTTAAAAGTTGCATATTCCGCTCTGAAAAACTTCCCCGAATCGCCTTCAATCGATGAGATGATATTCAAAATTACAATGCCATTGTCGTTCAAAATGTCATGCATTTTTTGTGCGGATTCTTGCGTTGTGAGTTGATAGGGAATTGAATAGGAGGAGTTAAACGCATCTCCAAGAATTACATCATAAGTTTTATCGGTATGGTTTAAATACGTCCGGCCGTCGTTATGAAATATAGTGAGTCGGGGGTCTTCTTTTAATTTAAAATAGTCCCTTGCCAACTGTGTCACTTTAGGATCAATTTCAACCACATCAATCTCGGCATTTGGGTAGGTTTTGAGGTAGCTTTTTGGAAAGGAATATCCAGCACCACCCAGCATTAAACAGCTCTTAAAATTAGAATAAAAATGACGTATCAAATGGTAGCTTTTGGCATATTCAGAAACCAATGCGTCCGATTCTAAGTACATGGACGAATGGCCTTCGTTATTGATGCCCATTCTTCGGATTGTAAGGTCTTGTCCCTGATGTTTCGTATCGGTAATAAATACTCTATTATAAGGAGTGTCAATATCAATGAACCCATTTTTAATTAAAAGTGTATCCAAAAAATTAAAAGCAATCAATCCCATCACAAGAAATACTAAGACAGCCATTTTTGATTTGATGTTTGCTTTTAGAGATAAAATAATAGAAATCACCACTAAAATAATGGCTAAAAATATTAATAATTTATTAGTTCCAAATAAAGGGATTAGGTAAAATCCCGCAAAGAGCGTCCCAAAAATACTTCCTGCAGTCGAGAGTGCGTATAGATTTCCAATGGTTCGCCCCGTATTTTCTAAGCTGCTGAGTTTTAGCTTTGCGGCATAGGGGGAAACCATGCCTAAAAATATACTTGCTGGCATGAATAGAACAACGGATGCAATGACAGATGCGACACGAATTTCTCCAACATTTTTTTGAAGAAATAGCAGTAAAACATCTTTAATCCCGATGGTGATGGCAATACAAATTGCTGCTAAAAGAATGATTCTTGCCAAACGTGACATGGAGGCATTTTTATCTGCTTGTCTTCCGCCTAGGTAATAGCCAAGACTCAGACTTGCGAGGATAATTCCAATGAGGCTGGTCCATACAAATAAAGAGGTGCCCAAAAAGGGGCCGATGACTCTTGAGCCGACAAGCTCAAATACCATAACTACTGCACCACATACAAAAACGGCAAATTCTAAGATGTATTTTAATTTCATGTTTTCGGTTAAGTTAGGCTACTAAACTAAATAAAACTGGGGAGTTTTACAAGGTTTATGAACGAAGTGCTGTAAAATACTTGTAAAATAAAGGAATTGTTTCGATGCCTTTAAAGTAATTGAAAAGCCCAAAATGTTCGTTAGGGGAGTGGATGGCGTCACTGTCCAATCCAAATCCCATCAAAATAGTTTTACTCTTTAATTCTTTTTCAAATAAGGCCACAATAGGAATACTCCCCCCGCCACGTTGTGGTATTGGTGTGGTTCCAAAGGTGTCTTTATAAGCCATCGCAGCGGCTTTATATCCAATTGTGTCGATAGGGGTTACATAGCCTTGACCTCCATGATGGGGGGTCACTTTTACAGTCACTCCTTCTGGAGCAATGCTTTCAAAATGAGCTTTAAATAGCAACGTAATTTCCTCACAATCTTGATTGGGAACGAGGCGCATTGATATTTTCGCATAAGCTTTGCTTGCAATAACGGTTTTTGCACCTTCACCAGTGTAGCCCCCCCAAATACCATTCACATCTAGTGTGGGACGAATGGAGTTGCGTTCATTGGTTGAGTAGCCTTTTTCACCATAGACCGCGTTAATATCTAAAGACTTTTTATAGTCTTCTAAAGAGAACGGCGCTTTCGCCATTTCTGTACGTTCTTCGGCAGATAAATTTTCGACATTATCATAAAATCCAGGAATAGTGATGTGGTTGTTTTCATCGTGTAAAGAGGCGATCATTTTTGCCAACACATTGATTGGATTTGCGACTGCTCCGCCATAAATTCCAGAGTGTAAGTCTCTATTAGGCCCTGTTACTTCAACTTCTACATAACTCAGACCTCTTAGCCCAGTTGTAATAGAGGGTGTATCTTTAGCAATCATTCCGGTGTCCGAAATTAAGATCACATCATTTTTTAGTTTGGTGGTGTTGTTTTTAACAAATTCAGCTAGGTTTTCGCTACCGACTTCTTCTTCGCCTTCAATCATAAACTTAACATTACACGGCAATTGATCCGTTGAGGTCATAAATTCAAGGGCTTTGACGTGCATATACATTTGGCCTTTATCGTCACAAGCGCCTCGTGCAAAAATGGCACCCTCGGGATGGAGTTTAGTTTTTTTAATAATGGGTTCAAAGGCTGGAGCGTCCCAGAGTTCAATAGGATCTGCTGGTTGCACATCATAATGACCATATACTAAAATTGTTGGAAGCTTAGGGTCTATCAGTTTTTCTCCATAAATGATTGGGAACCCTTTAGTTTGACAAATTTCAACAGCATCACAGCCGGCAGCTTTTAGACTGTCCGCTACAAAATTAGCTGCTTTAAATACATCTTTACTATGAGCTGAGTCCGCACTCACAGACGGAATTTTAAGAAGCTCGAAAAGTTCTTGAACGAAGCGGTCTTTGTTTGAGTCGAGATATGACTGAAGTGAATTCATAGTTTAATTTTTGTGAGTGTAAAGCTACAAAAATCATCCTAGAAAATAGTTCACTGTACTATTTGTATTTATAAACTATTGTTTATATTTGCGTCCCTATTAAATGTATGTTTAGCGGGCGTGGTGGAATTGGTAGACACGCTAGACTTAGGATCTAGTGCCGCGAGGTGTGGGAGTTCGAGTCTCCCCGCCCGCACTAAACAAAAATCAAGCTTCTCATTTTGAGAAGCTTTTTTTATATACTTTTATCAAGTGAATAATTATGATGTTTTAATAGTAGGTGGAGGTGCAGCAGGTTTTTTTGCGGCTATCAATACGGCGACTCAAAATCCAAACCTTAAAATTGCTATTTTAGAACGGGGTTCTAATGTGCTTTCTAAAGTTAAAATTTCTGGCGGCGGTCGCTGCAATGTAACCCACGCCGAATTTATCCCTGATGAGTTGGTCTTAAACTACCCTAGAGGTAAAAAAGAATTGCGAGGCCCCTTTCATAACTATATGACGGGTGACACCATGCAATGGTTTGAAGAGCGTGGCGTGCCCTTAAAAATTGAAGAAGATGGACGTGTTTTTCCTGTTTCCAATTCGTCGCAAACCATTATAGATTGCTTTTTAGAGGAAATTAAAATACACAAAATTGAGGTTTTACTAAATCATTCTGTGCAGGGCATTTCTAATGAAAATAACACTTGGGAATTAAATACTACAAAAGGTGTTTTTAGATCCCCTAAGCTTCTAATTGCAACAGGAAGTAACCCTAAAATCTGGAAGCTATTAGAATCGCTTGGTCATCAAGTGATTTCTCCAGTCCCTTCTTTGTTTACATTTAACATCAAAGATACCCGTCTTAAAACCATCCCTGGAGTAGTGGCTACTGACGTCCATATTTCTGTAGTGAATAGTACTTTAGAATCCGAAGGTCCGTTGCTCATAACCCATACAGGGTTAAGCGCACCTTCCATTCTAAAACTGTCTGCCTATGGCGCTTTGGAATTGGCCGAAAGACAGTATAAATTTCAGATTAAAGTAAATTTCATCAAACAAGAGTTCTCAGTATGCGTAGAACGTTTGTTAGAAATTAAAACGGAATTCCCTAAAAAATTAATAATAAAATCGGCCCAATTTGATCTTCCAAAACGGTTGTGGGAACAATTGGTGATTGCCGCACAACTCCCTAACGATCTGCGTTGGGCTGAGGTCAATAAACAACAGCTACAAGAAGTTGCAAGTCAACTTACAGAAGCGATGTTTAAGGTACACGGAAAAAGCACCTTTAAAGAAGAGTTTGTTACGGCAGGTGGCGTGGAGTTAAAAGGGATCAGTTTTAAAACCTTTGAAAGTAAACACTTTAAAAATTTGTATTTTGCAGGAGAAGTCTTAAATATTGATGCGGTTACTGGCGGTTTCAATTTTCAAAATGCATGGACCAGTGCTTTTATTGCTTCACAACAGCTATCTAAATAACAAATAAATAAAGGGAAGTTAGTATCTTTGTCCTTAATGCCAATTTCATGATTGTAAACGAATTCATTCCAAAACCATATCAATATCTTTTAGACAGCGGTGCCGTTGCTTACAGCGCTCCGAGTAACATTGCTTTGGTAAAATATTGGGGAAAAAAAGCACATCAAATCCCAGCAAACCCGTCTATCAGTTTTACACTTGAAAAGTGTAAAACCACCACCACACTCAAGTTTGAAGAAAAGACGTCTGAAGGGTTTTCGTTTGACGTGTTTTTAGAAGGGGTTTTACAGGAAGATTTTAAACCAAAAATCGAACAGTTTTTCAATAGAATTGAAATGTATCTCCCATTTTTAAATTCGTATCATTTTGTGATTGAAACTTCAAACACCTTTCCACATAGTTCAGGTATTGCCTCTTCTGCTTCAGGAATGAGTGCTTTGGCATTGTGTTTAATGCAGATAGAGCGGCAATTAAACCCGGATATTTCACAAAACTACTTCAATAAAAAAACGTCCTTTTTAGCCCGATTGGGGTCTGGGAGTGCCTGTCGAAGTATAGAAGGCGATTTAATAGTGTGGGGTGCCCATGCTAATATTGAAGGCAGTTCAGATTTAGTAGGGGTAAAATATCCTTACGAGGTCCATCAAAAATTTAAAAACTACCGCGACACCATTCTTTTAGTCGATAAAGGCGAGAAGCAAGTGAGCAGTACCGTCGGCCATAATTTGATGCACGACCATCCATTTGCTGAACAGCGTTTTGCACAAGCACACTCCAACATGGAAGCCTTAATTCCGGTTCTAAAAGCGGGAGATTTAAACGCATTCATTAGCATAGTAGAACGTGAAGCACTCACACTGCACGCCATGATGATGAGCAGTGATCCGTATTTTATATTAATGAAACCAAACACCCTAGAAATCATAAATAAACTCTGGGCATTCAGGGCAGAAACAGGGTTACACATTTGTTTTACACTCGATGCCGGTGCAAATGTCCATGTGTTGTTTCCTGAATCTGAAGCCGAAGAAATTCAAGAATTTATAAAAACTGAATTGGCAGTGCACTGTCAAAACGGACATTATATTGAAGACAAGTTGGGGCAGGGTGCGCAACCAATAAAAAATTAATGTATATTTGAATTATAATTAATCGACGTGAATTCTAAGCATAATTCATTTTTATGAAAGGCCCCCTTTTTTATTCTAAAATCTTACTCTTCGGAGAGTATGGAATCATCAAAGATTCTAAAGGACTGTCCATACCTTATAATTTTTACAATGGTGCTTTGAAAATGGATGAAAATCCAACGCCATCAGCGGTACAGTCTAACCTTAATTTAAATAAATTTCTTAAATATTTATCCAATATTAACACCAATTTAGTGGTGTTTGATTTAAAACAATTACAACAAGATGTTGATGCTGGAATGTATTTTGATTCCTCCATACCACAAGGGTATGGCGTTGGAAGTAGTGGCGCATTGGTTGCCGCTCTTTATGATAAATATGCTCAGGATAAAATCACTGTTTTAGAAAACCTCACTCGTGATAAATTATTAAAACTAAAAGCTATTTTTTCTGAGATGGAATCTTTCTTTCACGGAAAATCATCGGGATTAGACCCTTTAAATAGTTATTTAAGCATTCCTATTCTCATAAATTCCAAAGACAATATAGAAGCTACAGGCATTCCTTCTCAAAACACAAATGGGAAAGGAGCCGTCTTTCTTTTAGACAGTGGCATCATTGGTGAAACAGCGCCGATGGTTGGTATTTTTATGGAGAAAATGAAACAAGAAGGTTTTAGGACAATGCTTAAAAATCAATTCATAAAACACACCGACGCGTGTGTTGAAGATTTTTTAAAAGGAGATATAAACTCACTTTTTAAAAACACGAAACAACTTTCTAAAGTTGTTTTAAATCATTTTAAACCCATGATTCCTAAGCAGTTCCATACTCTATGGAAAGCAGGTATTGAATCCAATGCTTATTATTTGAAACTCTGTGGATCTGGTGGCGGCGGATATATTTTAGGGTTTACTGAAGATTTTCAGGTCGCTCAAAAAGCACTTATAGATCATAAATTAGAGGTCGTATATAACTTCTAAATCTTTCACTATGTTTACGCCAACTCAAAAACAGATCATGCTAAAATTATTTAGCATGTTTGTGGTTGTGAGGGGTTTCAATCTAGCATTGATCGTTATTGCACAATACATTACCGCTATTTTTATTATGGCACCTGATCAGTCACTTTCGCAAGTTTTGCTGGACCGTTCTCTTTTTGCGTTGATTTTAGCAACCCTCGGTGCCATTGCTTCTGGTTATATCATCAATAATTTTTATGACACCGAAAAAGACTTTATCAATCGTCCTCACCAATCAATCTTGCAGCAATATGTCAGTCAAAACACCAAATTAATTCTCTATTTTATACTTAATTTTATAGTTGTAATCATTGCGAGTTACGTTTCTTTTAGATCTGTTTTGTTCTTTTCAATTTATATTTTTGCTATTTGGTTTTATTCTCATAAAATTAAAAAAAGACCCATTATTGGAAATTTAATTTCAGCAATTTTAACCATCACCCCCTTTTTTGCAATCTTTCTGTATTACAAAAACTATAGCGGCTTGATATTTGTTTTTGGATTTTATTTATTTCTCGTTTTATCCATGCGTGAATTGGTGAAAGATTTAGAAAACTTAAAAGGCGATTTAACTCTAGATTATAAAACAGTCCCCGTTGTTTATGGCGAAAAAACGGCTAAAATCATGATAACTCTTTTAGTTATGATTAATATTTTAGTGACGGTATATCTAGTTTCTACATACGATTTAGGAAAGATGGATTATTTCTTTTTTGGAAGTATTAGTCTGCTGTTTTTAGTCGCGATACTTATATATAATGCGGAGAACCAACAACAGTATGTTCGGATTCACAACCTATTAAAGCTTCTTGTTTTATTTGGAGTTTTCAGTATTGTTTTGTTAAATCCATCGCTCATTCTGTCGAAGCTATTATAAATAAAAAAATGACACACATTGTTTATGAATGCGTTACATTTGCAAAAAATTAATCATGGCAAAAGTGAATAAGAATTCAGATAGACGTGTCGGGAAGTCCAGACCTTCAAAATTGAAGGGGCCTGAAACTTCATATACAAAGAAAAAGTCAACACCCTCTAAACCAAAGGTGAAGGCGAATTCAAACCCTGATGAAATTCGTTTAAACAAATACATTTCAAATTCTGGTATGTGTTCGCGTCGTGAAGCTGATATGCATATCAGTATTGGGAGTGTCATGGTCAATGGAAAAGTTGTCACCGAAATGGGGTATAAGGTCCGTTTGGAAGATGAGGTTCGTTTTGATGGTGCGCGTATCAACCCTGAGAAAAAAGCCTATGTTTTATTAAATAAACCAAAAGGATTTGCCACCACTACAAGTGAGGGCAAAGGTCGAACAGTTATGGACTTAGTAGCCAATGCTA
>Ga0209199_1001119_pt1 | contig 33460 bp, 37 predicted proteins | sample COGITO_mtgs_1105_7_FD_184805 | JGI IMG/M metagenome (GOLD analysis project Ga0209199, IMG submission 184805) | Pelagic marine microbial communities from North Sea - COGITO_mtgs_110523 (SPAdes) (version 2) | ecosystem: Environmental > Aquatic > Marine > Epipelagic ...
AGCTCCTAGGTTCATGTGTCCTACTTCACTATTACCCATTTGACCTTCTGGAAGTCCGACGTGCAATCCATCCGTTCGGAGGCTCGCATGGCTATATTTTGTATATAAAGAATCAATAAATTGTGTATTTGCATTATCTATTGCAGATACTTTGGGATCAGGAGATTTCCCCCACCCATCTAAAATCATTAAAATAACTTTCTTGTTCATAAACTCGTTGTTAAAACGTGCTCAAAGATAAGAAGATTTAAATAAAAATCAGATGAGATGTTGGATTTAGATGCTAAAAAATAGTTGTACTTTTGAAATATTAAACCCTTTTCAATGCAATTTCAATTCAAAATTATCCCATCCGATGCCATTGACATCGTAGTGCCATTAGTTAAAAAAATGTCTAAAGCCTCGATTACAGAAGCCCTTCTTTTAGAGCGTTTTAAGGAAATGGTGTCTCAGAACTATGAGTGTATTGGTGTTTATGATACGGACGAACTTATTGGTGTTTCGGGTTTGTGGTTTTGCACCCGCCATTACTCTGGGCGCAGTGTCGAGCTGGACCATGTATTTATTGATGATGCCTATAGAAACAAAGGCTTAGGGACTCTTTTTATCAATTGGATTCAGGATTATGTAAAATCAAAAGGGTACAAAGCTATTGAACTCAATGCTTACATCGCTAATGAACCCTCTCAGAAATTTTACGAAAGAGATGGCTTTCAGAAATTAGGCTATCATTTTGTAAAAATGATTGAATGAAATAATGAGTATTAAGAATTAAGAAGTTATTCGTGTTGCTGGATGTGTGTTTCGCATGTGCTATCTCGCGTGGCAAGGCAAGCGTCCGCAAAGTCAGATCACAACAAACTTAAGTTCATTGATGTCTAAAACAAACAGATTTTTTCTTTCAGTTCTCTGTCTGCCTAAGAACGTCATAGTTTAGGATAAACCAGACACATCAGATTCAGACTTAAGTTCATAAGGTGTTTTATCTTTTTTAAATACCCGTGCGTTTAAAGGCCCTTTTAGTGTAATTTTTGACCCCAATACTTTTAAATAACTGGCCTCTCTCAATCCAATAACGGGTTGCGAATTAAATTGATGAAATTCTTGAATCCGCGTTTCCCGCGTTTCGCCCATGTGGGTACTGCTCGGATCAGGGTCTAAATAGTGAGGATTGATATTAAATGGAACAAGTCCCAATGTTTGAAAACTTTTTGGATAGGCGATAGGCATATCATTAGACGTTCCAATGGTCAGTCCACAAATATTACTTCCAGCACTGGTACCTAAATACGGTACGCCCAATTCAATAGCGGTTTTTAAGTCGTTCATCAGATCCATTTTATAAAGTTGATCTACCAAAACAAATGTATTACCTCCGCCTGCAAAGATCCCTTCTGCGTTTTTGATAGCGTCTTTTGGGTATTCAAATTCATGGAGCCCTTTGACTGTTTTGTTGATTTTAGAAAATGCCAATTGGACCAGTTCTGTATAGGTGTCATGCGACATTCCCCCGGGACGTGCATACGGAATAAAGAGAACGGTCTCTACGTTCTTAAAGTGAATTTTTAAAGCGTCCAACAGATAGTCTAAATAACCACTACCATGCACTGTAGAGGTGCTTGCAATTAAGATTTGTTTCATGTGTCTATATTTATTGTTTTTAAAAGGTCACATGCTGCCTGCCTGCCGCAGGCAGGTTCGCTATTAGTCATTCCCATGGGTGGTAATAATTTTAATACGCTCGTTTCATCTTTTAATTTTTGTAAATTTACCAAATAATATAATTTTAAATCAATTTGAGGTCTCCTTTTTTTTCAATCAAAACCATTTCATCGCTTATAATAATCAGTAGTATCGCTGTATGTAATGTTCAAGCTCAAAAAGTTGAGCTCTCGGGCAAAATTATTTCTAATGGCGAGTTAGAAGGGATTCATGTCATTAATAAAACGTCTTACAGATATACCACAACTGATCAAAATGGATTGTTTATTATTGTAGGAAAATTGTCGGATTCGATCTATTTTTCATCCATTCAAACCCTTCCAAAAACAATCGTATTAAATGCGCAGCATATCAGTAGCAAATCTATTACGGTCAGCCTCTCCGAGTCTATTAATGCCTTAGACGAGGTTATGATTGGGACGGTATTAACGGGCGATTTGAATTCGGATATTACCAATTCTGAGGCCGATCGTCCTATAGATTTTTATGATTTAGGAATTCCTGGCTATACAGGTCCACGATTAAATTTAGCCGAAAGACGTCTTTTTGAAGCAGATGCTGGCCCTCTTGTTATAGGATTAGGGTTGAATTTTTCAAAACTTCTTAATAAGATTTCAGGCCGTACAAAAATGCTTAAAAAACATGTAAAACTAGGTGATGACAAGCAAACCATTCAGCGTATAAAAGATATTGTAGGACCGCTTTTTTTTACGACGAATGCCTTAGAAGAAGACAGGCGTATGGAGTTTTATTATTTCTGTGCAGACGCGCCTGATTTCCTTCAACGCTGTAGAGGACGGAGTGAAGTAGAGATTTTACAATTCTTAGATGATAAATTAAAAGATTTCAAGATTTCAAGTTTGTCTAAAAATTAACAAAGCAGATCAAAGAAATCTCGTTATATTTGTACCATGATACACACTAGCTTTTTATTTATTAGTGGCACTGAAATCACGTTTATCTTGTTTATAGTGATATTGGTATTTGGGGCGGATAAAATTCCGGGCATCGCAAAAGGTCTTGGAAAAGGCATGCGAACTCTTAAGGACGCTACGAATGATATCAAGGGAGAAATTCAAAAAAGTGCCGACAAAAATGGCGTCGATACCTCGATTTCTAAAGATGTAAAGGAAGAACTCAGTAAGGTGAAGGACGAAATCAAAGACCTGACTGGATCTGTGCGTCGAAATTTCTAATTTTATTTTTTTATACTGACTGTAAGACCATCTCTAATAGGAAGCAATACGGTTTCCAAGCGCGGATCTTCTTTTAATAAAGCATTGTATTCTAAAACAATTTTGGTTGAAATATCTGAAGGATCAAGAACTTCAATCACTTTCCCACTCCATAAAACATTGTCAGAAAGAATCACGCCCCCAGGGTTGAGCTTGTCAATAATTTGATGAAAATAATTAATATAATTCGGTTTATCCGCATCCATAAACACCAAATCAAACGTGGTCTCTAGGGTAGGAATGATGTCCATTGCCGATCCCAAATGTTGCACAATTTGAGGCCCATATTCTGATTTGTTAAAATATCGGCGTTGAAAATCCACCAACTCTTCGTTCACATCAATTGTGTGTAAAACGCCGTCTTTGTCTAAGCCCTCAGCCAAACACAAAGCCGAATAGCCGGTAAACGTCCCTAACTCTAAAATAGTTTTGGGGCGAATGAGTTTGGACAAGACACTCAATACCCGTCCTTGATAATGACCACTCAGCATGCGGGGTTGCAAAATTTTCTGGTAGGTTTCTCTGGTGAGTGCTGCTAAAAGTGCGGGCTCCTCTTCGGAATGTCTCACGACATAGTCGTCCAATTTCTCTGAAATAAAATGCATTTAAGACAGTATTTTTTGAATCAATTTTTCGGCTTGTACTTTGTCGTCTCCAAACAGCCATCTAAGGACATTGTCTTCCCAAATATCATCGTACTGGGCTTCGGATATGAGTTTTCTTTCAATCGCAAGGTCTAATAATTTCCCTGGATAAGAGGATTGTGCTTCGCTTTCCATTTCTCCTAGCGGATAGGGATCGTCTAAGCCCATTATAATCTGATTACTGCCTTGACGCTTCAACATTAAATTTAAGGAATCGGTGTCATGAACCAAGGTGTCAAAATATATATTGGGATGCCCAACTGCTTTTCGTGGATGGGTTTTTCCTTCAAATAAATCAGGACGTCCATCAAACCCTTGAATCCGTCGTCCGAGATTCATCTGCGCCATTTGCCCACCATGAGCAAAACAGGTTCGGATGTTTGGATAGCGTTCTTGCATGCCATTTAAAGTATAAAAATGATAGGCATCTCCACATTGAGCCAGCATCCAAATTAAATGAAAACGCCACGAAGTGTTTTCAAGTTTGATCATCTTTTCACCGTCATAAGGGTGGACCTCAATCGCTAAATTATACTCATTTGCCAATTCAAAAATTGGGTCATTTTCTTTGTCAAACACACTTCGCCATTGTCCAATACTATCCATAAAGTGGGTAGGTAAACACAAAACCCTTAAATCCAATTCTTTGACACAGCGTTCAATTTCCCACAAGGCCCCTTGAATAAATCCCGGATGCACGACAAATCCACAGGTGAATTTGGAAGCATTGTCTAATTGGATCTTGGCATTGTAATCGTTTTGAAAGCGCAATGCTTTTTTCATTTCTTCCAAACGTAAACCGTTTCCATAGAGTTGAGATAAATTTAAAACCACGGCATGGTCAATTTTATTATGATCCATCCATTCCAGTTTTTCATCCAAGAAAAAACTTGAATGGGTCACGGGTCGGCTCCAGCCTTTTTGAAGCATATGCTTGCGCTCATCGTCCACCCAAAAAATTTCCTTTTCTTTCATAAAGTCAGGAATCTCTTCTGGATAAGGAAGTAAATGCGAATGTCCGTTGATACGAAGTTTACGTTTCATGTATCTCTATTTATTGTTTTTTAACGGTTACATGTTACATCCATTTAATCATTTCTCTTGGGTATCAAGCTCAAGTTATGGACGTTTCATGTATCTCTATTTATTGTTTTTTAACGGTTACATGTTACATCCATTTAATCATTTCTCTTGAGTATCAAGCTCAAGTTATGGACGTTTATGTATCTCTATTTATTGTTTTTTAACGGTTACATGTTAGATTCATTTAACCATTTTATTTAGGTATTAAGTTTTAGTTATGGATAGTTCACCTGTTTTAAATTTTGTTTGGCGCCTCCATTCTGGTGCCGCACTTTGAACATGTACATTTCTCTTCACTTGAATAATAGCGGTCAAATATCGAAGGCATATCGGTTTCAATATTGTCAAGAACAAAAGGCGCTCTGAACAGTTGATGGTTGCAGTTTTCGCAATACCATTCCAAAGCATCTTCCACGCCCTCTGGTCGTGGATACTCAATGACAATACCAACCGTGTTGGCGCCACGTTGTGGAGAATGCGGAACTTTTGCGGGTAATAAATAAATATCACCTTCTTTGATATGGACATCTTTTGCCACACCTTTGTCCATTATTCTTAAGACGATATCGCCCTCTAATTGATAGAAAAATTCAGGAGTTTCATTGTAATGATAATCTTTTCGGTTATTGGGGCCGCCAACTACCATTACAATAAATTCACCATCGTTCCAGACACATTTGTTGCCAACAGGGGGTTTTAATAATGCTCTGTTTTCTTCAATCCAGGCTTTGATATTTAAGGGAGATACTAGCTTGCTCATCGTTTTTGTTAGGATTAGATTTATAAAGTTACAAAGATTTTGTTCGACCGCCATCAACGGGAATATTTACACCGTTTATGTAGCTGGCTGCTTCGCTCTCCAATAACACCATTGCATTAGCCGTTTCTTCTTGTACTTTTTTAAGTAGATCATTTAAGTTTTCAGAGGCGTCAATTTTACGGCTAGATAACAGACTTAAGATAGCTTTGTCCTGTGCACGACCAACGTTCATGGCTTCGTTATAACCAATCGTTTCTTTGAAAGTTACCAATGAATATTTTGAATAATAAATTTCGGGAAATTCAGCTTCCAAAGCCATTTCTATTTTTCGTTTTTCTTGAAATATGGGATTGGAAATATGGTCTTTCATTTCGTGGAAATTGTCAATTGCCAAATCGGCAATCGCATCGGTATCCACTTTTCTGTGGTTTTGAAATTCTTTAAAAGTAGTTTCCCAATCCCCATTATGTGTATCCAAAAACGTGTCAAATTCAACCACATCTTCAAAGGAAGCGTTCATGCCTTGTCCGTAAAACGGAACTATGGCATGCGCAGAATCTCCAAGTAAAAGACTGTTGCCTTTGTAGTTCCAAGGAAAACATTTGACCGTTCCTAAAGGAGCGGTTGGGTTTTCAAAAAACTCTTTCGTTAAATTGGGCATTAACTCAAGGGCATCAGGAAATTCTGTTTGAAAAAACTCAGTGACAATCTCAGGAGTTGTTAGATTATTGAAATTGTATTCGCCAGTTTCATAACTTAGAAACAGGGTGACAGTAAAACTTCCATCTAAATTTGGCAATGCAATGATCATAAAATTGCCTCTAGGCCAAATATGAAGCGCATTTTTATAGGTCTTAAATTCACCATTTTTTGTGGGCTGTATTGTTAGTTCCTTATAACCATGTGTGAGGTAATTCTGTGAAAAACTAAATAAAAATTTACGCTCTTGGAAATAACTTTTTCTTAAGGAGGAACCTGCGCCATCAGTTCCAAAGACGAGATCGGCGGACACTTCAAAAGCATCTCCAGAAATGGCATCTTCAAAAACCCCTATTTTGGCTTCAAAATCTACTTTTGTGCAGCGTTTTTCAAACTCAATGGTCACATTGTCTAAAGCTTCTGCTTCATCCAATAAGAGGGCTGTTAGCAATTCTCTCGAAATGGAATTTATAGATTCATTTTTACGACCGCTATAGTTAGAGAGAAAGGTATTTCCTTTTTTATCGTGGATCATTCTTCCGTGCATTGGAATGCATAAGGACGCTACTTTAGATTCTAATCCCACTAGCTTAATCGCTTTGAGTCCACGGTTCGAAAACGCTAAATTAATTGAACGTCCTGCACTGATATCTACTGTTCGTAAATCTGGGCGCATTTCGATAACACGCACTTTGAACCCGCGTTGCCCGAGCCTTAATGCGAGTAAGGATCCGCAGAGTCCGGCTCCAATAATTAATATGTTTTCTTGCTTAGGCATTCAGAATCATTTTTAAGATTTCAACCATTTTATAAACATCTTCAAAGGAATTGTAAAAAGGGGTAGGGGCACAGCGAATCACATCAGGGGTTCTCCAGTCGGTGATCACATGTGCCGCAGTTAATTTAGCGTGTAATGATTTGTTCGCGTTTTTTACTTGTATAGACAACTGGCACCCTCTTTGTTCAGGATCTTTTGGAGTGATGATAGAAATGTTTTCATCCTGTAATCCCAAAATGAGGTATTCCATATAGCCCGTTAGCTGTATGGACTTTTCTCTTAATGCTGGCATCCCAACCTCATTAAATAATTCTAAAGACGCTTTGATCGCTGCCATTGATAAGATGGGTGGATTGCTTAATTGCCAACCTTCTGCACCGGGTATAATGTCCAAGGGTTGTCGCATGTCAAAACGGGTAGCTTTGTTTTGACTCCACCAGCCTGCAAATCGTTTTAAGGAGGTGTCATAAGCATAGCGTTCATGAACAAAAATACCGCCGAGGCTACCTGGGCCTGAATTCATGTATTTATAAGTACACCAAGCTGCAAAGTCAATGCCTGATTCATGAAGATTCGGTTGAATATTTCCAACGCCATGTGCCAAGTCAATTCCAACCTTACACCCTTGTTGATGGCCTAATTTGGCAATTGTTTTTAAATCTAAATATTGCCCTGTATAGTAATTGACGCCTCCAATTAATAGTAAAGCGATTTCATCGCCTTGGGCTTCTAAAATAGATTTTAAATCTTCTATGTTTAGGAGTGTTTCGCCATCTCTAGGTGTCCATTCGACCAGAGATTCTGAAGGCTCAAATCCATGAAACTGTAATTGTGTTTCAACGGCATACCGATCGGAAGGAAAGGCATCACTTTCAATTACAATTTTATATTTTGTTTTGGTAGGTTGATAAAAGGAAACCATCAATAAATGAAGATTTGTCGTGAGTGTATTCATGATGACTACTTCTATTGGTTTTGCTCCTACAATTTCCGCCATACTTTCGGTGAGGAATTCGTGGTAAGGCATCCAAGGGTTTTTAGCTTCAAAATGACCCTCTACACCTAAATTTGCCCAGTCATCTAGCTCCTGCTGTATGTGGTTTTTGGTTTGTTTGGGTTGAAGGCCTAGGGAGTTTCCTGTGAAATATAACCAGTCGTCCCCATTCGCATTTTTAGGAATGTAAAATTTTTCACGGTAGCGTGCTAAAGGATCTTTTAGATCTTGTGCTTTAGCATAATCGATTCCCGGCTTGTAATTTGTCAATTTTTGGTGGTTTATATTCTCTCAAAAATAAGCAATTTTGATTGAAAACAAAATGGAATTGCTGCTTAAAAATTAATGCTTCGATTTAAGTAAGTGTGGGAATTTTTCTTGAAATTTTCGCAAACGAGGAATAGATACATTGCGTATGTAAGAATTATTCGGATGCAGGCGTTCATAATTTTGATGGTAATCTTCACCCTTCCAGAATTTTTGAAATGGATAGACCTCTGCAACAACGTTCACATTTAGTTCAAGAGCAAGGGCTTCCTTTTTTTGAGCAATGATTGCTTTTTGCACATCGTTTTGATAAAAAATAATAGAGCGGTATTGAGAACCTCTATCGGGTCCTTGCCCGTTGACTTGCGAGATGTTCTGAGAGCCAAAATACACATCCAATAGGGTCGAAAAACTCACGACTGATGGATCGTAAATAACTTCTACAGCTTCTGCATGCCCTGTTCTTCCAGTATTACTTGCTTGGTAAGTTGGATTATCTGTGTGACCTCCTGCATAACCATTGATAACTTCAGAAACACCCTTGACACTTTCGTAAACCGCTTCGACACACCAAAAGCAACCACTTGCAAAATAGGCCCGTGCCATGCCGTCTTTTAGAGGAACTTCAATGGGAACAGAATTTTCTGTAGTATGTTGCATTTGAGTTTTTCCTTTTTTTGTTTGACAACTCATAAAAGTTGAGGTCAGACAAAGCAATAGTATGTGAAGATGTTTCATGGGAGTGGTTATTTATTTATGTTATAAATCTACAACGCAAATTTTATAAAATTGTGAAAATTATATTAAATAAAAAAGCCCTCATTAAAAATGAAGGCTTTGAATTGTATGTAGTGAAAAATTAGAGTTTGGTAAACAATTTTTCCATTTTAACTTTTTGTTCTTCTGCTAAAACAGCATCTACTAAAATTCGACCACTGTGTTCATCTGTGATGATTTTTTTGCGTGATGCAATTTCCATTTGCACTTGTGGTGGAATCGTAAAGTAAGACCCCCCTGAAGCACCTCTTTCAATAGGGACAATAGCCAATCCATTTTTGACATTTGTACGTATTTTAATGTAAGCTTTTACAAGGCGTTCCTCAATATTTTTTTTGTAATCTTCTGATTTTGACAGTAAAAGTTTTTCTTCTTTTTCTGTTTCAGCAAGAATCGCATCAAGGTCTGCTTTTTTGTGTTTTAAATGTGTTTCGCGTTCTTCTAAACGTTCTTTAGTAGAAGTGATGACGACATTTTTTTGTTCCATTTGAGCACCAAATTCTTTAATGTGTTTTTCAGCTAATTGGATTTCTAATTCTTGAAATTCAACTTCTTTAGTTAAAGAGTTGAATTCACGATTGTTACGAACATTTTTCTGTTGTTCGGTATATTTTTTGATCAAGACAGTTGCTTCCTCAATAAGAATCTTTTTAGATTTTATTTGATTGTCGATTTCGGTTAGACTTTCTTCAAGCTTCTGAACTCTGTTTTTGAATCCTTCAACATCATCTTCTAAATCTCTAACTTCTAAAGGAAGTTCTCCTCTTACATTTCTAATTTCATCAACTCTTGAGTCGATCAATTGTAAATCATAAAGAGCTCTTAATCGGTCCTCTACGGTTAGTTCTTTCTTTTTAGCCATGCTTAGTTATACTTTACGGGATTTGTATTTATCTTTGATAAAAGGACTGCAAAATTAGTAATTTTTTTCTTAAGATGGGCAACTAAAATATTTTTTATATGTTGCTCGCTTTCATAGTGTCCGATGTCTGCCAATAACAGCGTATTTTCAGCACTAAAAAAATCGTGATATTTTAAATCAGAGGTGATAAAGACATCAGCACCAGAAGCCTTAGCTGCTTCAATCGCAAAGCTTCCGGACCCTCCTAATACAGCTACTTTTTGAATGGGAGTCTCTAATAATTTAGAATGCCGTATAACCGAACAGTTTAAACGAGTTTTTATAAAGTTTAAAAAGGAAGATTCATCCATTGACTGCTCTAATTGACCAATCATCCCCATTCCAATATGTTGATTTTTATTTTCTAAAGTGACCACTTCATAAGCAGCTTCTTCATAAGGATGGTTGCTAAAAAGTGTTTTCAGAATGTCATTTTCTAGATGTTTTTCAAAACTGACGGTAATTTTTGTCTCAGAAACTTTTTGTAAAACATGCTTCGCTCCAATAACAGGATTTGAATGTTCATTTCCTTTATAGGTACTTGTTCCCAAAGAGTTAAAACCGCAGTCGGTATAATTTCCAATACTTCCAGCACCACTTTCAAACAAGGCGGTTCGAACTGCGTCGGCATTTTTTTCAGGAACATAAGTAGTCAATTGTTTTATGGCGCCTACTTGTGGTATAAGGATTGCTTTATTTTTTAGTCCTAAAAGATCACAAAGCCCTGCATTGGATCCTTTAAAAGCATTGTCAAGTGCTGTGTGAATGGCATAAACAGCAATTTTATGTTCGATTGCTTTCATCAATACGCGTTCCACATAGGTGTTTCCAGTTATTTTTTTCAGTCCTTTAAAAATAATGGGATGAAAACTCACAATTAAGTTGCATTGGTTTTCAATCGCCTCATCTACCACGGCCTCAAGAGTGTCTAGCGTCACTAATACTCCTGTTACTTTAGTGCCTTTATGTCCGACCAAAAGGCCAACATTATCAAATTCTTCAGCATAGGCAAGCGGGGCTAAAGCCTCCAAATGCGTGATCACATCTTGAACTATCATAAGTTTTTGTTTAACTTCAAAGATAAAATAATTACTTTCGTTGCAATGAAGCTTTTTAGAAAAATATTATTCCCCTTTGTACCTCTCTATTATGTGGCGGTATTTTTAAGAAATAAATTCTACGATTGGTCTATTTTCAAGTCTAAATCCTATGAATCCCCAGTGTTGTGTGTTGGTAATCTATCCGTTGGCGGTACTGGAAAAACCCCTATGATTGAATATCTAATAGCTCTTTTGGGTTCAAAATATAAGTTGGCTACCTTAAGTCGTGGTTATGGTCGAAAGTCCAAAGGCTTTCTAATTGCTACGCCCAATGCCACGTCTCAAGACATTGGGGATGAGCCGTTACAGATTCTTAATAAATTTAAAAATATGACGGTGGCGGTGGATGCCGATCGCCAAAATGGTTTAAAATGTTTAAAAGAATACAACCCGTTGCTGGAAGTTGTATTGTTAGATGATGCATTTCAACATCGTAAAGTCATGGCAGGATTTAATATTCTATTGACTGCGTACGACCAACTGTATTGTGATGATTTTGTTTTGCCCACAGGAAATTTGAGAGAACCTAAATCTGGTGCCAAACGCGCACAAGTGATTGTTGTGACCAAATGCCCAGAAAATTTGAGTAACGAACAGAAAACAGCTATCACCAAACGCTTGAAACCAGCCTCCAGTCAAGAAGTGTTTTTTAGCAGTATTCAGTACAGTGAAACGTTGAGGTCATCGACTTCTAGTCGTGCCTTGGTAGATTTGAAAAACACTCGTTTTACACTCGTAACGGGCATTGCAAACTCGAAACCTTTAGTGTCGTATCTAACTGAAATGGGGTTTGATTTCGAACATTTACACTACAAAGATCATCATGATTTTTCTAAATCAGAATTGAAACTCATTCATTCAAAATCACTGGTAGTGACTACCGAAAAGGATTTTTCTCGCTTGCAGAAGGAAGCTCAGGATCAGATATATTATTTGCCAATTCAATTGAAAATTGACAACGCTTCGGAATTTGAACGTTTGGTGGTAGGGTATGTGGAGGCGTTTTAGCTGATTTTATAAAGTATCTAGATAAGTGTAGAAGATTATTTTGCTTACAAATAGCACTTTAAGATTGTCTATGCTAGAGGCACCAACTATTTTCTGGAAGAAAAATTGGCACCAATTTCTTGGGATATGGGAGATTCAAAATAACAAGGAAACGAGCCAGCATGCCTATCAATTTTATGAAAAAATGGGTTTTGAATTAGAAAAAATTGAAAAAGAGTATTGGGCAAAAAACTTTGATTTATATATTATGCAGACGAGGAATAATATAAATACCTAGCCCTTTACTCTGTAAATTAAATCTATAATACGGCTAGAGTAGCCTGTTTCGTTATCGTACCATCCAATAATTTTCACCATCGTTCCAATGACAGAGGTCATTTGTGCATCAAAAATGCAAGAATGTGTATTTCCGACAATATCAATCGATACGATAGGATCCTCGGTATATTCCAGAATCCCTTTAAACGATGTTTCAGCAGCTTCTTTAAAGGCCTTGTTAATTGCCTCCACAAAGGTTTCTTTTTTTACATTAAATGTAATGTCGGTGAGCGACCCATTAATAACAGGCACTCGAATTCCACAACCTCCAATACAGTTGGCTAGCTCCGGAAAAACTTTTGTTAATGCTTTTGCTGCTCCTGTCGTTGTTGGCACAATGGACTGCCCAGCTGCACGGGCACGTCTTAAGTCTTTATGCGGTTGGTCGTGTAAACTTTGATCGGATGTATAGGAATGCACCGTTGTAATGTACGCCTGGTTAATACCGCAAAGTTTGTTGATAATGGACAACATAGGTGCCGCATTATTGGTCGTGCAAGAAGCATTTGAAATGATGGTGTCCTCCGTGTCTAATAAATCGTCGTTAACCCCTAAAACAACTGTTTTGACAGAGTCATCGGAAGGAGGGACGCTCAAAATAACTTTAGAAGCCCCGTTATTTATATGGTGAATTATCTCCTTTTTGGTTTTAAATTTCCCCGTTGCTTCAATGACAATATCCACATTATAGGGCGTCCAGTTGAGGTCTTTCGGATGGGTGTTGTTCAAGACCGGAATTGAATGACCATCAAGTATGATGTGCGTGTGATCGCTCGAAATAGTTCTTTTTAAAGTGCCGTGAATGCTATCGTATTTGAGTAGATGTGCCAAGGTTTTGGTATCCGCCAGATCGTTAATAGCAACCACCTCAATCGTTGGGTGTGCCAATAATAATCTGAACACTCGACGGCCAATGCGTCCAAAGCCATTGATTGCAACCCTAACCATGGCTAGTTGATGTGTTTTTGAGCTTTATAAGAAGATCTTACCAGTGCACTACTTTCGACATGGCGAAAGCCTAAGTCCAATCCAATTGTTTCATATTCTTTAAATTGATCTGGAGTGATGAATTGCTTTACAGGTAAATGTTTTTTACTTGGTTGGAGGTATTGACCAATGGTAACCACATCCACATCCGCATTTCTTATATCATGAAGCGTTTCAATGACTTCATCGCGGGTTTCTCCCAGACCAAGCATTAGGCCTGTTTTGGTGCGACGTTGTCCTTGATCTTTTAGGTATTTTAGAACCCCTAAGCTTTTGTCGTATTTTGCTTGAATACGGACTTCACGCGTTAAGCGTCTTACCGTTTCCATGTTGTGAGAAACTACTTCTGGTGCGACTTCTATAATGCGATCAATGTGTTTTTCGATCCCTTGAAAATCTGGAATTAAAGTTTCCATGGTAATGTTTGGATTCATACGTCTTACCGCCTTTACGGTTTCTGCCCACATGATACTTCCCATATCTTTTAAATCATCCCTATCTACACTTGTTAGTACCGCGTGTTTGATATTCATGATTTTAATAGAACGCGCTACTTTTTCAGGTTCATCCCAATCCACAGTTTCTGGACGTCCTGTTTTGACACCACAAAACCCACAAGATCGAGTACAAATATTACCTAAAATCATAAAGGTGGCTGTGCCTTCACCCCAGCATTCGCCCATATTAGGACAACTTCCGGAAGCACAGATCGTGTTGAGGTTGTATTTATCAACAAGCCCTCTGAGTTCGGTGTATTTTTTGCCTGTTGGCAGTTTGACACGAAGCCATTTTGGTTTGGGTTGTCGTATAATTGGGTCTGAAAGTGTTTCTACAGCCATGCGTTCAATTTGAGCCACAAAGATACAAAGTATTCTTATAAATAAATCATAAAATTGAGAGATACCACAAGCTAAAACCTATTAAAAAAAGGATGCCTAAACAACTCATAATATGCAGGAATTTGGAAGGATGCCAGGCCTTTGGGGTGTGTTTACTTGAAATCAAAATATAGTTGGTAATTGCATAGAAGGGCGCCGTTAGGAATGATAATACCGTGGCTACTTTAATTAGTTTTCCCATTTCAGATAGAAAGAAAAAATAGATACTCAGTGTGCCTAAAATTAGTACAACACTCCAGACAAGGTAGCCATTTTTGAATGTTTTTTCAAATACTAATTCAGTAGTTTTATGAATGGAACGAGGAGAGGCATCAAGGGTTGTTAAAGTGGTGCTAAACATAGTTGTAAAGGCTGCGATTCCAATAATAATATAAGCCCAATTGCCGAGGCTTTGTGTGTACATTTCAATAAGTTGAATAGAAAATGTGCCAGCATTGCTACTAAAGCTATTCTCTGTTGGATGCATAACAAGTGCGCCAAGAGCCACAAAACTAACACCTAGTAGGATTGTTCCGAAGTACCCAATGTTAAAATCTAATAAAGCGGTTTTTGGATTGCGTTTTTCGCTGCTGGTTTTTTGTTTTTCAGTAGTCCATAACGAATGCCATACCGAGATATCTAAGGGCGCGGGCATCCACCCCATGAAGGCGATCAAAAATGTAATTTCGATAGTACCTTCTGGTAAGAGCTGTGTGAATGAAACTGCGTCTCTTGAGTTGTAAATGGACATAACAGTAGCAGTCAAAGTTGTGAGCGTTAAAGTAATGATAATAACTTTCATCATCACATCTAAAAACCGATATTTTCCAATATTTAAGATGATAAAACACACACTTAAAATCACTACAGACCAAACCTTTACACTGATAAAATCGCCAAATAAAGAGGTGGCTATTCCAGCAGTTACGATCGTAACAGCAGCTTGAATGGTAAACATTGTTAAGGAAGTGAGCAGTCCATAAAGTATCAACACACCTTTCCCTAATTTCCGATAGCCTTCTAGTAAACTTTCACCGGTTGCACTTGCATAGCGCGGACCGTATTGAAAAAATGGATATTTAACCAAGTGAATGAGTAGTAACGCCCAAAGGAGTCCAAAACCAAAATCGGCCCCAGCACGAGTTGATTGTACCAAGTGAGATACGCCAATGGCAGCCCCTGCAAAAAGAAGTCCAGGGCCTAGTTTTTGTATAAAGCGTTTCATTGTTTTGTTAAAATAATTTCAGCTAACAATTTTTTTGCTCTTAAGAGTTTGATTTTTACATTGTTTACAGGAGTTTCAATCTCCTTAGAAATTTCAAGATAAGATAATTCCTGAAAATATCGCAAATTGATGACCTGTTGGTAGTGCGGTTTTAATTTTTTGATATCTTTTAATAACTCTGCTAGATTTTGTTCCGTTATGAGTATATCTTCTGGAGAAGGCGCTTCGTCCTGAATCCAGTATACCCGCTTTTCATCTTCCTCGGAGGTTTGATTGCTCAACGATTTTTTTTGTTTTCTTAGACGGTCTGAATGAGTATTTTTAGCAATGGTAATCAGCCATGTTTTGAATTTAAATTTTTCATCAAAAGTATTGATTTTCTCGAAAGCTTTGGAAAACGTCTCGATTGTAATATCTTCCGCATCATTTTCATTACGGGTCCGTTTCATCAAAAATCCATAAATATCATTCCAAAATGTATGCAATAAAAAATTGAAGGCAATTTGATCGTTTTCTTTGGCTTTCTGAATGGCGTCGTTTACTTCCATTGAGTTGGTTTTGATTTAAGAATGCTGAGGTTCAGAGCAGTCTTCGTATTCCTCGGGGGTTTTACCGCAAAACCCACAGGCCTCACCGTCCTTATTGAGCATTGGATTTTGACTAGCACAGGTCCCTGCAAATTCGCCATCTTTTGTAGCCCATATTTTTATTGAAATGCCTCCAACAGCAAGTCCTATGAGCGCCAACGTAATTAAAAATAGAGTCATCTTAAATTTTTCACAAAGATACACTTTTCAGGAATTTGATCCCCTTATGTGACTTTTTTTTAATTCTTGTGTCCTACTTAAAAATCTAACTATTTATTATTATGAAAAAATTATTTGCAGAATTTTTTGGAACCTTTTGGCTTGTATTTGGCGGTTGTGGTAGTGCAATATTTTCAGCCAGTTACCCAGGTTTAGGAATTGGATTTTTAGGGGTTGCCCTTGCATTTGGTTTAACAGTATTAACGATGACATTCGCTTTAGGAGCTGTTTCAGGAGCGCATTTTAACCCCGCAGTGACGTTTGGGTTATGGGCCGGTGGTCGTTTTGCCGCTAGGGATATATTAGGTTATATTATAGCGCAAGTTCTAGGAGGGATTGTTGCAGCAGCAACTTTGTTTTTAATTGTTTCAGGGAAATCTGATTTTGTATCTGTAGGCACTTTTGCTGCGAATGGCTATGGAGCGCTGTCTCCAGGAGGTTATTCTATGAGTTCTGTGCTTATAACAGAATTTGTAACCACTGCGTTTTTCATTATTATTATACTTGGGAGTACAGGACGTAAAGCGACAAAGAAATTCGCACCTATTGCTATTGGTTTCGCACTAACATTGATTCATTTGATAAGTATCCCTATTTCAAATACGTCTGTAAACCCAGCACGTTCTACGGGACAGGTGTTCTTTGCCGAAGGTGGTGATTATGTGGGTCAACTTTGGTTGTTTTGGTTGGCACCTATAGCAGGAGCGATTGTAGCAGGCCTCGTTTGTAAACTGAGTAAAAAGGCTTAATACCTTTTGTTAAGCATATTTAAAACGCATATAGGCGTGCTTTACAAGATATTGACTTCTGTTTCCAAATCAATATCAAAAATAAATTTTACAGCTTTTTGAATTTGTGTAGAGAGGTTTAAAATATCTTTTCCTGAAGCACCGCCGTAGTTTACCAAAACCAAGGCTTGTTTGGCATGGACTCCAAAATTCCCAAAAGTTTTGCCTTTGAAACCTGCGGTATCAATCAACCATCCAGAAGGGATTTTAATAGCATCTTCGGAAACTTTGTAATGTTGAATTTGTGGAAACAGAGTTTGTAAAAGTTTAAATTTTGAATATGAAATCACAGGGTTTTTGAAAAAACTACCACTGTTTCCAATTATTTTTGGGTCTGGGAGTTTTGAGTTTCTAATAGCAATTATGGCTTTTGAAATATCTTGAATAGTGGGAATTTCTATTTCAGAGTTTTGCAACTCAGATTCAATCGCTCCATAATTTGTTTTAAGAACGTGTTGATGCCTGCTTAATTCAAATACAACCGATGTAATGATGTATTGTCCTTTTAATTCTTGCTTAAAAATGGAGTTTCTATATCCAAAATTACATTCTATTTTAGTGAAAGTCCTCAGTTCTTTTGTTTGAATATTGATAGCTTCGCAGCTTATAAAAGAATCTTTTAATTCTACGCCGTAGGCTCCAATATTTTGAATAGGTGCTGTTCCTACATTACCAGGAATTAAGGATAAGTTTTCGAGTCCTCCAAAGTCTTCGTTCAGACACCAACATACCAACTCATGCCAGTTTTCACCCGCAGCAACTTCAATATGAGCACTGTTTTCAGATCTAGAAATCACAGAAATTCCTTTGAGGTTTATTTGTAATACCAAAGCCTCCACATCCTTAGTAAGTAGTATATTACTACCGCCACCAAGAATCAGTAAGTCCGATGGATTTGTATTTAAAACATCCTTGAGATCTTTTATAGAAGCGATGGAAGCAAATTTAGACGCATTCACATCTATTCCAAAAGTATTGAAAGGTTTAAGAGCTATGTTATCTTTAATAGTCATTAGTCGTTGTACTGAGTGAGTGCTGCTTTTAAAATAGCAACCGAAGTCCTAAGGTCTTCTTTATTTAGGACATAAGCAATTCTCACTTGATTTTTTCCGAGTCCTTCTGTTGAATAGAATCCTGCAGCTGGTGCTACCATGATCGTTTCATTATGTAGTCTAAAGTCTTCTAACAACCATTGTGCAAATACATCCGAATCTTTGATAGGCAACTCCACAATGCAGTAAAAAGCACCTTTAGGTTTGGCTACTTTTACACCGTCAATTTTTTCAAGTTCTTCCACTAAAACATTCCTTCGTTCCACATATTCAGTGATGACCTCGCTAAAATAACTATCTGGAGTTTCTAAGGCTGCCTCACTTGCAAGGAGGGCGTAGGTTGGCGGAGACAAACGCGCTTGTGCAAATTTTAAGGCCGTATTAAGAACTGATTTATTTTTGGTAACAATACATCCAATTCTTGCTCCACACATACTGTATCGTTTTGATACGGAATCAATAATAATCGCATTTGACTCCAAGCCTTCTTCTTGCATGATGGAATAATGCTCGTGTCCATCATAGGTGAATTCGCGATATACCTCATCTGAAATTAGATATAAATCGTGCTTTTTAACAAGGACTGCAAGCTGTTTAATTTCAGCTTTGCTATACAGGTACCCAGTAGGGTTACCAGGATTGCAAATTAATATTGCTTTTGTATTTTTGGTAATTAAGGCTTCAAAGTCTACAATAGGGGGTAAGGCAAAATTAGATTCAATATTAGAAACAACTGGCACCACTTTTACACCTTGAGCTGTTGAAAACCCATTATAATTTGCATAAAAAGGTTCAGGAATAATCACCTCATCCTCGGGATCCATGATGCTCCCAAAAGTAAAAAATAAGGCTTCGCTGCCTCCAGTGGTTATGATGATGTCTTCGGCACTGACATGAATGTCATTTTTTTCATAATAGGCTGCTAATTTTGTACGGTATATTTCTGAACCTTCCGAACGACTGTAAGCTAAGATGTCTAACGTATTGTTTTTAACAGCGTTTAATGCCACTTCGGGAGTTTTAATGTCAGGCTGACCGATGTTTAAATGATAGACATTTACGCCTTCTTTCTTTGCTTGTTCGGCATAAGGCACTAGTTTTCTAATGGGCGATTGTGGCATTAGCGCTCCTTTACGAGAGATTTTTGGCATAGTTCTAAAATATATATTGCCTACAAATTTATCTTAAAGTTTGTATAAAATAAAGCTCTTTAACTATTATTTAAATAAAACTGACGTAAATTGTCTGTAGCCCCTTATTACTACCGAGCGTATGTGACATTAAGTAATCAAGTCGTTCCTGTCAATCTTTTAATAGATACGGGCGAGAGTGATGCATTGTGGCTTTTCTTGATTCCACATCCATTCAAAAAGCGAAGATCAATACGTTAAGAAATGGGAGTCTATTGGGAGATGTGTTACATCGTTTTAACGGAGTATTTAATTACAAATCACAATGGGTTGCCTTTAGAAAAAACAAATTTTTTAATAGCCCTTTTAAGTATAACAAGAGTGGGGTTCTCATGAAATATCAATTTAGATTCCACGATTTATAGCATAAAAAAAAGCACCAATTAAGATGCTTTTTTTATATTTAAAAGAATTAAAGCTTATTGCTCTAAAACGCTTTTGTCTTTATCTCCAATGACACTCGCCTTGCTAGAGTCAATGACAGTTCCTTTAATTTTAAGAGCAACCGTAGGTGTCTCCGCATTAGAAGTGACTGTAATTGTTTTTCGAATTGGGTTGACTCGTTTTGTGTCGTATTTTACTTCAATTTCACCGTTTTCGCCAGGTAAAATAGGTGCTGTTGGTTTTTTAGGAACCGTACAGCCACAGCTTGATTTTACAGCAGAAACTATTAAAGGAGCATCGCCTGTGTTTTTAAATTTAAAAACACGAATGCCATCAGAACCTTTTTCAATGACTCCATAATCGATTGTTTCAGATTCAAATTCAATTTTTGCAACTTTTTCTTGTGCATAGATTCCCAAACTAAACATGGAAATTAATAATAACGTAAATAGATTTTTCATGATATAGTATATTTATTAATGTAAATTAAATACTTTTTTTTCAAACTACAAAAATGTACTCATATAAAATCAATTAATAATTCTAAAGAAAATAAAATATAAGTACTTTTGTAAATTAATATTCAAAAACTATTCCAAAATATGTCTATTCCTTCAAAATATGATGCGTCAACTGTTGAAAACAAATGGTATGACTATTGGATGACCCATAAATATTTCCATTCAACGCCCGATTCTCGAGAGCCTTATACCATTGTGATCCCTCCGCCAAACGTTACAGGGATTTTACATATGGGGCATATGCTTAACAATACCATTCAGGATGTCTTGGTTCGTCGTGCTCGTTTACAGGGAAAAAATGCTTGTTGGGTTCCTGGGACCGACCACGCATCTATTGCCACCGAAGCTAAAGTAGTCGCTAAACTTAAAGAGAAAGGGATTGATAAAAACGATCTTTCGAGGGCAGAGTTTATGGAACATGCTTGGGAGTGGACTGAAGAATATGGAGGTGTTATTCTTGAGCAATTAAAAAAATTAGGATGCTCTTGTGATTGGGATCGTACGAAGTTCACTATGGATGATGATATGAGTGAATCTGTCATTAAAGTGTTTATTGATTTGTTTAATAAAGGGTTGATTTATAGAGGATTTAGAATGGTTAATTGGGACCCTCAAGCCCAAACAACTTTGTCTGATGAAGAAGTGATTTATGAAGAACGTCAAGGGAATTTATACTATTTAAATTATAAAATACAAGACAGTGATGAGGTGGTTACCATCGCAACTACACGTCCTGAAACAATTTTAGGAGACACTGCAATTTGTATCAATCCTAATGATGAACGCTATTCGCATCTTAAAGGTAAAAAAGCAATTGTACCTTTATGTGGGCGTGTCATTCCTATTATCGAAGATGAATATGTTGATATTGAATTTGGAACTGGTTGTTTAAAAGTAACGCCTGCACACGATATAAATGATAAGGCGCTTGGTGCAAAACACCAGTTAGAAGTGATTGATATTTTCAATGCCAATGCAACACTGAACAGTTTTGGTTTGCATTACGAAGGGAAAGACCGGTTTGTGGTTCGAAAAGAAATTGCAAAAGAGTTAGAGTCCAAAGGTTTTCTTGTTAAAACCGAACCTTATTTACATAAAGTTGGAACCTCAGAACGTACGAAAGAAGTGATTGAACCACGTCTTTCGGATCAGTGGTTTTTAAAAATGGAAACGCTCGCAAAGCCAGCTATCAAATCGGTTTTAGAAGATAAAACGATCAAACTTTTTCCACAGAAATTTGAAAACACCTACCGCCATTGGATGGAAAACATCCGCGTTTGGAATATTTCTAGACAATTATTTTGGGGGCAACAGATACCAGCTTATTTCTATGGAGATGGTAAAGACGATTTTGTTGTGGCTGAAACTATTGAAAAAGCTTTAGGTTTAGCGAAAGAGAAATCGGGTAATATGCAGTTAGGTCTTGAAAATTTAACACAAGATAGTGATGTTTTAGACACCTGGTTCTCCTCTTGGTTGTGGCCAATGTCCGTGTTTGATGGCATCCGAAACCCTGAAAATGATGACATTAAGTATTACTACCCAACCAATGACTTAGTCACGGGGCCAGATATTTTATTTTTCTGGGTGGCACGTATGATTGTTGCAGGTCATGAATATAAAGATCAAAAGCCATTTAACAACGTGTACTTTACAGGTCTTGTACGTGATAAACAACGTCGAAAAATGAGCAAGTCGTTGGGTAATTCTCCTGACGCCTTAAAGCTTATAGAGAATTTTGGTGCTGATGGTGTTCGAGTAGGTTTACTATTGAGTTCCGCCGCAGGAAATGACTTAATGTTTGATGAAGCCTTGTGTCAACAAGGAAAAGCATTTGGTAATAAAATATGGAATGCCTTCCGACTCATTGAGGGTTGGGAAGTTGCCGACATTGAACAACCTGTTTATGCTGCCATTGCTATTGAGTGGTATCAAGCAAAATTCCAAAAAACATTGGTAGAAATTGAAGATCATTTTAGTAAGTATCGTTTAAGTGATGCTTTGATGACGACCTATAAATTAATTTGGGATGATTTCTGTTCTTGGTTATTAGAAATGGTAAAACCTGCTTACGAGGCGCCCATTGACAAAAAAACCTATGAGGATATAGTTGCAATATTGGAATCCAACCTGAAAGTTTTACATCCGTTTATGCCATTCCTTACCGAGGAAATCTGGCAATATTTAGAGGAACGAACTCCAGAGCAAGCTTTAATTGTGGCTTCTTGGCCAGAACTGAAGCCTTATGATTCGACTATTTTAGAAGATTTTGAATTTGCTTCCGATGTTGTATCAGGAATTCGTACGATACGAAAAGAGAAAAATATTGCATTTAAAAACACCATTGAATTCTTGGTGTTGAACAATGAATCTCAAACGAAAGGCTTTGATGCAATTATTTCTAAATTAGGAAATATTTCAAACTTGACGTATACGACTGAAACGGTTGAAAATGCGTTATCTTTTAGAGTGAAATCTAATGAATATTTTATTCCAGTCAATGATACTATTGATGTTGCTGCTGAAATCTCAAAATTAGAAGAAGAACTTAAGTACACAGAAGGCTTTTTAAAATCGGTTCAAAAGAAATTGTCTAACGAGCGTTTTGTTTCGGGTGCCCCTGAGCAAGTTGTGGCAAGTGAAAAGAAAAAAGAAGCCGATGCCGTTGCGAAAATAGAGACGCTTAAAGCAAGTTTGAAGAATCTAAAATAATCTTATTTTCGGTAAATTAAGTAAGTATTTGCCAAGTCGATATAGCGTTGTTTTGCTTGGTCTTGGGTGATATCTTCTACCTGAAAAAGGGCATTGGTTTTAAAAGCATTTATAATAGCCTTGCTGCTACTCGGCCGGTTGTAATCGTTGGTTGATTTTTTGTAATAGGCATAGAGTTTCAAGAGGATGTCCGCAGGAAACGGCTGCTCATGACTGTTGATGCTATCAACAGCTTCTCTAAATTCTATTTCTAAGGCCTCTGAATTCATACTATACTTCAGCGATGATACATTCTCCGCCTTTTACTTTTTGATTGAGTTTAACATTAAGCTTGGTATTTAAGGGTAAGAATAAATCGACTCTAGAGCCGAATTTTATAAATCCAGCATCTGTACCCTGTGTAACCGTTTGACCTTCTTTTGCATAATTTACAATACGTCTTGCCAACGCACCTGCAATTTGTCTGTACAGAACTTTACCGTAGGTTTTATTTTCAACCACAATGGTGGTACGTTCGTTCTCCGTACTTGCTTTCGGATGCCATGCCACTAAATATTTTCCTGGGTGGTATTTACTAAAAAGGACAAAACCACTTATAGGATACCGTGTTACATGTACATTGATAGGCGACATGAAAATGCTGACTTGAAGCCGTTTTTCTTTGAAATATTCAGTTTCTTCAACTTCTTCAATGACCACAACTTTTCCATCCACAGGAGCGATCACTTGACGCTCATTTTGATGGGTGTGACGTTTAGGGTTTCTGAAAAATTGTAGGATGAGTACAAGAACTACTATTAAGGAGAACTGAATGAGTTTTGAAACCCAAAACATTTGTAAATTGTCGATTAATAGCGATGTAGCCACTACAAAAACGAGTGTAATGAAAATTATTTTTTGGCCTTCTTTATGAAACATAATTTAATATTCTTAAAAATAAATAGATAAATGGTGCTGCAAATATAGCACTATCTAAGCGATCTAATAGACCTCCATGACCAGGCATTATTTTACCACTGTCTTTAACTGCTGCTTGACGTTTATATTTTGATTCAACCAAATCACCCAAGGTTCCGAAAACGCTAATAATAACACTGATAATTAACCAATTAGTAAAAGGTAATGAATCTGTGAAATTGGCAATAACATAACTTCCTAAAGCCGCAAAAAATACGCCACCTAAAAACCCTTCGACAGTTTTTTTAGGAGAAATGCTTTCAAAAAGTTTTTGTTTTCCAAAATTCTTACCAACAATATAGGCAAAACTATCGTTGATCCAAATCAAAATAAAAATATACATAATGATTTCAGAATTGTAATTTTCAAAATTTAGAGCGATCAATAATAAAAACACAAACCCACTACTTACATAAAAAGTGGTGTTTATAAAATGGTTTGAAAGTAAGGTTGGGAGGCTTTTAGAAGAAAATAAATCTCTAATCAATAGTAGATTTACCAACAGAGAAATCACGAGTAATATTTGTGAAACATCCGATAGGCTTTCATTAGATTTAAAGAGGTTTTCCCAAAATGCAACTGCCAAAAACAACACTATAAAAATGATGTAAGAGGCTATGTTTTTTTGATGAATTAATCTATTAAATTCTGACAAGCAAATCAATCCAAAAATAAAAAACAAAGCGATGCAAGCCTGTTTTAATTGGAGCGAACCAGTTAAAATAATCGCAAATAACAGGCCAGATAAAGCTCTTGTGGTTAGTTCTTTCAATATTTATGTTATAAGTTTTCTAATAGTAGCAAATATAGGTTTTTTGTGCTACTCCCATAACTTAGAAAATCGTTGGTGTCGTTAGCCTTAAAATGTTTAATGGTAGTGATATTGGAGGGTATGGAATCTTTATTTTGAGCTTTGATTTCTTGAAGTCCTTCACTAATGGTATCTACAAACTGACTGGTCGTTGCAAATACAATGAAATTTTCAGGTAACTCAATTAGTTTTTTCTCTGCAATTTGATTGGAAGAAATAAGTAGCGATCCATCTTTAGCAATTAGAGATTCGCAGGTTGTAAATAAAAAATCAGGTGTCTCTTTTTCGGGAACTGTATCTAATTTGAAACTTTTAAATTTTTCTTTTAGATGCTTATTAAGGATGAGTGCTTTTTTTTTATCCCAATGGTTCTCTTTAATAATGTTGTTAAGAGAAACTAGAACTTCAGTGTTGTTTTCACAATAAAGAAACTTTCCTCCATTTTTATTAAAGTTGATGGTAAAGGTTTCGTCTATGGGTAGATCACTGGGTTCTAAAAATTCATTCTGATTTTCCTCATCAGTTTTGCCTTTAGAAGTATCCGTAGTTGAACCAAATATTTTGCGAAACACACTCATTTTTATTCCAATATAAGCTTTGAACTTATACTCTCCCAAAGATAAAAAATATACGTTTAATAAATAGTTATTTTCAGACTTATTCTTCCTCTTCTTTTTTAAGCGTTGGTATTACCGCTTCCTCCACTACAAAAGGACGTTTTCCAAAGATGGCTTCTAAATTATCCTTAAATATAACCTCTTTTTTCAGAAGTACTTCTGCCAGTTCCGTTAGCTTGTCTTTGTTATCTTCTAAGAGTTTTATTGCGCGCTCATACTGTGTTTCTATAATACTTGAAATTTCTTGATCAATCAATTCAGCAGTGCGTTCGCTATACGGTTTTGAAAATCCATATTCATTTTCTCCTGAAGAATCATAATATGTTAAGTTACCAATTTTATCGCTCAACCCATAAACAGTTACCATGGCTCTAGCTTGTTTAGTTACTTTTTCTAAGTCACTCAAAGCACCCGTAGATATTTTATCAAAGATGACTTTTTCAGCAGCTCGACCTCCTAAGGCAGCACACATTTCATCTAACATTTGTTCGGGTCTTACAATCAATCGTTCTTCTGGAAGATACCAAGCAGCACCCAATGAGCGCCCTCTAGGGACAATGGTTACTTTTACTAAAGGCGAAGCATGTTCTAACATCCAACTTACCGTGGCATGGCCTGCTTCGTGAAATGCAACCGCTCTTTTTTCACTTGGTGTAATAATTTTATTTTTCTTTTCAAGACCACCTATAATTCGATCTACAGCATCTAAAAAATCTTGCTTCTCAACTGCTTTTTTGTTGTTTCGAGCTGCTATAAGTGCCGCTTCGTTACACACATTGGCAATATCTGCTCCAGAAAACCCAGGGGTTTGTTTGGATAAAAAGTCAGTATCTAAATCTTTAGCTTTTTTTAAGGGCTTTAAATGTACCTCAAAAATCTCTTTCCGTTCTCTGATGTCTGGCAAATCAACGTAAATTTGACGGTCAAATCGACCTGCTCTCATTAATGCCTTATCGAGCACATCTGCACGATTGGTAGCTGCCAAAACAATCACGTTAGTATTGGTGCCAAATCCATCCATTTCAGTTAATAACTGGTTGAGGGTGTTCTCTCTTTCGTCATTCGAACCTGACATATTATTTTTGCCTCTCGCACGACCAATCGCATCAATCTCATCTATAAAAATGATTGAAGGTGATTTTTCTTTTGCTTGCTTAAATAAGTCTCTAACTCTAGAAGCACCAACTCCTACAAACATTTCAACAAAATCAGATCCTGACAATGAGAAAAAAGGTGCTTTTGCTTCGCCAGCAACCGCTTTTGCTAACAAAGTTTTCCCTGTTCCAGGAGGGCCAACGAGTAAGGCGCCTTTTGGGATTTTCCCACCTAAGGCTGTATATTTTTCAGGATGTTTAAGGAAGTCTACAATCTCTTGAATTTCTTCTTTAGCACCTTCAAGTCCAGCAACATCCTCAAAGGTTGTTTTGGTTTCTAGTTTTTCGTCAAATAACTTTGCTTTTGATTTTCCAATATTGAAAATTTGACCGCCAGGTCCTCCTGCGCCACCACCACCAGACATTCGTCGCATTATAAAAATCCAAACACCAATGATTAAAATAAAAGGAATCAGAGATGATAAGATGCCTCCCCAAGGGTTGGTCTCGGTTTTAAAGTCAAGAACTGTATCCAATTGTTCTTTTTGAATGGTGTCTTCTAATTGTTTTTGAAACAATTGAACATCTCCAAATTCAAACTGATAACTGGGGCCACCAGATCCTACTGGGAACAGGTGTTCTTTTTTAGTTTTTTTATGAATATCTTTATTAGATGCTTTTGTGGTTAGATATACCAATGCTTCTCTTTTGTTGACTATTTCAACTTTTTTAACATCACCATCTTTTAGGTATTTAAAAAATTGTGAAGGTGTTGTAGAAGCTCCTGAAGAATCTCCTAAACCTCCAGAAAATACATTAAAAGCCAAGAAAAGGACAATGGCTGCCCCATAAATCCAATACGCGTTAAACTTTGTGTTTTTAGGTTTTTTATCTTTAGACATGAGTCGTGTTTTATTTAGTAACTAGTTTCTATTTCGGTAATCTTAGCATCGCCCCAAAGATTTTCTATATCGTAGTATTCTCGAATGTGTTTTTGAAACACATGAACCACCACATGGACATAATCCATTAGTACCCATTCTCCATTTTCACTACCTTCAACATGCCAAGGTTTGTCTTTGGTATTTTTACTAACTTTTTTTTGTATTGAACTAACTATAGCATTTACTTGTGTATTAGATGTTCCATCACAAATGATGAAATAATCGCATACTGTATTTTCGATAGCTCTTAGGTCTAAAATAGTAATATTTTGGCCTTTTACGTCTTCAATTCCATTAATCGTGAAAGTGATGAGTTCGTCTGCACTTGGTATGTTTTTTGTCATGAATTAATTTTACTGTGCAAATTTATTACTTTTTTGGCTCTAAACCCCTTATATTGTCTTAATAATATTATAATTTAGAACCACAATTTGAACTATGCAGTTAATCAAACTTAATGCCATTGATTCTACTAACAATTATTTAAAAAATATATTGATAGACACTGTGTTAGATGATTTTTGCGTGGTGGTAACGGACCACCAAACGCATGGAAAAGGTCAAATGGGGTCAGAATGGATTTCTGAAAAAGGCAAAAGCCTTACAGTTAGTATTTTAAAGATTAAACCATCCATAGCGATACCTCAACAGTTTCTATTAAATGTTCTCGTTTCCTTATCTATTGTAAAAACGCTTGAGGGATATAATGTCCCAAATTTAGCGATCAAATGGCCCAACGACATATTGTCAGGCCACCATAAAATTGCAGGTATTTTAATTGAAAACATCATTAAAGCCAACCAAATTGAGTTTTCTATCATTGGGATTGGGCTTAATGTCAATCAGGAACTATTTAAAGGATTAACTAAAGTAAGCTCTTTAAAATCTATTTTAGGAATGCCGATCGATAGGGAGGAATTACTTCATAAACTCATTGAAAATGTTCAAAAGTATTTTGGGTTGTATACTGAAAATGGAGAAGACATTTTAAATGCCGAATACGTATCGTATTTGTTTCGAAAAGACAAGCCTTCTACATTTAAATTGCCCAACCACACACTGTTTACAGGCATTATTAGAGGGGTAACAGACAGAGGTAAATTACGTGTGCAAATGGAAGACGCTACAAATGAGTTTGATTTAAAACAACTGAAGTTGCTGTATTAAATTTTCTTAGGGATATTAAGCGCTAAGGTTTCGATAAATTTAGAGATAGGTGCTTTGATCATCATCGCCATCATTGCATTAAAGTCGCCTTCAAACGTTAATTGAACGTCACTTTTAGTTCCTGAAGTTGATTCAATTTTAGCCGTTAATGAAAAATCTAATTTACCGCCAGCAGCTCCAAGAACAATGGTGTGCGGAGATTCCATTGATTTTTTTTTCAAAACAATCTCAGGCATTCCACTCAAGGCAAATAAAAAGGTTTCGGCATCTATAAGCTTGAACTTACTGATGTTATCGGGCATTAATTGTTCGAAATTCTCAACATTTGTTAAAAAATTAAACACCTCTTGATCTGATTTTTCAATACTTACTTTTGTTGATTGTAATTTCATATCTAAAATTTATTTACCGGACCATTCCGATGGGTTTGAATTCCATTTTGATAAAACATCCGCTTCACTTTGGTTAATGAAGTTCGTGTCTAATGCTTGCTCTAACAAACTTTCGTAATTACTAAGAGTAAAAAGGTTGACATTGTTTGTTTTGAAGTTTTCTTTTGAAACATCAAAACCATAGGTGAATATCGCAACCATTCCTTTGACATTGACCTCAGCGGCTTTTAAAGCATCTACTGCAACCAAGCTACTCTTCCCTGTACTGATCAAATCTTCTACGACTACCACATTCTGTCCTTTTTCAATAAAACCTTCAATTTGATTTTGACGACCATGTTTTTTTGGTTCGGGACGCACATACACAAAAGGGAGTCCAAGATATTCTGCAACCAAAGCTCCAATACCAATAGCACCTGTAGCAACGCCCGCAATGACGTCGGGCTTGCCAAATTCGAGCTCTATGTTTTTCGCAATTTCTTCTTTGATATAATTTCTGACTGCAGGAAACGACAAAACCAAACGGTTGTCACAATAAATAGGAGACTTCCAACCCGAAGCCCAAGTAAAGGGGTTTTTAGGGTTTAATTTTATGGCATTTATCTGAAGTAAGACTTCTGCAGTTTTCTTGGCGGTACTTTTGTTAAAAATCATGTGTCAAAATTACTAAAAATAACTACTTTTACTTTCTATTAATTTGTTTTTAATTAACAATGTATAAAATATTTGTTGGTAATAAACCAATAGTTCTCACAACGAAGTTGGAAACTGAAACTGATTTCAAGAATTTCTTGATTGATTCAGTGGATATCAACAAAGTACTTGCAAAACTCAGAAAAGATAAATACAACTCTGTGCGCCTCGTTGGAGCAGATAAAGACGTACTTCTAAAAAAATTTCTTTCCCTATTACCAAATGTGATTGCAGGTGGCGGAAAGGTTTATAACCCGAAAAATGAAATTTTATTTATTTTCAGAAATGGTAAATGGGACTTACCCAAAGGTAAAGCAGAGCCGAAGGAAACGATTAATTTCACAGCACTTCGAGAGGTAGAAGAAGAAACAGGTGTTACAGGGTTAAGCATTACCAAGCCTTTAGAAATTACCTATCATATATTTAAGAGAAACGATCGGAACTATATTAAGGTTACCTATTGGTTCGAAATGTATTCTGAATATGATGGGAAACTAATTCCACAAGAAAAAGAAGGGATCACTAAAGTCAAATGGATTCCCGAAACCAAACTTCAGAAAGTTTTAAATAATTCCTATGCGAATATCCAACGACTTATTTAATGGTAGTTGAATCCGTGTTTTTTATAAAAATCTTCAAATAAACGCCCTTTACAGTTGTTATCATTTTCAATAAGTTTATTTTTGCCAGCAAAATTGACTGAATATGATGGAGTTTATAAGTAAGCGTTCTAGTAATGTTAAAAATGATGTTTTAAGTGGACTTACGGTAGCATTGGCCTTAGTACCAGAAGCCGTGGCATTTGCCTTTGTGGCAGGAGTTGATCCTTTGGTAGGACTGTATGCAGCATTCATGGTAGGACTGATTACCTCTATTTTTGGAGGACGTCCTGGAATGATCAGTGGTGCTACAGGTGCTTTAGCAGTGGTCATGGTAAGTCTCGTAGCACGTGGAAATGCAATGGGAGCAGAAGGCGATGAAATGGGGCTTTACTATCTCTTTATGACCGTTATTTTAATGGGGGTTATTCAAGTATTAGCAGGCGTTTTTAAGTTAGGTAAATTTGTCCGTTTGATTCCGCACCCTGTGATGATGGGCTTTGTAAATGGATTAGCAATTGTTATCTTTCTATCACAATTAAGCATGTTTATGACGTCCGAAAATGGCGAAATGATATGGATGCAAGGAGCATCTTTATGGACCATGATTGGTCTTGTTGGTTTAACCATAGCTATTATGTTTGGACTGCCACAACTTACTAAAAAATTACCTGAAGCATTGGTGGCTATTTTGGTTGTTTCTGCAATTGTTATTTTTGGAGATTTAGATGTTGCAACCGTTGGAAGCTTTATCAGAGACGGCGGTGGAGATGGACTTGAAGGGGGGTTGCCACTTCCACAATGGGCTATTTTTGAAAAGATTCCACTTAGCTTTGAAACCTTAAAATTCATCGGACCCTACGCACTAATTCTTGCGGCGATTGGTTTGATTGAATCCTTAATGACCTTAAATCTAATCGATGAACTCACTGAAACGCGAGGAAATTCCAATAGAGAGTGTATGGCTCAGGGAGGCGCAAACATCATCACCGGAATCTTTGGTGGTATGGGGGGCTGTGCGATGATTGGACAATCTATTATCAATATCAAAGGCGGCGGAAGAGGTCGACTTTCTGGAATTGTAGCAGCACTCGCACTTTTAGCCTTTATTTTATTTGCTTCAGGTCTTATAGAACAAGTTCCAATCGCCGCCTTGGTAGGTGTGATGTTTATGGTGGTGATCGGTACCTTTGCATGGTCTAGTTTTAGAATCATTAATAAAATTCCAAAAACAGATGTGTTTGTGTTGATATTAGTTTCGTCAATGACGGTGTTTTTTGATTTAGCAATCGCTGTAATTTCTGGAGTAATTGTCAGTGCACTCGTGTTTTCTTGGGAAAATGCAAAGCGTATCCGAGCTCGAAAACGCATCAAAGAAGATGGTACGAAAGTATACGAAATTTGGGGCCCATTATTTTTTGGAAGTATCACTGCTTTTAATGATAAATTCGATGTAAAAAACGATCCTCAGTCTGTTGAAATTGATTTTATTGAATCACGCATAAGCGATCATTCGGCCATTGAATCTATTTCTAATCTTGTAGCAAAATATAAAGAAGAAGGCAAATCAATTCACCTGAAACACTTGAGTGAAGACTGTAAAATTTTGTTGTACAAATCTAGCCCCTTATTTAAAGATGTTATCGTGGAAGCGATTGACGATCCACGCTACCATTTGGCCGAAAACCCAGAAGCCTTTACGAAAGGACTTTCAGAGTATAAACTCTAGGTTTTTTTGATGCGTACTGTATTAGGAACCAATTTTTGGTAATCGCCCTCAAAACGAATAATTTCTCTTACAATAGAGGAGGAAATAAACGACGTTTGTGCAGAGGTCAACAAAAAGACTGTTTCTAGGGTAGATAAATGTCGATTGGTTTGCGCTATGGCTTTTTCAAATTCAAAATCGGCAGGATTTCGCAAGCCTCTTAGGATAAAATCAACCCCAATTTCTTTACAAAAATCGGTAGTTAAACCACTGTAGGATACAACTGAAACTTTTGGGTTGTCTTTAAAAGTATCCTCAATAAACCGTTTGCGATCCTCTAACGAAAACATATAGTTTTTAGAAGTGTTCTCACCAATGGCAATAATCACCTCGTCAAACAAGGTCACACCTCTATTAATGATATCCACATGTCCTAGTGTAATTGGATCAAATGAGCCTGGAAAAATTGCTTTGTTCATGTGTCTTTATTTATTGTTTTTTGATGGTCACATGCTGCCTGCCTGCCGCAGGCAGGTTCGCTATTAATCATTCTCCTTGGGTGATGAAATTTTGAACATGCTCGTTTCATGTGGTAAAGTTAATGATTTTTCTGAAGTGCTTGTTGAACGGCGTTATCAAACAAATCGGACATCGAAATTCCCGCCTGTGCTGCTTGCTGTGGCAAGATACTCTCCTTGGTAAGACCTGGTATTGTATTCACTTCTAAAAAATGCGGTTGGCCGTCTTTAAAAATAAATTCACTGCGAGAAAACCCGTCCAATTTCAAAACCTCATAAATATGTTTTGCAGCTTTTCGGACGTCTGCTTCTTGAGTTGCATTCAAACGCGCGGGGGTAATTTCTTGCGATTTACCTAAATATTTTGCTTCGTAATCAAAAAAGTCATTGTCTGTCACAATTTCGGTGATTGGAAGTACCGTCACTTCTCCTTTATATCGAATGACTCCAACGGACACTTCGGTACCGTCTAAAAACGATTCAATAATGAGTTCGTTATCTTCTTTAAAAGCAGTTTCTATGGCGTTTGGCAAGTCGGCTTTTGAATAGACTTTGGTAATTCCAAAACTACTACCGGCTTTATTGGCTTTTACAAAACAAGGAAATCCAACCGCACTTTCAATGGCTATAGGGTCCATCGCATCGCCAGCATTTAAAAAGTAAGAATCTGCCGTAAGAATTCCGTAAGGTTTTAACGCGCTTAAACAATCTCGTTTATTAAATGTTAGCGCCGCTTGATACATGCTACAACTGGTATGTGGAATGGATAATAATTCTAAATAGGCTTGCATAAGTCCATCTTCACCCGGACTGCCGTGAATAGCATTAAAAACACAATCAAAATTAATTTTTGAACCTGCAACTAAGATGGAGAAATCAGCTTTATTTACAGGGTATTCTTTCAAATCATCCGCAACATATACCCATTTGTCTCTAAGAATATGGATGCAATACGCATTGTAGCTCACTTTGGGTAAACTGTCATAGACTACGCTTCCGCTTTTTAAAGAGATTAAATATTCGCTAGAATATCCACCCATTATGATGGCAATATTTTTTTTCATTTCTACGTTTATACAGTAAAAATATTACTTTTATCTCAAATCAAAATCATTTTAAACCAAATATATT
>Ga0209199_1001133_pt1 | contig 33193 bp, 33 predicted proteins | sample COGITO_mtgs_1105_7_FD_184805 | JGI IMG/M metagenome (GOLD analysis project Ga0209199, IMG submission 184805) | Pelagic marine microbial communities from North Sea - COGITO_mtgs_110523 (SPAdes) (version 2) | ecosystem: Environmental > Aquatic > Marine > Epipelagic ...
CCCAAGCGCAGCTTGACTCGTTCCAGCGGTAGGAACGGTGTTCCTTATAGCTTTTGAAGTAGTCAAATACACATCCCTGATGATATGCACCCAAACTCGCCATCCTTGGCTCTTTGTTCAGCGGGGCGCTGCCGTGCAGCTAAAGAAGCCTGCTGAACCCTCCTGCGAGAGTAGCACGGGGTGCCCCGCACATTGCTGGTAAGCCAGCCCCGCAGACTCCCAATTAGAGAAAGGGCTATCCGTAAGGTTAGCCTTTTTTTGTATCTGAAATTTAGTCAGCGCTTGTGGCTTAATCAATTATGCATCTGAGCAGGTACAGGCAAACCTTCTTTATCCTCATTCAGAGTAGTACGGGTGTGGCACTGTTTAGTGCCTCGAACATTGCTGAAAGGCCAGTCCCGCATTGGATAATCCGCAGGCTCCCATTTAGAGAAAGAGCTATCCGTAAGGGTATCCCTAGACAAATGTAGGCCTTTTTCTGTCTAAAAAACTTGTAAGTCCAGGTCATAATAGTTCAGTTGTACTTGAGAACTAATACTTGATTTTGTTGCTAACAAGATGTGTGCTCTACTCGTAATGAGAAGGACTGTAATCTTATTAGACAGAGGGATACATCATTTATAACACCATTAAAAAAGTGTGGTTTGTTTATTTATGAAAACTTACTCTTTTACTGCCAATTTATGTTGTCTGGAAATAACGTATTTATGTTTCGAACATCATATACGTATGACATCAATGCTATTTTGGTGAGATATAAACTGATTAAATTAGTATCAGAACCGACTATGGTTGATTGGTAATTATCTGCCGTTACCTTTGTGTCTAGATTAAGATAGGTGCATCGATAGTTGTTGTATAGATCTTGCTGTTCGACGAAATAAACTATTAGAGGATTACCTATGCAATATTGGCTATTTAAAACTGAGCCAGATGCATTTAGCATTGATGATTTAGCCAATATTCCGGATCAAACTGAACATTGGGATGGTATTCGTAATTATCAGGCCCGTAATTTTTTACGAGATGACGTGAAGATAGGTGATCTGGTATTTATTTACCATTCTAGTTGCAAAAATGTTGGTATCGTCGGTTTAGCTCAAGTGATTAAAGAGGGCTACCCTGATCACACACAATTTGAACCTGAGTCACAACATTACGATCCCAAATCGTTAATAGATAATCCCAGATGGGTAATGGTTGATATACAATTTAGACAAAAATTTAAAGAAACTTTGGACTTGAAAACCATTAAGCAGATGACAAGTATAGAGCAGATTGGTCTAGTGAAAAAAGGACATCGCCTATCTATTATGCCCGTACAAAAACATGAGTTTGATTTGTTATTAAAGAGATGCGTAATTTAAAACAGATTCTTTATATTATAAGGATATGTAAATGGGAACAATCTTACTGCTGTTGTATGAATAGTTGGATATTTTCATCTAATACAGAAAGAGGTATCGACCCATGCTCCAGAACTGCTTGATGAAATTCCCGCAAATCAAAGTTTGCACCTAATGCTTCTTCTGCTTGGTTACGTAATCTTTTTATTGTTAGTTCACCAATTTTGTAAGACAACGCCTGTGCTGGCCAAGATATATAGCGATCGATCTCGGTTGTAACGTTATGTTCAGAAAGAGCTGTATTATCCAACATGTAGTTGATAGATTTTTGTCTAGACCAACCTTTGATATGCATGCCGGTATCTACCACCAATCGACAAGCTCGCCACATTTCATAGCTCAAACGACCGAATTCATCGTAGGGGTCATCGTACATATGCACTTCTTTACCTAAGAACTCTGCATATAGTCCCCAACCTTCACCAAATGCTGAAATGTAGGTGTAGCGTCGTACGTCTGGGAGCTCTGTCATTTCACGAGACAAGGATATCTGAAGATGGTGTCCCGGAACTGCTTCATGAAGAGTTAAAGCTGTGAGTGCGTATAGAGGTCGCTTATCAAGTGCAAAGGTATTGACCCAATAGAAACCAGGTTGGCTGTCGTTAGTTGGGGAGATGTAACGACCCGTTGTATATTTTGGAGCAATATTTTCGGGCACAGGCTCTACGCCATATGGAGTGCGAGGCAAAAAGATGAATAATTGTGGAAGTTTTGCATCCATCTTTTTCGCAATATATGAAGCTTGTTTTATCAGCTCGTCAGCTGTTTGAGCATAAAACTTTTTATCAGTTCGCAAGTATTGAATAAACTGGTTAATATTTCCGTCATATTTAAGTTGATTAATAACAGTCTGCATCTCAGCACGAATACGTTTAACTTCACCTAAGCCTAAGGTATGTATTTCATCTACTGACATTTGAGTTGTAGTATAAAAATCACTTTGATTCTGATAATAAGCCGCACCATTTGGTAAGGATATGGCGGCAATATTAGTTTTTCCTTTTGGAATATATTCAGTAATTAAAAAATCAAAAAATTTTTGATACGCACTAAAAACACGGTTTGTAATTATTTTATTCGCTTCTTCCATTAATTTTTGATGGTGAATGGAATCTATGCTGGCAGTCTTTAATTTATGAAAGGGTGCAAAAAATACACTGTCTTCAGGTGAGTCATGTATAAAGCCTTTGACTGAATCTTCAAAACCTTGCAGCACCACCTTAGGTTGAATGAATCCGGTTTGTATGCCTTTTCTCATCCAATTAATCTGTTGCTCAAAATAAGTTGGGAACTGTTCAAGACGCTCTAGATAATTTTGATAATCCTCTAAGGTTTTAAACCGGCTAGATCGTGGTAAAAAAGCTAAACTGCTATGGAAGCTAGATTCCGATGTAAGCGGCATGTAATGGGCATTAAAGCGATATTCATCTATATTGTTCTGCAAATTCCTTTGTTGAATTAACAAGCTAATTTGCTCATTTCGGGTTAATTCAGTTTCATCTATAAAAGATAGTTTTTTTAAAAAGTTCTGAAATTGAGAGTCTTTTTTCTTCAGTGCATCAGGTGACATGTCAGCAAGTTTATTATCAAAATCATGTACGCCTTGGCTTGTTGCAAATATAGGGCTAATAGATAAATTATATTGCCAAATTTCATCAAGCAATGGCTGTAATTTAACTGATACAGTTGCAGAGCATACATACGAAAAAAAACTCAATATTAGTAAACCGCAAAACTTTTTCATATTTCAACCTTGGTGAAAATAATTTTTATTTAGGTGAGTTTCTGGGTGTATAAATCGGTGTAGGAAAAGCGGTTACTTTATCAGATAAAGTTGTTATTTTTGATGTGCCTTGTTTCTTCACTTCATCGATACGTAAAACACTATGCATAGGTACGTAAGTACGTGTAACGTCAGCAAACTCATCTTTTAGTTTTTCGTGACTAGGATCCAATACTAAGCTGGTATGCGTGTCCCAAACAAAGTCGCCTATTTCGATAAACCCAAACATGCTACCCTGACAAACTTCACGCACGTAAAGTTCATAACGTTCACCACTAGCGATAAATTGGATGCGAAATAAATGCTTTTCACTGGACATAATAACTACTCGATATAATAAGCTACTTGCCCATGATAATAAACAGGGCTAGAAATAGGGATGTTAGATACTGTCTATAGATGGAGATAGTCTGACCAATAGCAAGACTAACACAAGCTTGTTTTGGGGATTTTCGTCGACCATTGACCTCGAGAGGTATCAATCAATAATTAAAAAGTAAAGCCTGTGAATCAACTGATAAATAACTAAATAATTTTCTGAAAGCTAAAGGGCCTAATAAAGCTTGAGTCTTTTCTAAACGACTGATTATCAACTTGTAGTCTATCAAGATAGTTGTGGTAATTTTTTTAAAATTGGGTCATGAAAACTTAATCCGATAATTTAGCTGATTTACATGCACCCTCTGCCTTTGATAAATTAAAGGTATTTATCAAAATGCGCTATTAGGATGAAGCCCATGATTAAAGTTAAATTGCGTGAACTTATTTAGGTTGTCAGTTTGATAGCGCTTTAACACTATGTAAATAAATGTTGGCGAACCGCCAAACTCAATATAAAGTTCAGACAGTAATCATCTCGAAAGAAGACCTGTTTTGTATGGTGTAATTGAATTGGGAGGTAAGTTGGCGCTCACACTATGTATAAAGATGTTAAAATTCAGAAATTAGTTGAGGCATGTTTTTTCACAAGATTGATATTTAAATACTTACTATTCAGATAATCCATAAGTAACTGGATTAATGTTTTAAAGCGATTGGTATTGAAAATTTTCAACAATGGACTAACCAATTATTCAGCAATCTTAAAGTTCATTTTGAGAGTTTGTGAGTACTTACATTTTTCGATGGTCATAATTATTAGCCGCGTTACTCCAACCAATCCAGCAAGTTCTTGTTGTTTCATTTCATCAGCGCCAAACTCAGCTGTTTTGCGTGTACTCACTACAAAAATTCCTTGAAATATTATTTCAACAATAATGAACAAAAAAATTGCGAGCAGAAAAGTATAAGTGCGGCACCTGTAATCAGCTATGCTAAACAGCTATGCTAAAGATATTACATTAAAAAAGTAGTCACAAAAAGTAGTAATGTACTTATCAATGAAATCCAAATAATTTTCCAATGAAAGATATATTGATAATTTTTGGACTCTTTATAAATAACAAAGCAAGTGTTTTAAGCTTAACTTAATGTTTAATAAGATTAACATTAAGTCATAATAAATATACATTGAGTATATTTTAATTGCCTTGTTTTGACCAATATCTTCATTCTAAATTTGGGGTTTTGAGTTGATAAATCCTTGCATTAAGTTCCTATATTGGTAGTTGTGTAAGACTTTGACAGAAATAAATTTAGATTTGAGTGACGCTTCTTCACCCTAAAGGTGTGATTTCACCAATAACTACATTTGCTTACCCTATATAAAATAATGGCAATCGAACATATTACTTAAGGTGATAATGTCTCGAAAGTAATTGACTTTTAATAGGTCTGTGCAAATTGACGACCAGCATTTTCACATGTGTCCATTTCACCATGTAAAATTGGGCTGGAGTTTGAGCTCTACGATTATGACCACGACCAATAATTTATCGTTATGCACAGTAACTGAACCGATAGTGTTCCCACTTTCGGCAAGTCCTTTTTGAGCGACTTCGATTGCCGCTAGCATGAATTTTTCTATTGGTATCGTGTATATATCGGTTCAGATTTGTTGAAAGGCTGAGTAGCAAATAGTGTGGTTCCTTTTTTGTTAAAGTCGTTCCTACATATTCAATCCATAATGACACAGAGATAAAGATGTAACAAAATACATAGACATAACACAGTCTCAGTCTTGTATAGTGTTTTGCGTAAAATAGTTATCAACTGATATTAACAGAGTAATAATTCTTCATAGGTCAGTCGTGTTTAATTATTTGTCAAGGTTGAAGAAGCTAAGTATCTCGCTTAATGTGCAGATTATAATACCCAATAAATAAAAGTAGGAAATAATATGAAGCTAAGCCCAAACTTGGGAGCCATTTTGACAGGGGTGCTATTGGTTGCATGTCAACCAGAGCGAGTAAATCATACTCCTGAAATATCTGCTGATGCATCACGAATTAAGTCGCACATTAGGTTTCTATCTAATGACTTATTAGAGGGCAGAGATACAGGTGCCAGAGGCCACGAAATCGCTTCGTTATATATTGCTGCTGAATTTGAAAAGTATGGTTTAACACCAGCAGGTGACAATGGCACTTATATGCAGAGAGTGAACTTTGTTCAGGCTTACATTGATCAATCTTCAATAAAATTGTCGATAAAGGATTCACAAGGGGATGTGTTGCTTAGTTATCCAAAACATTTTCTCACTTACCCTGACCCTATAAAAGAAAGAACTCAGATGGCGGGCAAGTTAGTGTTTGTTGGTTACGGTATCGTAGCGCCTGAGTTGCAGCACAATGATTATCAAGATATGGATGTTAAAGGCAAAATAGTCGTCACCTTATCGGGTAAACCTAAGTCCTTCCCCAGTGAAGAGGGTGCACACTTTGGTTCAAGTCGAGAAAAGCTCCGTCATGCATCTGATAATGGCGCAGTGGGTTTTATATCAATTAGTACTCCAAGGGCTGAAAAAGTGAGGCCGTATCAGAACCTATTAAACTTTTTACATACTCCAGTTGTTCGTTGGACAGACAAAAATGGATACCCTTCTGGTGTGTATCCACAAATTAAAGGTTCGGTATATTTAAGCAAAGAAGCGTCAGAGCTAGTATTTACAGATGCAGAGCAAAATTTAGAGCAAATTTATGCGATGTTGGAAAATGATGAGTCACCTAAGGGGTTTAATTTGCTTATGGAAATTAAACTTGAATCTAAAAGCACTCATAACGCTATATCTAGCCCTAATGTGGCTGCAATTTTAGAAGGCTCAGACCCTAATCTTAAAAATGAGTATGTAGTATATTCTGCTCACTCTGACCATATCGGTTTTGCCAAAACGGTAAAAAAAGACAAAATTAATAATGGCGCTATGGACAATGCAACGGGTACTTCTGTGTTAATGGAAACGGCACGATTGTTCAGTCAACTAGACGAGCGCCCAAAACGCTCCATTATATTTTTGGCTGTTACGGGCGAAGAAAAAGGTTTGTTAGGCTCAGACTACTATGCACAAAATCCTACGGTACCCTTGGGTTCAATAATGGCTAATGTGAATCTTGATATGCCGATACTGACTTATGAATTTGCCGATGTCATCGCTTTTGGTGCCGAACATAGTGATATGAAAACTTCTGTGGCAAAAGCTGCTGAGAAAATTGGATTAGAGTTAAGCCCCGACCCGATGCCCGACCAAGCGCTATTCACTCGCTCTGATCACTACAGTTTTGTAAAACAAGGTATTCCCTCAGTATTTTTAGTGCCTGGTTTTAAATCAGTCGATCCTGAGACTGATGGCAGTGTGCAGTTTAATCATTTTCTTAAAACAAACTATCACAAGCCAAGCGATGATTTTAGCCAAGTCTTTAATTGGAAAGCAGCAACTAAGTTTACTGAGGTGAATTATCACATAGGGATAACATTGGCTAACCAAGTACAACGCCCTGATTGGAATGATGGTGACTTTTTTGGTGATACTTTCTCAAAATAGAATAAAAAATCTAAATTTGAATCAAAAAAAAGGGACTCTTTAGAGTCCCTTTTTTGATTTATAGATACTTAAGAAAAAAACTGTCTATGAATTAACTGCCATTGTTCTGTAAAGTTATCCGTGGGTTTTTTGGTGAATTCACTGCGGATAAACTGGTTGATACGACCATCTGCAAAACAAATTAGCATATTAGCAATGATGCCTTCTTCTGCAGGTAATGTTTTGCCTTCACGTAATTTACGTTCACGCAATACTTGCTTCAACTGAGTTTCTAAGCGTTCGTACAATTGTGTAATGCGTTGTCTCAATCTGTCTTGCTCGCCCATTAATGCATCGCCATTTAAAATACGGGTTATACCAGGGTTTTTTTCAGCAAAACCCAAAATAAGATGCAATATAAGTTGGCAGCGAGTAGAGGTGTCTTTTTCTTCATTAATAATTTTGTTGATACGAGAAAATAAGGTTTCTTCAATAAACTCGATTAATCCCTCAAACATCCGTGCTTTGCTTGGAAAGTGACGGTATAACGCCGCTTCAGATACTCCAACATGAGCAGCTAGTTTAGCTGTAGTGATCCGTTGTCCTGGGTTGGTTTGTAACATGGTCGCCAGAGCTTGAAGAATTTGTGCACGGCGATTGGGGCGTTTTGTAGCTGGCATTCTTAATTCCTAGGCGAAAGTGGTCTCAGTCGTCAGAGTCTTCTATGTATCTTTGGGTTAAAAGGTGCATTAACTGCCTAGCTAGTAGTTGCTTATCGGCAACATCTAGTTTTTTTTCACCCTTTGACCAAAATACAGTAAGTGCATTTTGCTCACTGTTAAAACCAATTGTACTATCAGATACGTCATTTGCAGCAATCATGTTGAGCTTTTTATCCTGTAATTTACCTAAGGAATGTTCACGCAAGTTTTGAGTTTCTGCAGCGAAACCTAAAGTAAAAGGTGCACTCGTTAAATGTGCTACATCGCTTAGGATATCAGGATTTTTGACAAAAGTAAGTGTTAACTCACTATCTGATTTTTTGATTTTTTGATTAGATTTTTGTCGTACCCGATAATCGGATACTGCTGCGCAACCTATAAAAATATCGCAGTTATGAGTCGTGTGCATGACCGCATCGTGCATCTGTTGTGCACTAGATACAGGTATTGTTTGAATATTAGATGGCGGAAGTAAATTTACAGGGCCACTAATTAAGGTCACTGTCGCCCCTAACTCTTGTGCTGCAACGGCCAATGCATAACCCATTTTACCAGAGCTATGATTAGACAAATATCGCACGGGATCAATTTCTTCACGAGTTGGGCCTGCGGTTATGGTAATACGTTTACCAGCCAACGTTTGTTCTGGTGTTCGTTGCCACAATAAATCTGCAATTTCTTGTGGCTCAAGCATTCGACCTGGGCCAAAATCACCACAAGCTTGTTCTCCTTGAGCAGGACCTAAAAATTGAACTTTCCGTAGTTCTAATATATTTAAGTTGGCCTGCGTTGCGTCGGCAAACCACATTTGTTGATTCATTGCTGGGGCTAGGTAAATAGGTGCAGTTGTAGCAAGACATAAAGTAGACAATAAATCGTCTGCCAAACCATGTGTTAGTTTAGCCATAAAGTTTGCCGTGGCTGGAGCAATCAATAGCTTATCCGCCCAGCGCGCTAGTTCAATATGTCCCATAGCAGCTTCTGCGTCTTTATCTAATAAATTGTCAGAAACTGAATTGCCTGACACGGCTTGTAAGGCCAAAGGGCTGACAAATTCTTTAGCTGAATCGGTCATGACCACACGCACGATTGCACCTTTAGCAACAAGCTTACGCACTAAATCTGGGGTTTTATAGGCTGCAATGCCGCCAGTAATTCCTAAAATAATATTTTTTTTATCGAGTTGCATGCTCTTTTTGACTTGTTGCTGGGCCTTTACACATTATTGGCTGGAATAGCCTTCATTTGCTAGGCTTATTTTGAAGTTTTGATAAGTAGTCACTAAGAAACAGTAGCTGTTAATTTTTCGATAAGGCAAGGACATATGAAAATTACGGATTGGCCTAAACAAGAACGCCCCAGAGAAAAGCTTTTAGTTAAAGGAGCGGCGACACTCTCCGATTCAGAACTATTGGCCATATTTCTTCGCACAGGCATTAAAGGTTTTAGTGCGCTTGACCTTGCTAGAAATTTACTCACAGAATTTGGAAGTTTACGCCGCTTACTTGGTGCTTCTGAACATGATTTTTGTCAAATAAAAGGATTAGGTCAGGCAAAATTTGCTCAACTACAAGCAAGCGTAGAAATCAGTCAACGTTATATGGCTGAAACCTTGGATAAAACCGATGCCTTAAGCTCCGTAGAGCAAACTCAAGCATACTTAATCGGCAAACTAAGAGACCAACCTCATGAAGTGTTTGCTATGTTACTACTCGACAGCCAACATAGACTAATAAAATATCGTCCTATGTTTTATGGCACAATCGATAGCGCATCAGTCTATCCTCGAGTTTTAGTGCAACAAGCATTAATAGACAACGCCGCTGCAGTGATCCTCGCTCATAATCACCCTTCAGGTATCGCAGAACCAAGCCAGGCAGATAAAAGTATCACCAAACGTGTTATTGCCGCCTTTAACTTAATGGATATTAAAGTTCTCGATCACTTCGTTATTGGAGATGGAATAGCTGTATCATTTGCGCAAAGAGGTTTGCTTTAGACTATCTATAATAACTAGATATTTTGTATTTTTAATTAGGTATATTTTAGTTTAAAAATGAAGTGTTTACTCATTTGTTATCATGGGGAAAAACCAAAAAATCGGCGAAAAACTTGGCACAGGCAGGAAATTATACCGACAAGCGACGAAAGAGTTGTTTTTCTACACATTATTCTTGAACTCACCCCTAGTTTACTGTATAAAATGCGCCCTCTTGTTAATAGCGTTAGCTGACTCGTATATTGATTACGATTAAACATGAGTCAGAGCTAAATTTTTAGATTGTTTGGAGACAAAGGCCATGGCCAAAGTATGTCAAGTTACAGGCAAGCGTCCAGCGGTAGGTAATAATCGCTCTCACGCAAAAAATTCGACCCGTCGTCGTTTTTTGCCGAACCTTCAATCCCACCGTTTTTGGGTTGAAAGTGAAAACCGTTTTGTGAAATTACGTTTATCTGTTAAGGGTATGCGTATTATTGATAAAAAAGGCATTGATACAGTATTGTCTGATATGCGTGCCAACGGTGTTAAAGTTTAAGGAAGCAGATTATGCGCGAAAAAATTAAATTAGTGTCCAGTGCTGGTACAGGCTTTTATTACACTACAGATAAAAACAAACGTAATATGCCTGGCAAAATGGAGATCAAAAAGTTTGATCCTAAAATTCGCCAGCATGTTTTGTTCAAAGAAGCCAAAATCAAGTAAATTTATTGTTTTTGTCTCCTGAAGAACCCGGCTTTTGCCGGGTTTTTTGCGTTTACACATTATGTCATAATCACCCATACCTTATTTTATTCGGTTTCGTCTTTATATGAGCAAGTTATCACAGCGCGCTTGGAATAATGTCATCATTGTCAGTATGCTGATGTTGATCATGTTATTCAATTTTAGCAGCCATTTGTTAAACAATGAGGAGGACGATGCCCCATTATTGCTTACTCTTGTGGCCCCTAACAAGACAATCACGACTATTGCGTTCGAACAAATAAAAGTAGAACGAATTGGTCAAGGCTGGCGAACAACTTCTGAATACATTAGAAAGTATAGTAATGAAGAGCTTGTAAGCTTAGTCGAACAATGGACCAATGCTAAAATCAGCTTATTTGATCGAAGCCCTAATGGGCCGTTGCCATTCTTAACAGTGCAACTCTGGTTTGCTGGGCAAGTGTTGCCTACTGAGTATCATTTTATGCAACTTGAGGATAAAATCTTAGTGAAAATAGACAAACAAACCTATCAGCTAATCAGCCCCAGCTATCAAATGTTAACCCTATTAGAGTAAAACATGCCTGAGTTACCAGAAGTCGAAGTAAGTCGGTTGGGTATTAGCCCTCACCTTGTAAATCAAGTTATTCAAACAATCATTGTGCGCAAACGTCAATTACGCTGGCCTATTCCAATGGATATTCATCAAGCCGAAGGTTTAGTTATCACTTCAATCCGTCGCCGCGCGAAGTATTTGTTATTAGACACTTGTAAAGGCAGCATTGTTTTGCATCTGGGTATGTCGGGTAAACTGTGTGTGGTGGATTGCGATACAGAAGTAAAGAAACACGACCATTTGGATATCGTTATGCAAAATGGCGTGTGCTTACGATTTAATGACGCGCGAAGGTTTGGATCTTGTTTATGGCAAGGTTGTAATGAACCCACACTAAGTTTATTGGCTTCACTTGGACCAGAGCCATTAACGGTGAATTTTGATGGTGATAGGTTGTTTAAGTTGTCTCGTGGTAAGTCTGTGGCCGTGAAGAAATTTATCATGGACAATAAGGTAGTGGTGGGAGTAGGCAACATTTACGCCAATGAATCGTTATTTATTGCAGGCATTGATCCGCGCAAGCAGGCTAGTAAAGTAACTAAAAAACGTTATATGCAATTGGCGGATATTATCAAAAAAGTCTTGGTAAGCGCCATTGAACAGGGCGGCACTACGCTCAAAGACTTTGTGCAAGCAGATGGACAACCAGGCTATTTTGCACAACAACTACTGGTTTACGGTCGAGCGGGTGAAAATTGTGATGCGTGCCTGTCGCCCATTAAGTCAGTAACCATTGGGCAACGTAATACTTTTTATTGTGAGACCTGTCAGCGTTAAGAGGGGGCCCTCAGCGTTGGCGAAGAGTCCCTTAACGGGACTATTTGTTATGTAGCTTCTGTTGCAACGCATCAATTACTGATGGATGACAGAATTCGTTGACGCGGCCTCTGTGCAAAGCGACTTCTTTGACTAAGGTGGATGAAATAAAGGAGTTTTCTTCTGCGGGTGTCATAAATACACTTTCGAGATCAGGATTGAGCCTTCTGTTCATATTCGCTAATTGAAACTCATATTCAAAATCCGACACAGCACGAAGCCCACGAATTAAAACACTCGCTCCTTGGCTATCCGCAAAATCAGCCAGTAAACCTTTAAAACCTATCACTTCCACATTATCCAAATGTGCCGTCACTTGTTTAATGAGTTCGACACGTTCTTCTAAGCTAAACAAAGGCTGTTTATTAGGATTCGAAGCTACGCCAACAATCACTTTGTTGAACATTTTGGCTGCACGCTCAATGAGGTCTGCATGACCATTAGTAACAGGGTCAAACGTTCCCGGGTATATCGCTTTTCTATGCATAACTGACCTTATTGCTTCATTTCTTTTAGGCTAACCCGATTAGGATGAATTTGACTAATTTATTTGTATTAATGGTGTATGTCAAAATTTCCAATAGACGAGTTTTTTTCGCATCTTAAGTTTCCGCAATAAATTACGTGGTTTGATTTTTAATTCTTTAGACGGTGATTGAATGGTTTTTTCAGTGGCATCTAATACTCTGGCTGAAGAATTGCCGTCAAAATAAGGATGCATCAAACTAGTATTATGTTGGATTGTTTCTAGTAATGATGGTTCTGCTTTTAAGGTTTGTTCTATTACCGAAAATTAATCCTTTGCTACAAATATATTAATAAATGTGCTTCTGGCCCTTTATTATTGAAAGTAACAATTGGTTTGTTGAGTGAACCAAATTCAGTAATAATTGAAGAAGTATTAGATACAATCACGTCAAATGCTTGCAGTATAGGGGCGAGCTCTGAAGTTTGAATTACATGCAGGTTGTCACTGATTATATTTTGATATTGCCGGGCTAGAATTTTTGTCATTTTTGGATGGAATTTAATTATCCATTACCAATCCTGATGGGTCTTAGCTAATGCAGCAATTTCATCAAATAAAGCCGTTACAGATGTCAATACTGGAGAAAATGTAGGAGCATAAAGTATTGTTTTCAAATCGTGTCTATTTGGACAGTCGAAGGCTGTGGCATTAAATAATGTATATGTCTTTGGCCAACCTGTTTCGACTAATGTAAAATGTGGATGTGTTTCACATATTTGTTTGAATCGTTGAGTGAAAAAAGGATCTTCGGTGCAATATAAGTTAAAACCTCTCGCTCTTGAGATGCCCTTTTTTCTTCCATTCACAACCATGAAAAACCTGCACTTTTAAACCGGGGATAAAATCGGGTACTAAATTCTGGGTACGAAAACGGCTCTAGGATTGTAGTTGACTACTTGAGTTGTGTTATCGAGTAAAGGTTCATCTGGATGAAAATAATTAGGGTTTATTTCGTCACTCTCTAAAAACCAAGAACATAATGGCAGCGAAGTCGAACCTCTTGTTGCAGTAGACGCAATATTTCAAAGGTGTAATTCTGAGCTACATAAAATAGATAATGCTTCAGATTGTTTCCTTGATTATTTAAATAACTTCAGTGTTGGATATAAAGTGTATGCGAGGTAAGTAAATCAATTTTCAATACTGTTTTAAATGATCAAATCTGCCTTGCCAATCATCCTCCATAACTAACACATCTGCATTTTTCGAAGTAATGAATTCAGCTTTTAAGTCTAATATACCCTCTACGAACACTTCGTGAACAAACCTTAAGGAAGAGATGATTTCTAATCACCATTCTTAATAAATAAATAGGCTCTCGACATTTTTTTTCTCTATTAAGCTCATCAAAAGATACACCTATTACTAGATGGCTTCCTAGTGACCTTAAGCGCTTCAGCAATTTATATGACCGATGTGTAATACATCATATGTACCAAATGTTATGACTCTACTCACTGTTCACCTATTTATTAATAAACTGACATTCTATTAAAGCATTTACTCAGGCCCATTGTTCTTAGCATTCATACAATATATTCCGTATGATAGTTGGAGATTAGTAAAAGCCGCGGTTCGGCAATGACTTATTATACCTAGTCAGTATGTTTAAAAGTCGGTTATTTACGTGGGCAGTGCCCATGACAAAAAAGATATTTTATTGGGGATGATGTTGATAAAAGTTCGACAGAGACATTTTTACTGTTTTTATATTTGTTTATTCTGGTCAATTAAGGGGTTGTGTTCTCCTTGGATCGGTTCACTTGAACCGCAATTGCATCAAGACTTGCAAGTGTTAGTGGAGTGGGGAGTGATAGATGCATCAGTGAGCAGTTATCCTGTTCCTTGGAAGGGCGTAGCAGAGCAATTAGAAAAACTCCAGGTACACACTCTTCCGAGTATTCCTAGCATCTCCATGCAGCGATTGAAGCATTATTTACAAACCCATAAAAAACAAAAAGGTCAGTCAATTATCAGCCTTTATGGCGCTACAGACGACAGCAGATTTGTGGGGTTTAATGGTGTACAGGGTGAAAAAGTCACACTCAATATAACTAAAGAGTTTTATGCTGGTCGTTGGGCTGGGCAAATATCGGCTAACCATGAACGGGGCGGGGAAAGTCACTTTGACAAAAGTTTTCTAGCTTATCAATTTGGTGATTGGAATTTACGAGTGGGTTCATTGAACCAGTGGTGGGGGCCAGCACAATCTAGCAGCCTGATTATGTCTAATAATGCAAGATCAGTTCCCTCTATCAGCTTTTCTCGTTCCCAAGCCATACGTTCTGAAAATAAGTGGTTACAGTATCTTGGCCCTTGGTTTCTGACTGCGCAAATTGGACAGTTAGAGAGTCAAAGAGCCGTGCCGGATACTAAGTTGTGGATGATGCGTTTTAATTTCAGTCCCGTGTCTGGTTTAGAAATGGGGATGTCTTGGAGTGCAATGTGGGGTGGTAAAGGGCAACCTCATTCCATTAGTGATTGGTTTAAAGTGGTGACCTTTCAAACAGAATGTGCAAACGGTGCGGCGACTTGTGATGATGCCTTAGAATCGAAACTAGGTAACCATCTTGCAGGTTTGGATTTCAAATACAGCATGATGTTGTTTGAACGGCCTTTTAGCCTTTATGGGCAACGGATTGGTGAAGATGTGGTTGATTATTATCGAGTAACCGATAATGCTAATTTGATTGGCTTATCAACTTACCTGTGGGGCAATAAAGTGTTTATCGAGTCTAGTGATACCAATGTTGCTTGCTCTAATGCCAGCACTAATGAAAAAAATTGTTATTATGAGCATGTTACTTATGAATCTGGCTATCGTCGATACGGCCGTGCTATCGGAAGTAGTTTTGATAGTGATGCGAGGATGTTCACGCTAGGTATCAATAAAAATTTCAGGGATGGTGACTTACTTGAGTTAGTGATTAATCAACTAACCCTTAATAAAGACAAGCAAAAACCTGCACCAGTACTAAATGGTATGAGCGAGAAAATACTCAGGCTAAGTGGCTTTTATCAAGCCGCTTACGGTGATTGGCTAGTTAAATTGGGTGCAAGCATTGAACGTGGCGAAGTCGAGGATGCTGATGCAAAAACCGATGCATTAGTATTTACTGAGATTAAATATCGACTTAATTAGTCTTTGCCGCTTCGTTATAGGCAGATATGAGTATTTGCCAATCGGCCAGTTGCCAATGAATATTACGTAATCGTTTTTCTTTTTCAAAGGAACGCTTTAGACGTGCCATATTTAATTTTTTCCACTTATCTCCTAGTTTAATTCCGCATTTATCAAAATCAATTAACCAAATTCTGTGCTCGGCATCAAGCATAATATTGTGGATGTTTAGATCGTGATGGTAAATCTGATGATTGTGAAACTCGGCGATAGCTTGCCCTGTTTTACGCCATATATCAGAGGATAAGCTTCTTTCTAGCAAAATGAAGTGTAAGTCTTGGGCGTTAGGAATTTTTGTTAAAATAATATCGGCTTGGTAATACAAGCCGCTTTTGTTCAACATGGCTGCAATAGGCGTAGGACAAGCTAAATTTAGAGTTTGCATGTGTTGCAGTAGCTTGAATTCTTGCCATGCACGAGATTGCTCAAAACCTGTATACAGATACTGGTCACTCAATATTTTGCCAATCAAGCCTCCGCGGTGATAATGACGTAATACATAATCATTTTTGTCATTTTGAAAAAAATAGGTAGTGCCACGTCCAGTTGCTTGGCCTGTAATAGCATTTTGTTTCTGCCAATATTGGCCAGTAAACATTTTTGGAATGGGTACAGAAAAATGGTCTGCATCAAACAACATTATGTGTGAGTTAACGGTTTTTTGTTGTATGTATGCCATGTAAAATTTTAACTCAGGAGTAATATACATAATACTTACGAAAGTAAGTGCAGATTCAGGTAGCAGTCTTGTGTATCAATTATTGGAAATTGAAATTTAACTCAAATTAAAATAGAAAACTTCTATATTTAATCTTTTCTACACAATCCCTTGTTTAATTTCTTATCACTTTTATATGTGAACGTGTTGTGTAATAAAACCAAACTGGTAGATCATTAATCAACTGGTTAAAAATAAGCACCTATTGATTCATCGCCTATGGTACTTATTTTTGACTTAAACGAATTTTACTGCGCACTTTAGATAATTGAGAATTTTCAGTATAACGTCCTTTAGTGACATGGTGAATATGAAAAACCCCATCGATCTGCTTAGGTTCACCATCAGTGCCTAATAGCCAACGAAAGGCAGTGTCTTCATAGGTTTTACGCCAACGCATAGTTTCAGTTTGAAATATTGTCAGTTTTTCACAATAACCGATAGCACGAGCGACGTCCCCATGTACAATTTGAAATGGTCCGCGTGCTTTATCACGAGATTTGCCGCGCTCGTAAAAACTAAAATTTTCTATTTGTATATCGATAATTTGTGGTCTGGCATCATTAGATAATAATGGGTCGTCATCTTTTAACATTTCAGTGATTTTTTCTTCTTTAGGAAAAAATAACAAACCCTTCTCGCCTTGTAAGCTATCGGCAAGTGAATCTAAGCAATTTTGGTGAAAGATAATGTCGCAATCAGTAAACCATATCCAGTCAGCTTCTGTTGACCGTGCGGCCATATTACGGCCTATGCCACGCCTAAAGAGTTTCCCCTTGGAAAGCGGTTGAAAATTCCATGTGATGTTAGGTATGATTTTTTGACTAAAAAAATCCAACGTCGCTTTGGTTTTGATATCTTCTTCAGCATAAAAAACGGTGACGGTTAAATTTAGTTTTGTTGGTGGATAGTTTACAAATGAACTTAATTGATAAGTTAACATGTTGGCATAACCCCAACAGTGACTAACAATTTCTAAATCAAACTTACCCTTTACGGCCTTGCGGTCTGCTGCGGCAGGTATTTTATCGCGAAACAATGACTGGGGTAAAATACGACCAAACACAAGTCGATAAGCCTGTATAGCAAGGCTGTTGAAGCTATTTGGCGGAAATGTCTTTGTTTCTATCATAATAAATAGGTAAGCCAACATAATATAAATGATCAAGTAAAATTATACCATATGGCTTAGCACTTCTGCCAATTGAACTGGTCGGCGCGAGAATAATCATGCCATGCAATCGGGATATTCTGTATGAAGGGGCAGCCCTAGCTACGCAAATAAATAAATCTTTAGCAAGGGCGCTTAACGCTGAGTTAAGTTTTAAGCCTTAGTCAGTTGTTAAAGAGAGGTCGACGGTAATACGTTACGCAATAGGGGAAAAAAGTTAATGTCTGCTGCAGCAATAGTCAGTAATATGAATGTACATAATTTAAGGTGCAGCATATCCCCATGGTTAACAAGGTACTTATATTCACCAAGCGCGTTTTGCCTTTGTCTAATACCTTTGTGGCAGCTCAAGGAAATAACCTTCCTAGTTTTCAACCCATTTACATCGGGTTACGGATTAACAAAAGCGGTATCGATTTAATTGATGATCAATCAACCTGTGTGCAAGAGCAATATGCAGCGCTTCCGCTTTTATCAAGATTAATGCTTGATGGTATCCAGTATTTAACGCCTGTTTGGAAAGCGGCACTTACCCAATTATCAGCAAATCTCATTCATGCCCATTTTGGTAAAGGGGGGTATTACTGCAGTTCAATCGCCCAGAACTTGAACATACCTCTTATTACTACTTTTCATGGCTCTGACATTACTCAAAAAGATAAATTTTCATATAATAAAAAGCACCGAAAAGTAGCATTTAAACAGTCGTCAAAAATAATTGCTGTGTCTAAGTTTATTGAAAACAAGTTATTAGAAAGAGGGTGCCCGTCAGAAAAAATCATCCAACATTATACCGGTATTGATACCGAGTATTTTTCATCGGCGGGTAAGAAAAACGAACAACCAACTATTTTGTTTGTGGGTAGATTAATAGAGCAAAAGGGTTGCCAGTATTTAATTCAAGCTATGAAAATAGTCCAAACACAATTACCCGAAGCCGAATTAATCATTGCGGGGGATGGTAACTATCAACATAAATTGCAGGCATTAGCCGCGGACTTAAAAAACATCTGTTTTGTAGGCGCGCAAAATAGAGCTCAAGTCAAAGCGTTGATGTCTTCTGCTTGGTTAACCTGCTTACCTAGTATCAAAATGGACAGAGGCAATGAAGAAGGGTTGTCAACTGTTTGTATTGAATCACAAGCTGTGGGTACTCCTTTGGTAGGGTTTAATACAGGTGGTGTAAGCGAGGTCGTTGAACATGGCGTGACAGGGTTATTGTCACCTGAGAAGAATATTGACCAATTGGCAGAAAATTTATTAACCTTGTTAATGTCAAATTCACTAAGAGCAAAGTTTTCTAACGCAGGTATTGAACGCACAAACAGATTGTTTAATATCAAATCACAGTGTCAAATCTTAGAGAATATCTATAAAGAATTATGCTGAACAGTTGTGAAGTTTAATAACGGCCAAGTCAAAAAATAAATACTGTTTTTGTTAAAATATATGGCGACGCTTAGTAATGTAACTAGTCTGACTAGACGGCGATAACACAGTAATACCATCATATTCAGTTTCTCTCACCGATATAGCATTTCTAGTACACCCAAGGTTTTTTGAATAGCACCACTGTTGAGAGTTAATACTTGTTTGCCAGCATCACTGGCAAGTTTTCTTTGTTGAGGGTTATCGAACCATTTTTGGCACGCTGATATTATTTGTTGAGCATCTGTCACTGTTAGCAATGCGCCACTATAGGCTAAGGCTTGGCAAATAGCAGGGTTATTGTAAGTCGACTCACCCATCAATATTGGCACACCTAAAGCCGCAGGCTCTAATGCATTGTGCCCACCTCTATCAGCCAAACTGCCGCCTACAAAACTGATGTCCGCTAATGCGTAGATGGAACGCAATATCCCCATTTGATCGCACAGTAGTACTTGAGAATTGGTCTGACATGGCTTTTCTTCGCTCATCAAAACTGTTTCAATATTTTGTGTTTGTAGCAGTTGATGAACTTTGCCAAAGCGGTGAGGATGGCGAGGGACAATAATTAATAATAATGCCGGGTAATGTATTACCAACGCTAAATAGGCATCCAGTAAAATTTGTTCCTCCGGTTCATGGGTGCTACCGGCCACTATGAGTAAACGCTGTTCTAGTGCAAATTTTGTTTTAATTGTTTGACTTAGCGCAATGTCTTGAGCGGAGATAGTCAAATCGAACTTAATATTATTGGTCAAGGTTAGCTTGTCAGGGTTTACCCCAAGGGTCATGTAGTTCTGATAATCTCTTTGGTCTTGGGCACAGATGGCAGTGATTTTTTCGAACATAGGTTGAAATAACGAAGGGTATTTTTGATAAGTTTTAGTCGATTTTTCGCTCATCCTACCGTTTATAATAAAAATAGGGATATTCGAACACCAACATTGATGACATAAATTCGGCCACAATTCCATTTCATTAATGAGTACTTTGGTTGGTTGTTTTATCTTTAGGAAAAGTTTTATACAAAGTGGGAAATCATAAGGTAAATAAGCATGTTCAACACGACTTGCAAACAACTGTTTCACCCTATCAGCACCTGTGGTGGTATTCGTGGTGATGGTAATGCGTTGGTTGGGATTATTATCTAATAGCTGTTCAACTAAATTTTGTATTGCCACTACTTCACCCACCGACGCACAGTGGATCAGGGGACCATTCTTATGGTTAACTTGCTTTGATGTAAAACCATAGCGTGATAGACGGACTTTTGTATATCCGGGTTTGCGCTTGATAAGTTGATAAACAAAGTGACAAAGGGCAAAGGGAATAATCAGCAACCATAATAATGAATAACCAAGTAACACAATTTGCTGCTTGGTACTGGGTTTGAAAGTCTTGGTCATGGTTTCTGCGTGTAGGTGAGAGTATATAAACGAGGTTTACTTTATCAGATTTTGCCAAATTGAAAAGTGCCATTAGTTCAACATTAGTCATGCTGTAGTTAATCTGTCAGATTGAATCGTAATTAATTTTTACCAAAGTATAGCTATTTTAAAAATATATTTAGTGTGAAAGTGTACTCTAGTCGGAGTGCGCTTTTGAATCACATGGTTACAACATATTCAGTTGATTCTGTTTGCTGGTTTGGACTGTCTATTATTTGTAGTCTTTTAGGCTGATAGTCAGATGCCTGTGGTGCGAGTTGTGGTGAAATCCTAAGTTGAAGCTAAAGAACTGAGCGTTGAACAAATACGAAGCATTTTACCTTCCGCCCAATACCATATAGCGATTTATACTTTTATTTTACCTGACAAGAATATTTAACAAACTTTTGTCCTATAGTGTAAAAAAAATTTGCCACTTGTGTATAACTTTAAGCACTAAAAATTATCATTCATCATATTGAGTATATATGATTCATTTATTTCCATTCCATACATAGGATTATCCATGAAAAATGACTTTTATATTCGCTTGGCGCAGCAAATTGAAGACACTAAGGCACAAGGACTGTTCAAAAATGAGCGCATTATTACGTCAAGCCAACAAGCTGATATTGAAGTTAATCATGAGCAAAAAGTACTTAACTTCTGTGCCAATAATTATTTAGGATTAGCCAATCATCCAGAGCTAATAAATGCTGCAAAAGCAGGCTTAGATAGTCACGGGTTTGGTGTGGCATCGGTACGATTTATTTGTGGTACGCAGGATATTCACAAGCAGTTAGAAGCAACCATAAGTGACTTTTTAGGCACACAAGAAACTATTCTTTATCCTTCTTGTTTTGATGCCAACGGTGGATTATTTGAAACTATTTTAGATGCTGAAGATGCCATTATCTCTGACTCACTGAACCATGCAAGTATCATTGATGGGGTGAGATTATCTAAAGCTAAACGTTATCGTTATGCAAATAACGATATGCAAGCTTTAGAGGCACAGCTTATTCAAGCTGACGCAGATGGCGCGCGCACTAAGCTGATTGCCACAGATGGGGTGTTCTCTATGGATGGTGTGATTGCAGACTTGGCCGCAATATGTGATTTGGCTGATAAATATCAAGCGTTGGTGATGGTCGACGATTGCCATGCAACTGGGTTTGTTGGCGAAAATGGTCGGGGTAGCCACGAATATTGTGATGTGATGGGGCGAGTCGATATTTTAACCGGCACTTTGGGTAAAGCCTTAGGCGGTGCCTCTGGTGGATATACGTCTGGCAAAAAAGAGGTCGTCAATTGGCTACGTCAGCGCTCTCGCCCGTATTTATTTTCGAATTCTGTGGCGCCGCCAATTGTGGCCGCGTCGATAAAAGTGTTTGAAATGATGCAACATGGTGATGCGCTGCGAAAACAGTTAATCACTAACACTGCACATTTTCGCCAGAGAATGTCAGCTGCGGGTTTTACACTTTCTGGCAAAGATCATGCGATCATTCCTGTGATGTTAGGTGATGCCCAGTTAGCTAGCGATATGGCGGATAAGATGTTACAAAAAGGGGTATACGTCGTGGGATTTTCTTTTCCAGTTGTACCCAAGGGACAAGCGCGTATCCGTACCCAAATGTCTGCGGCTCACAGCCTCGAACAAATTGATTTAGCAGTCGATGCTTTTATTGAAGTTGGCAAAGAATTAGGGGTTATCTGATGAAAGCGTTAGCTAAATTACATTCAGAAAAAGGCATTTGGATGACTGAGTGTGAAAAACCAACCGTTGGACATAATGATTTATTAATAAAAATTCATAAAACCGCAATTTGTGGTACCGATATGCATATCTACCAATGGGATGAATGGGCAAAAAAAACTATTCCTGTGCCTATGGTTGTTGGTCATGAGTATGTCGGTGAAGTGGTCGATATTGGCCAAGAAGTGCGCGGCTTTGCACTAGGCGATAGAGTGTCTGGCGAAGGGCATATCACTTGTGGTCATTGCCGAAATTGCCGTGCAGGTCGTCGCCACTTATGTAGAAATACCACTGGAGTGGGAGTCAACAGGCAAGGTGCCTTTGCCGAGTATTTGGCTATACCTGCATTTAATGCATTTAAAATTCCGCATAATATATCCAGTGACTTAGCCGCCATTTTTGACCCTTTTGGCAACGCGGTACACACAGCTTTATCATTTGATTTGGTTGGCGAAGACGTTTTGATAACAGGCGCAGGGCCTATTGGTATAATGGCTGCTGCTGTGGCGCGCCATGTAGGCGCAAGAAATGTGGTCATCACAGATATAAATGAGTATCGACTAGATTTAGCCACTAAAATGGGCGCCACTCGTGCGGTGAATGTATCTAATACTCAGTTGCAAGATGTGATGAATGAATTAGGTATGACCGAAGGTTTTGACGTGGGCCTTGAGATGTCAGGTGTGCCAGTGGCATTGCGTGATATGCTCGATAAAATGAACAATGGTGGCAAAATAGCGATGTTAGGTATCCCACCTAACGATGTAGCGATAGATTGGAATCAAGTGATTTTCAAAGGTCTGATGATAAAAGGCATTTATGGCCGAGAAATGTTTGAAACATGGTATAAAATGGCTAGCCTGATCCAAGGAGGGTTAGATTTAAAGCCTATGGTAACCCACCAATTTGCTATTGATGATTTTCAGCAAGGTTTCGATGTTATGGGGTCCGGCCAATCTGGTAAGGTGATCCTAAATTGGCAATAGAGTTAACCTATAAGCGAGATAAGCAGCGCTGCTCAACACCGCTATTTAGCCCCTGTCTTCGTTTTAATTTCTGGTAATAGTGCACTATTACGTATGAAAATGAGCCCCGATAATCACTAAAATTTTGATTTTGAGTCACACTTGGGTATTTTAACAACGTGAACGTTATGTAACAGCTTGAATTTATGATAGTTTAATTGGATACCATCGACACTCATTATCCCGAGTTCAGGTTAACAATAAATTTTTGAGGAGAGTCATCTAGATGGAGCAATTTGCCCATATATCTGTGCAACAGGCACAACAAAAACTGTCTGAAGGTATTGTACGAATTGTCGATATCCGCGACGACGCTGCTTTTGCAGCGGGTCATATTAAAAATTCTACTCACTTAACTAATGGTTCGCTGAATAGTTTTATGACTGATGTGGAATTTGATACGCCTGTGATTGTCTGTTGTTACCATGGTGTTAGCAGTCAACAAGCAGCGCAGTTTTTAATTCACCAAGGTTTTGAAGAGGTTTATAGTCTAGACGGTGGATTTGAGGCGTGGCGTCAAGACCAGTCTTTTGAAGTTTCACATCCAGATGTTTAAAGATTATAGGAAGTATAATACGTTTGTTTACCCCGCTTAAGTTAGTCGCTTTTTCTGAAGAGCAACCAGCAAGATTACTCGCTATTTATCTTATCGAACAAGGTATTAGAGCTGAGTATCAATATTCAGCTAATGAGTACTCTCATGCAGTGATGTTACTGGAGTCAACTGACCAAATCAAAGCCAAACAGCTGGCTGAAGAGTTTGTTATTAACCCGAATAACGTAAAATATCAAACTGCTGCTTGGCAATCTGGCGAAACGGTTAAATTAATGACTAAGCAGTATTTCTCGGTAGGCAAAACTGTTGCGGATTTAAAACAGGCTCCATTTACTTCGAGTATATTGGTAATTTGTTTGGTGATTTATTTATTGGCAATGGTCGGCGTTTCATCACCTTATTCCTGGCTAAAAATACAACCATTTACATTGCTTTTAGAAACGGGGCAATGGTGGCGATTATTAGGACCCGCACTGCTCCATTTCTCAGTTCTGCATATTGCGTTTAATCTGCTGTGGTGGTGGACATTAGGTAAACAAATTGAAAACACGTTTGGCCTCAGTAGTTTGCTAACACTTTTTATGTTTTCCGCTGCGGCATCTAATGTTGCTCAATTGTTAGTTAGTGGCTCTAACTTCGGTGGACTTTCCGGTGTAGTGTATGCCTTAGTGGGCTGTGTTTGGTGGTTAGGTTGGTTAAAACCCAGTTGGGGATTATCCTTACCTAAACCTATCATCGGTTTTTTATTGGTTTGGCTAATTGTGGGGTATTTGGATTTCTTACCCGTGCATATGGCAAATACTGCGCATACAGTGGGGCTAATTTGTGGATGTCTTTTCGCTTGGTTTCTGGTCACTAGAGCAAAAAACTCTAGTATTTAATAGTAAATAGTTTGCAGAAATTCTAGAAATAAAGGTATTTTGTAAAGATAACATCTTTAATTATTTTAGAGCCAGTTTCTCTGAGCATGAGTTTTTGTAATTTTTTTAAGCAAATATTCCTAATATTCTCGCGGCCACTTAGTGATCTTACTTCTTCTGCTAGTTGGCTACCGAATACTTCAATTGTGGCAGCTCTCATTAGGGGGGAGTGATGTTCAGCTACTTCAAGTAGGTCTGGATTTTCTAACATTAATTCTATTGATACCCTAACAAAGCCTAATTTTTTAGCGCTAGAGCCTAAGTAATTGGTCACTATCTCTGGCTCAAGACTGAAATAAGCGTAGCTTTTTCTGGAGGCCTCTTGTCCGTTTACCACGTTGTGATAACTTAAAAGAGCTAGAAAACTAGTCATTAGCCATATGTTTTGTTTCATTGATAGTTTCTTATTTTAGTTATCATTATACTTTTCTTAAGCTTACCAACTTTTACGTAGCTCTTAAAACTAAATTAGACAAAACGGTAATTAACTTTAGTATACGTCATCGACTTGTTATTATTAATTTTTACTAATCAACAACGTTGTAAATTTGAGCTCATCTTATACTTTTCCAGTCGGTATCTCATCACAGTGGGCTGAGCCTGACAACCTTACTATTCCTAACCCATGTTTGAAAGACTGGTTACTTGACACCGATTCATTAACCGAAAAGCTTCAATCAGTATGTACATCATTCCATTTAACCCTTTTAGGTCAAAGGCAAGCCCCTATCACTCTTGAGGAATTTCAACAAGTGTGTTCTACCCAGCAACAATTAAATCTAAAAGAATGGCAGGTTAGAGAAGTAATATTATGGGGTGACAATCAACCTTGGGTTTTTGCTCGCTCTATTATTCCGCAAAGATTATGTGAAAACGATTTTGTGAACCTGAATACTAAACCTTTGGGTCAACTAATTTTTAATGATAAACGATTTAAGCGTATGCCGTTTGAGGTCACTAATATGTCTGCCAGCAAAGCCTTTTTAGCGCAGTTACATATATCCTCTGAGATGCACTTGTGGGGGCGCCGATCTGCATTTACTTTTGAAGATCTGAAAATGACAGTCAGTGAAGTGTTTCTTCCTAGTTCACCAGTTTACCGAGAGATGAAATAAACTATCATGGATAATTCAGGGCTATTATCAACTACAAAGTTAAATGCTTATTGGCGTTTAATGCGTGCTGACAAACCTATTGGTATCTTTTTATTATTGTGGCCCTGCGTATGGGCGATGTGGATAGCTTCAGCAGGATTTCCAAGCCTACATATATTAGTTGTGTTTGTTTTGGGGGTAGTGGTGATGAGATCGGCTGGTTGTGTGATCAATGATTATGCAGATCGTAATGTAGATGGACTTGTTGAACGCTCTTCAGCCCGCCCAATAGTAACAGGAGAAGTGACAGAAAAAGAGGCATTGGGTTTGTTTTTTTTACTTTTATTTTTCGCCCTAATTTTAGTTTTGACGTTATCTTGGCAGACGATACTGATGTCAGTGGGTGGTTTGGTATTGGCCACTATCTATCCTTTTATGAAACGTTATACTCACTTGCCTCAGGTCATACTGGGTGCTGCTTTCAGCTGGTCTATTCCTATGGCTTTTGTAGCAATAGGGCAATCCCTAAATTGGGTAGTGTGGTCGTTATATTTTGCTAACTTAGCTTGGACCGTAGCCTTTGATACACAATACGCCATGGTAGATAAAAACGACGATATTAAAGTGGGTGTGAAATCAACAGCCATCTTATTTGGTCAATACGATAAGTTGATCATAATGCTGTTACAAATACTCAGCTTAATTCTGCTTACTACTGTAGCGCTATGGTTAACACTAAGCTGGCTGTTTTACCTAGCACTAGTTATCAGTATGGGGTTATTTTTGTATCAACAAATGCTCATTAAAGACCGTGATCGAACCCTCTGTTTTAAGGCTTTTTTGAATAATAACTATGTGGGTTTGGTTTTAGCATTAGGGATTATTGGGCATTACATTATGCATCCAGCTTAAATTTAATTTGTGAATGGTCATACCCTTCTCTCTATCTTTATACCATGAGTGATTTTATGCTTCGGGTTTCTCTAATTTAGCCAGGCGAGTTTCCAGTGCTTCTAGTTTTTCTCTGGTGCGCATAAGCACCTGGCTTTGTATATCAAATTCCTCTCGACTAACAAAGTCTAATCGGCTGATTTGAGATTGTAATACTTGCTTAACTTTGGCCTCCGCACCTTCTGCCACCGTTTTCATACTTGGAGGCACTGCATCAGAGATTTGTTGAGCGATTTCTTCTAGTTTTTTCGAATTTAGCATTAGAGTTTGTTTACCTTTAGAGTTCAAATTGATTTTTAAAACGAAGCTTGTGTTCAAGCTTAAAAAGTTATGCGTTGCTAATCTACTTGGACTAACCCGCGTATTCTCTTACAATCACCGCCCCATCATCATTGGTTGTTTAATTTAGCATGAAACTTAACCCCGGTCAGAACGAAGCAGTAAAATTTATTTCTGGCCCATGCTTAGTTTTAGCTGGAGCAGGCAGTGGTAAGACCCGCGTTATCACCAGTAAAATTGCTTACCTAGTCAGGGAATGTGAGCTGCCAGCGCGTTATATAGCTGCAGTAACGTTTACCAATAAAGCCGCACGAGAAATGAAAGAGCGTGTCGCACAAACTCTAGGTAAGAAAGAAGCGCGCGGGTTAAAAGTTTCTACCTTTCATACCCTTGGCTTAAACATTATAAAGTCAGAAGTCAAAACCTTGGGTTTAAAGCCCGGGTTTTCTTTATTCGATGATAAAGACAGCATGTCGCTTCTTAAGGATTTGACTGAGGTAGAGTTTGATGGGGACAAAGAATTGTTGTCGTCGTTGCAAAGTTGTATTTCTAACTGGAAAAACGAACTTATTTTACCAGAAGACTTAAAGTATCAGACTCTGTCTCCCAGCGAAGTTGAGTATGCTGAATTTTATCAGCGTTACTACAATCATCTGCGGGCTTACAATGCACTAGATTTTGACGACCTGATCTTATTACCTACGGTACTGTTAAAACATAACAAAGCTGTCAGACAAAAATGGCAGAATAAAATACGTTATTTGCTGGTGGATGAATACCAAGATACTAATACCAGTCAATATGAACTGGTTAGATTGTTAGCGGGAGAAAGAGCTCGATTCACTGTTGTAGGTGATGATGACCAGTCTATTTATTCTTGGCGTGGTGCCAGACCCCAAAACCTAGTGCTCCTTCAAACCGACTTCCCTAAGTTAAGGGTTATTAAGCTTGAACAAAACTATCGTTCGTCTGAACGAATTCTGCACTGCGCTAACATTCTCATTCAGAACAACCCTCACATTTTTGAGAAAAAGCTATTTTCTGAGTTGGGCTATGGCGAACCGCTACAGGTGATTACCGCTAAAAATGAAGAGCACGAAGCTGAGCGTGTGGTGGCTGAATTGATGGCACACAAGTTTATGGGGGCCACAAAATTTAAAGATTATGCGATTTTGTATCGAGGCAATTTCCAATCTCGTGTGTTCGAAAAAGTACTGATGAGTAACCGTATCCCTTATAAGATTAGTGGTGGCATGTCTTTCTTTGGGCGTACTGAAGTCAAAGATATCATGGCTTATTTGCGCCTCTTGGTAAATCAAGACGATGACAATGCACTGCTAAGAGTGATCAATACGCCTACTCGAGGCATTGGCCGAGTGAGTTTAGAAAAGCTCGGTAACTTAGCTAATCATAATCGCTCTTCTATGTTTGAAGCCGCTTTCGATCCCAATCTCCAAAATGTGTTAAGTGGTAAGGCTTTAGTGTCGGTAGAACAATTTAGCAGATGGATAGTTGAATTATCAGACAGGGTCGTCAGAGGTGATGGCATTGCGACCATTCGTGAAATGATCAAAGCAATGGGTTACGAGGAATGGTTGTATGAGTCGAGTACTAGCCCAAAAGCGGCAGAGATGGGTATGGCGAATATCAGCACCTTGTTTGGTTGGATTAGCAACATGCTTGAAGGTAGTGAACTCGACCCACCAATGACACTCCAAGAGGTGGTTAATCGTTTAATTCTGCGCGATATGATGGAACGGGGCGAAGATACCGAAGAAACAGATCAAGTACAACTGATGACCTTACACGCTTCCAAAGGACTTGAATTTCCTTATGTATTTATGGTCGGTATGGAAGAGGGATTATTACCTCATCAAAGCAGTATTGAGGAAGACAATATAGATGAGGAAAGACGTTTAGCGTATGTTGGTATTACCCGTGCACAAAAAGTCTTGTTTATGACACTAGTCAAAGAAAGGCGTCAATACGGTGAAGTGATCAATCCTGAACCTAGCCGGTTTTTACACGAGTTACCGCAAGATGATTTGGTATGGGAGCATAAAAAGCCAAAAGTGTCAGCACAAGAACGTCAGCAGAAATCTCAGGTAGGTATTGCCAATCTGCGTAACATGATGAATAAGAGCTGAGAGTTAACTTAAAATTTTCATCTGATTAAGTGAAATTTTAGCTGCCTTGGTTAATTTACCTTGACCAAACTTACTCAGTTTCTCTAGAGATAATTCATTGACGTTATTTGTAGAAATCGTTAGCTAAATTAATGGACAATTAAATTATTACAAGTACAAAGGACCATTAATAAAAATAAATTACTCAAACTAAAAAGACCACCTCATGGTGGTCTTTTTCTATCGAATTTAAAGCTGTTTTTCTAAATCTATATGCCTTCAATCATATGTTCGATTGCCGATTTGATATCATCATTCGAACAATCGCCACATGTACCCATTGGCGGCATGGCGCCTATACCATTGATTGCATTTTGCCAAACTGTCTCAAAACCCTGTTCCATACGAGGAGCCCAATCTGCTGCATCTTGTAATTTAGGTGCATTTAAAACACCAACGCTGTGACACGCAATACAAGCTTGCACGTAAATTTCTGAACCTGTTCTTGGACCTGCAGATGCCAGCTCAGCTTTTGCACCGGCTACATGAACTTTGCCAATTTGCTGAATGCGAGCCCTAATGTCATCTTCGCTCATTTCTTGTGCTTGAATTGCCGAGACACTAAAAACACCCATACATATACATAAAAAGACTTTTAATTTCACTATATTCTCCAAATCAGGCTTTGTTTACCTAAAAAATCTGTGACAGATTATAACCACTAATGTTTTGTGAACAACTGTTTAACTAACAAATCTGAGCGATTTCACACTTTTTGTTTAAACGACGTAATTTTTATTTGCTCTTAAGCATTCCAATCTTAAAAGTGACTGATCTCATTTTATATTCAGTGGTAATATTATGCTTAGTGAAATTCTTTCAGAAGGGATCAATAATGATAACTATAACGCGCCTCTTTGGGATAATGTTTTGTGTTGTTTTTACTAACTCAGTTTGCGCTCAGCAACCAAAGACCTCGCTCTCAGGTAGTATTCATTCCTATAAGCCTCAGCTTGTAACTGAGGGAATAGATATTCCTTGGGGCATGGCTTGGTTAGATGAAAAAACCATACTGGTATCCGATCGCAAAGGTGAATTGCGGGTTATCAGCAATGGCATATTATTACATGAAAAGGTCACAGGATTACCCGAACTTAGAGCTCAAGGTCAAGGCGGCCTGTTAGATGTTGCAGTAGACCCAAATTATAACCAAAACGGGCTTATATATTTTTCTTACTCTGGTTTAGAAGGCGAGGGAGAAGGCGCTCATACGTCCGTTATGCGCGCTAAGTTACAAGATTTTAAACTCACCGAACAAGCGGTTATTTTTGATGCTGGCCCTAACTCTACAAAAGGTCAACATTACGGCAGTCGTCTATCATTTGATAAACAAGGTTATTTGTATATATCCAGCGGTGATAGAGGCAACCGAGACGTCAATCCGCAGCGTTTAGATCGAGACGCTGGAAAAATTCATAGAATTAATAGTGACGGCAGTGTCCCTGAGGATAATCCATTTATTGCACAAAAAGACGCCAATTCATCTATCTACTCATTCGGCCACCGTAATCCTCAAGGTATGGCAATGCATCCGGTAACGGGTGATATTTGGACACATGAACATGGCCCTAAGGGTGGTGACGAAATCAATATTATCCAACCAGGTGCAAATTATGGTTGGCCCGTGATTAGCTTTGGAGTCAATTATAGTGGCTCGTCCTTTACTGAACTGACTGAAAAGGAAGGTATGCAGCAACCTGCTTGGTACTGGGTGCCCTCAATCGCTCCATCAGGCATGACCTTTGTTATTGGCGATATCTACCCAGATTGGAAAGGTAAAGTTATAGTCGGCTCACTCAAGTTCGCCTATTTAGTCGCACTTGAATTAGATGGTAACAAAGTACTCAGTCAAGAAATTTTATTTCCCGGAATAGGCCGAGTACGCAATGTGGTACAGGGTGCTGATGGGTATATTTATGTGGCAACTGATGGCGCGGGGATATTTAAAATTGTACCAAGTAAATAAACTTCATAGGTGGCATGTAGCACCGTTAACTATTGGTATTACCTATCCTTATTTTCATTTAGTAATCCATTTTGGTGAAAAGCATATCTCTTTTTGAGCTTATCAATTGTTTGTGCTTTAGGCCGCAGCGACAGCGTCATCAATTTATTTTCTGCAAATGATGGCCAAGTTGCTAAGTTTTCGCCATTAGGATCGCCAAATTTAATAAAATTGGCGAAATACTGCTGCGTTAACCTGGATACTTTATAGTCTTCTTCTTGCCATCTATACAGCTTATTTACATCTAAATTACCCAGAACATATTCAATTTCGGCCGAGTGAGTCGCGCCTCTTGGGGGAGCTTCGGGTGCCTTCTTTTCTACGTTTGCTGGACGTACATGTTGATAACTATAATAAAAACCTAGTTTGCCGCTAGATTGGGTAACTGTGTTCATCCAATGATAAGTGCCAAAACTAATAAACCTATCAGAGGCTAAATCCTGAGCAGCATCCATCACTTGCTCGATGTTTGTTGCAGGATATAAGTTAAAAACCTGTTCATAGTCATGGGGATATAATTGTTGCAGTGCTTCCTTATAATTTGCAACTGTAGGTTTATTTTGGGCCAAAATACTTTCATAACTGCCTTCTTGAGAATTCACCCCTGCTAACAATGGAACCTGAGAAAATTGTTTGTTGGCATAAAGTTTCTGTGGAGACAAAGGTAAAAAGTAACCGTCGACAGTGGGACTAAACCAAGTGAAACCCGCATCATTCGCTAAGCTCAATAGTTGCGCTGCTGGTATCTTTCGCAAGTCTCTTAAATTTGCTGTGTCACCCGCGATTGCAGTAACTAAATCTTCTCCTTTTTGTTGCGCAACAACTAAAGGCACTGCCATTAGAGGCGGACCAAGAATAGAGCCGCTTTCACCAATAGCACCAGCGATAAGATCTCTTGATAATGGAGAAGCCATTAGTGCACTTACTGAAACTGAACCCGCCGACTCTCCTGCGATAGTGATACGTGAGGGATCTCCACCAAAGGCAGTAATATTTTTAACTACCCACTTTAAAGCTGCTACTTGATCTAAAAATGTGTAATTACCACTACCTTGATACAAGGTTTCAGCTGATAACAGCGGATGAGCCATCAATCCAAACAATCCTAAGCGATAGTTTGCGGTTATGACTACTATGTCTTGCTGCGCCATGCTGGCACCATCGTAGCGCCGCTCAGAACCATCCCCAGCGACAAACCCACCACCATAAAAATACAATAATACCGGGTGTTTCTTGCCTTGTATGTTACTAGGAGCCCACACGTTCAAATACAAACAATCTTCACTCATGCCTGCAGAGCGAAATTTCATGTCATCATAGATTAGATTTTGCATACATTGCGGACCAAATTCGGTCGCCTGTTTTGTTTCTTTCCAAGGCACGACAGGTTGTGGCGTTTTCCAGCGTAAATCTTTTATAGGAGGCGCTGCAAAGGGGATACCCTTGAATGAGACAATTTTATTCGAGCCGGCGTTTGTTCCCACTAATGAGCCCGACGAGATATTAACTTTTGTTTTTGCCAATAATTGGCCATGTGCCATCATGCAAAAACATATCATGGCTAAAACCTGTTTTTTACTGAACATTGAGTAACCTTTAAATAGTGGAATTCGCTAAGGATTAAACTGATGAATATTCACAATAAACCTAATATCGTTAAATCTGGTTCAAATGTACATTTATTTGTTGCAAGGGTGAGGAGTTAATTTTGTGATTTTAATAAGTATGAATCGCAACTTACGGTTATCGGCAAGGACACAAGGATTATCAAATCTTATATACCAAAAACTAAAAAGCCCCAAACATTTCTGTTCAGGGCCTCTAGAATAATGGTGCCCAGACTCGGAGTCGCAACTTACGGTTTCCGACAAGGATACGAGGATTATCAAATTTTATATACCAAAAACTAAAAAGCCCTAAACATTTCTGTTCAGGGCCTCTAGAATAATGGTGCCCAGACTCGGAATCGCAACTTACGGTTACCGGCAAGGACACGAGGATTATCAAATCTTATGTACC
>Ga0209199_1001136_pt1 | contig 33083 bp, 40 predicted proteins | sample COGITO_mtgs_1105_7_FD_184805 | JGI IMG/M metagenome (GOLD analysis project Ga0209199, IMG submission 184805) | Pelagic marine microbial communities from North Sea - COGITO_mtgs_110523 (SPAdes) (version 2) | ecosystem: Environmental > Aquatic > Marine > Epipelagic ...
TAACACTTCATTGATTTTATAGTCCATCTTATCCTTAGCGTCTAGTATGGTATCTGAAGTAACAGCCGATGCAAAGATTATGCTATCTGCATCTATAAGAACTGTGATTGATTTACTCATTATTTTTAAGTTTTATGAAGCTCTCGGCATCTACAAGATTTCTGAACGTCTTGTCCGATTTACTTCCGTTAATTGTTATTATAGCTCTGTAATTACCGTTAGTCCTTTTAAATATACATCCTTTCTTTCTCGATTCATAATAGTCAGAGTTTTTATGATTAACAGACTTATCTACTAATCTAAGGTTGGATAGCCTATTATCTAACTTATCTCTGTTTATGTGATCTACAACTAAACCCTTTTGTTTATAGTCAGAATCTATATAAGCCTCACAGACTAATTGGTGAACTGGTCGTATTTTTGTATTAACATTAACAACCATGTAACCTCTAACTGATTTATTAGGCTTTAAATTCCTTTTTTTAGGTACAGAGTAAATATCACCTTCTTTAGATATAAGATACTTTCCGTTGTAATTAGGTATATCTATCATACATCCTCCCCCTCTAAGTATTTCTGCAATGCCGCAAGTGACCTCCAACAAACTTTAGTTAAATGCAACATACCGTCATCATCCATAGGGTCAATAGAGTGATCCATTAAGTGTCTAGTTAAAGCATCTAACTCATCTCCACTTTTACTCCTATCCCAATGCAATTTATCACCGTTTCCATGCTGATCGTTTCCAGCTTGACTAGCCTTAGACACCTCTTTTAATGCATCAGGGAAGTATTTTAATACTCCAGAATAAACAGGCATCTTCTTACGTTTCTGCGCCTTAGTTTCTTGTTGCCCAAAAGGAGGATTATCTAACATATCCTCTATAGGATCACCGTTATACATATATCTATAATATAGATTTTTCTCTAGCTGTTCAGCTTCTGACTCAGCTCTCATTATTTCTTCATATCTGCTCATACTGCAACTCATTTATTATTGTTTTAATGGGGGTTTTTACACCCCCTATTATTATTTAGCTATTTAAAAACTGTAAGTAAGCTGAATGACTAATTTTATATTGTGTCTGGTCTGTATTAGACTGCATAATATACTGTAGTGTTCCTGCTGGAGTTGATGATACTCTAAGTAATTTAACATTTAAAGTTCCATCAGAAGGAGAGCTATACTTAGGCTGTCCGTTTAATACTCCAAAGTGCATCTTATGTCCCATATATTTTCTTAGTTTAACATACATTGCCTCTGTTGATACAATATCACCAACATTATAGTCTACCATCTTCTGTAGGTATTCTTTTTGCTGCTTCTTATTACCATCCTGTATCATATCCCACATCTTAATACCTTCATGTGTTTGTTTATTCTCTACGTTAAGGAACTTAGTAATGTAATCCATTGAATAAGAAGGTAGTCTAAATAATCTCTTAGTCTGCTTCATAACATCAAATGATTTAACAAACGTATTGAAGTGAACTCCGAACTTCATAGCTCTAGCATTGATCCATCTATTATCAAATCTATCGTTGTTTTGACCTACTACCATGTCAGCGCTATTATACACCTCCATAAAATCAGTAATAAGCTTCTCGTCACTATGGTTCTTATCCCAAGTCAAGGCGTGTATCTTAGACTCTCCTAACCACTTATAAGATATAGAGATAATCTTAGGCTCTTCAATAAGCTGCTTATGACCTATATATTGTTTACCTGTCCACCAAACCTTAGCTGTTACTCTAGACGTTTCAATGTCATATACTAATACTCTAAAATCTTTAGATAGTTCTTGACCTGTTAAACCTAATCTCTTTGCCCACTTTCTAATCGTTCTGGTATGAACTCCGAATGTAGAAGCTAATCCTTCTTGAACGCTTTGCTTAGCTACCTCTGTAGAGTATGCACTCTTAATAAGGTTTTTGTCATCTTGTGTTAATTGTTTAAACTTCATAATTGTTATTGTTTTATTTATTAATTATTGTTTTAGATTTTTACAGTAATAATCCCCTAGAGAGGTAAACTGAAACTCAACACTGCTTTTTACATAAAGTCTCACTCGTTCTCTCTCATCGCAATCAGGTTCAATGACCAAATATCTATGAGTCATGTATCCATCATAATACTTATCCCAAGCTATTACAGTTCCGCAATCGCAGCTAGCTTCTGGTATTTCTTCTGTCAATTCTTCCTTAGTGCAACTTGTGAATAAAAACAGACCTACTAATACTAATAATACTTTTCTCATAATTTAATTGTTTTTAATTGTTATAGTGCGAATATACAAAAAATAAATGATATACGCAAGTTTTATTTGATTTATTTTAATAACACTCTATTACTTTATACCAATTATTGCCCTCTCTAAACATTTCACCTATAAGTAACTCTCCACACTCAACCTCTATAGATCCATCGTACACAGAGCTCACGCCTCCACTACTTAGAGACTCACAAGTGAAGTCATTTTTATTATAATAAGGGTTGTTTTGAATACTTCCCTGAACACACACTTTTGAAGTACCTAAACTAGATACAGTAGATCCTCCGCCTGTACCGTTTCCGTTCATGTTACCTACTACAGTTAGCTTAATATTTACTAACCTTAAAGTGTATCCATTCAGGTTTAGATCACCTGTAGTTTGATAGTGCTCCAAATTACCCTTAGCCTTTATCTCCAGATCACTACTCATACCTGATAAATCTATAATTGTAACTGAAACCCTAGAAGTGTTTTCAACTGAACTTTCAGATGAAATAATCCTTTCAATGCATACGCTTTCAATACACTCATCCTTTTGACAAGATGTTAAAGCAAATCCTATAAATAATGTAATTGTTAATAATTGTAGTCTCATTTCTTAGTTGTTTAATAGTTCATAAAATTGTCCATCTAATACAATACCTTTTACGTTATTTGTATCTACAATACTATATAAAGAGTATGTCACTTGATTAAACTCATTAATAATCTTAAGATAGTTTCCATCTAAGGTAAAGCAGTAAGAAGACACTCCATTAAGTATTCCGTTTTGTCTCAATCCCATAGTTCCGTTTAAGTTAAAATAAAGAACTATAGCACCATTAGGTGAAGCATACTCTCCTTCCAGCACATCATAGCCATCTGTTATACAGTCACTGGTCCTGTCTGTGTCTATGTAATACTCATCTGCTGAACAGCTAGATGTTAAAGCCAGCACTACTGCTGCAACTATCACCCATAAAAGCGACTTTGTACTAATTGATAATTTCCTCATAATTTAATTGTTTTTATTATTGTCTGTCATTATTGACTGTGCAAACATACGAAATATAAATGGTTCTACCAAACAAAAAGGCAACTATTTCTAGCTGCCTTCTTAAATTAATTGTTTTCGTAAACGTTTCGTAAGTCTCTTACCATCCTCCTGACACAACTTGAACAGTTAGATGTCATTTTATTTTTACTAAAGATCCTATTATATATCTTAAGTAAGTTCTTTTGGGTTAAGTAGTCTACTGTAGATGTATTCCTAGCAAAATACTTATCTAGTCTGTTATACTCGTCTTCAGTTAAACATTCAACGTTAGTGTATTTAAATAACTTGTTAAGCGTTTCTTTGCGCTCATCACAACCGCAATCCTCACCTACTACAGCCTTAACTACTTTCTCTATACCTGTAGCCTTAGTTATCTTAGCTATAGTATCACCTAGTCCTTTAGACTCCTCCTTTTGCTGCTCCTCAAACTTAGCTTTGTAAGCTCTATAAGCTTTACTTCTTTTGTCACCTTTAAACTCTTCCATATTTATTATTATTTAATTAATGTAAAATCTCCGTTAAAATAGTCTTCAGCGTCTTCGCTAAATAAGCCTCTTATAACTTCTCTGTATTTCTTTATAGAGTTATACAAGCTGCTTCTACCTATACCTATATCTTTAGATAGCTTATCTAATGATAAACCAGACGTAAAGTAAGCTATAAATACGTTTCTATGATAAAACTCCCACGTATTAACCTCTTCATGTATCTTAGCTACTAACTTCTCAAATGCAATAGATTCTAGTTCAGACGCCTCTTCAGATACTAGGTTATTAATAGCTCTATCCATAACCTCTTGATCCTTCACCTCACTGTTGACTACGTTTTTCTTTTTCTTACCGTCAAAGTAAACACTTCTTAATGTCATATACATATAAAAGTCATTAACATCATCCTCTCCATAAGTAAGGTTTTTACCTTTTTCCAGATACTTCCAAACCTTTAAGTAAGCATCTTGAACTACGTCTTCAACGACAGAAGGGTTGCAACCCATACTACGTACAAGTCCAACCCATCTCTGGTGCTTTCCAGCTAACTTACTTAATTGTGTCTTTGCATTCATTATATATTGTTTTTTCGTTTCAACTAATATACAAATAAATACTAAGTTTCGCACTATAAGTTTTAAATACTTCTAATTGTTACTTCAACTCTACTATTAGCCCTATCTAACTCTGTGGGCAATATAGTCTCAGTTTTTACGTGGTCATCGTTGTCATCCTCCCAGCAACCTAACTCAGTAACAGCATCCAATAAATACTTAGAGGTTATTGCTATAACGTTCATCTTATCTAAACGCCTAGAGGTCTTCTTATACACCTTATAAGTAATCTCAACAGGTGTTTGTATTGTTACACCTTCTAACTGCTCTCTAACAGCCTCTAAATACATTTTCTTAACTTGATTATTAACTAAGAAGTGTAGGTTTCTATATGAGTTCATGTTTATATAAACCCTTTTATCTTTCTTAGTCTTTCTAGGTAAGTCTACATATAAAGGACACTTTAAATTGATAATTGCTTCCATTTGTTTTGTTTAGGTTGAACTACTGTTTCTCTTGTATGTGGTATATCTGCTAAAGGATCGTATAAGTCACCTATAATAACAGGGAAACCTATCTCATTAACCTTAAAGCTAAACGTCTCAAATGAGAACCCTCTAGATCTCTTACAGCTTACTGTTATCCATCCATCATTAACTGTGTTTTTTTCTAGAGCTATCTGACTCTCACATTTCTTCTCACAGAATGAACCCAAATGTCCTGTTGGTTTATCTGAGCCAAAGTTAGAATGAATTACTGTAACTATGTGACAGTTAAACCTAGATGATAATTCCATAATCTTTTGTACACACATATTAGACTCTTCAAGGTTGTTTACATCAGATACTAAATCTGCAATTCCATCGATAACTACTAAACCTACTTCGTTACCTTCATCAACTACCTTCTGCATATAGTATTCTATAAACTTTAATCTAGTCTTATATCCAATAGCTCTAAGTCCAAACGTATGATAGCAACCCAAGTCTGCATCGTCGTTCATATCTACAACTCTCTTAAACACTCTTTGTGCATGGTACTTACCTTGCTCTGTATCGAAGTGTAAAACACACTTATCGTCTCTATGACCTCTAATCTTACCTCCGAATCTATTCTGACCTGAAGGAGCTAAGTAAACTGAAGTTAATAAAGATATAAAGAAGGTCTTCATGCTTTTTGGCGGAGCTTGAATAAAGCTAAAGTTGCCATAAGTACCAATAGGTACAGGAGCTGTCTTTACACCAGTTTTAGAGTTATATTGATATTCACCAAAGCTAAGAGCAACAGGAGGTAATTCTAGTATTTCCGATAAGTCCACAAAGCAATCGTTCTCGATCTGCTCCATCAGCATCTTATCTATCGTTTCTTGTTCGCTCATATTGTTTGTTTTATTTTGTTAAGTAGTTAAATAATAAAGCTAACATAGTAAGCAATATAACTTTAACTGTAAATCGTATATTTTCTTTCATAAGGTAAAAAAAGGGGAGTTGTTAAGCTCCCCTAGTTTAATTTAGAATGGTAAGTCTCCGCTGTCTGCTGCTGGAGCTGCCTCTTGTGGAGCATCCTCACGAACTACTGTAGTCATCTTACCGTCAGTCCACACTACTTTACCGTTACCGATATATGTTTTAGCTTTCTTAGCCTCTCTCTCTTCTTTAGTTTGAGAGTCAAATAAACTTACATTCTGTCCAAATTGGTTTGTATCGTCATTCACTGAAATAGTGAAGTTATAATACGTTCCTTTTTTACCTTGTACAAATTTCTCTTTTGGTAAATCTGCTACGTTGATTGATACTGATAATAATCCTGCCATAATTTAATTGTTTTAATTGTTATTTAATAATTGTTAATTGTTTTGTTTAAGCTAATAAACCTTTTACTTCTGCTGATAATTTATACTTTTTTTCTATATCACTAATTGAGCCACCTCCTTGAATAAAGGATTGAGCCTTAGTAAACTCTGCGCTACCTTTGTTTAGCCATTTACGGCTGTCTGAGTGACTGTTTGTCGCATCAGCATCTTTAGTGTCATCAATTAAGAATAAACCGTTTAGAGCGTACTTACGAGCGTAAGAACTGCTTGAACCGAATGATTGAGCTATGTCCATCCCTTTACGATTAGGATCGACTCCAGCTTGAGCTGTTGTCTCAATACGTCCTTCAGAGTCAAACAATACTGCTCTTGCTTCAACAAACACTAAGCTACCTACTTCTTTAATCTCATCTGTAATCATGAGTGTTAGACCTACGTCTCTAAGTAAAGGCTTTACAGCTTCTAGAATGTCCTCACAAGATCGATAGTTATACTTACCGAAATTGTTACGTTGATTTTTTGGTGCTTTTAATGTAGATTGCACCTGAACTACTTTGTCGTGAAATGTCATATTGTTTTTGTTTTATTATTACTGAGTTGCAAACATACAACAAATAAACGATATATGCAAACTTTTTATAACTTATTTTAAATTAATTTTCTTTTTAGTATCTCTAACTTAACAACTTCTCTCTGTTGATCGGTTAAATTGTCGTATCCAATATTGTTAAACATTGTATGACTAACTAAGTCAAATATCTCTTTACTTCTATTGTCCATCGTTTTCTGAGTTAAATATTTCGTTTCTAATTACAGTCTTATACTCTTCTGGAGAGTCCTTATCTGTTAGTTCATATACATAAGTCTCTAATTGCATTATGTATTTGTCTTGTGATGCAACTAAGTCCTGTAGTGCTTCAATCTGCGCATTCTTTAATGTCATTAAGTCATTCATAATTATTGTTTTAATTTGTTATTATTTATTATTGATTCTAATTCATTTATTCGTTCTATCTTCCTCTGTATTGTAGCTCTCATCATTAAGTTGTCATTAACCAATGTTACAAGTCTGCTAACTAAGTCATCTATATATGCTTTATTCAAATTCAGCGTGCTCTAAGCAATTACCACATAAACTATCACTTAACTTACTAGCTTCAGATCCACAGCAATTTGAGAATACCCCCTCTTCTGTATGGGGGTTAGCTCTTGCGTATTCTACTATTTGTTTTGATGTCTTATTATTCATATCTATTATTTTAATATTGTTACTAATTTATCTACCGTCTCTCTAAGATCGTTTTGGTTCTTAGTATATAAGTATTCTATATCTTTTAATTCTTTTTGCATTTTAATATAATGCACTCCTACTATAGATAAACCTTTTACTAATTCCTTTAAATCTTTATTATCTGGTTTTAAGTCACTCCATTCGATTATCTTCCTAGATACTGACTCGAACCATAAATCTCTCTCTCTATTCTCTTCGTATGTCATTAATTAAAGTATTTATCTAATACTAACTCATCTACTGTAGACAACTCTCCAGCAGCCATTACAATATCTGTTATATCTGTCTCCTGAGCTAATACTGTATGAGTCTCAAATGAATGTCCTTGCTCTTCGTCTAGAGCGTTACAGCGACTACTACCTTTGTCATAATCACCATCTACTGTTAACACAGCTCCGTATAAAATTACTTCGTACATAATGCCATGTTTTTTTCGTGTTGAGAATAAAATGTTTGACTTGAGCGCACTTGTTGACCAAGTGACTCGTATCTATATCCTAAGATAGGATTGATACCTGTATTCCAAAATTGCTTTTTTGACTTCATAGTTAAATTGTTTTATTGTTATTGATGATGCAAACATACGAAATATTATTCGATTTACCAAACATATTGCAATAAAAAAGAGGATTATTTCTAATCCTCTTCTTAAAACAAACAAAAAACAAATTAAGACTTTATAATAAAACTCATGGGTTTTAAGCTATCTGCATCATAATATACATAGTTAGTATATACACCAATCCTAGTTACACCTCGCATTATTAAACCCCTTATTAGTTTCATTCTTTTTACAGGATCCTTTATATTAACCCTTACACCTAATCCAACTCTATGCGGATTCTTTGTGGTTAGTGTTAAGGTTTTTGCATTTTCTTTACACGTATAACCTAATCCTATTTGAAACCTCATTCTTTCCTCCCTAGCTATATCGTCTAATATATACACAGGCAATCTTTCCATGTAGTTCTTTCCAGACTTTACATTACATCTAAAGCACTTACAACCAAACTGAGACCAGAGTAAATTCTTTAATCCCTCTTTATCGTCTGCTTCTTTGTAATCAAAAGTATATTCTGGTTTATGTGCCTCTGTATTATACATGCTGCAATATACGAATAAATAGTAGTATTTGAGCTATGTATTATAAATACTTATAAATAATAGTTTTCGTAAGTTTTCGTAAATAAATTTGCATATGTCAAATATTTTTTGTAACTTCGCTTTATCTTATTCAGATAATTTAATTATTATATCTTTTAAGGCATCTTTAGATGCTACCCTACGGAGTAGCTAAGATATATATATTAAAACACAAAGTTAAAAAGTTATTTGTATTAGGGGATAACTATATATTTTTTTTTAAATAATGTATATATAATCTACTTACAGCCTTCGGCTGGTGTTTTAGTAGTTGTATATTAGTGCGACTTATAAATAAAGTGGTAAATACTTGTATATGTTATTTATATTTTGTATATTAGCGACCTATAGATCTATACTTCTCTATACCTCTAGAGCCAAAGTATGCAATATATATACCTAATAGTAAAGATTTAAGTAACTCAATCCATTCGCTAGGCACTGTTATATTAGTGTCAAATGAATCTAAGTAAATTAATACTACTGTAGTAACAGTTAAAAATATAAGACTTAAAGGTCTAACGTTCTTTGATAAGTAAGAATCACTAGCCATATCTGACTCCCATCGTTTAGATACTGACTTCATTTCTTCAATGTCTAACCTCATAACAGTAAGTGCGAATTCACGTTCTGCATCTGTCATACCGTTATCTGGTTTAGTTATAGCCTCTATAGCTCCCTGTAGATTTCCAGACACTAGGTTACCTACAACGCTAGCTGCATCTTTAAAGTTAATTGATCTTAAGAAGTTACCAATTTTAGTTCCTTCTCCGCCATTCTTTTTTAGTTTTGGATTATCGCTCATCTTTAATGTATTTAACTAACTCACTAACTGCCCAATCCCAATTTATATTCTCAGCTACAAATCTACTATGCATCTTAGGTTGCATTAAGAATACTGTGTTTGTATGTAACGAGTCAAATATATCGTGACTAAGTTCGTGAAATATTAGTATTTTCTTTTGTTTATTACTTAATGAGTTCCAGTATTCAGGATGTACCAATACTCTAACTCTTTCTTTATCAAACATACCATCAGCAAACCCAGCAAAAGGAGTGCCTCTAAGTTCATCACTTAATATAACCATAAAGTCCTTCTTTTTAAACCTTATGTTATTATCTTTCAATATCTGAAAATATTCATCTACAAAGGGTATCAATGGATCATCTACTATGTACTCATAATTTTTACATGAGCTTAGTAAAGTTATTGATAATAAAAATAAATACAACCCCCTTATATTAAACATACCCCCTTATATTAAACGTTCTACCATCGAGCCTCGTGCCCTCTTATATCGTAATGTGTAAATGTATTGTACTTCCCAAGTCCTCCTTGAGATATAAACTTGCCATCCATTAATCTATCTAATGCAGTGTAAACTTTGTCTGTAGATAAGTTCTTTACAACTAAGTCACTTGCTTTGCCTAAAATATGCTGTGAATTTGAAACTCCACCAATATCTTTATTGTGAGCTTCACACCTGTAAGCACTACTTATATTTATTGGTTCATCTAATATATCTCTAACTATCTGCAAGTTTTTCGCTAGTATTTCAACATTCTTCCTAACGTCATCAGGCATTTCACACCCACACTTACAATTAAACTCTTTTATGTTAAAGTTTTTTGTCATTATTCTTTCCCTTTCTCTTTTTCTTAGCTTTCTTTATTTTAGATATTCTATGTAGTCTATCGCTAAATTGGTTTATTCCGTTAGTTATCTGTATAAGTGTCCACACAATACCTACGAGCATAGCTCCTATTTTTATGCCTTCACTTATTTGTGTCATTGATAAACCAATCGTAGTTGCGTTTATTAACGCAGTAGACTTCCATTCCATTTCTTAATATCTCTTTAAGATTATAACGAGCTGTTCTATATGTGTTTGTTTAGTTTTAAATATTTGTAATGTAATTAGCCTCTGCATCAGTAATTTTCATTGGATAAGCTCTAATATCACTAATTATTCCGCTAAATGTTGTAGAGTTGTCTCTGTAATCATAATCTGTGTTAGTAAATCTATCTACATCTGAAAAAGCTATTGTAGTCGATGTGTCTACAGCAATTATCTCTCCATTCACAGAAACTCTAGTAGAAGCTCCGTCAACCATTACCATAACCTTTACGTTTTTAGAATATGCATCTACGTTATGCACGTAAGTAAACAAATCCGAATCCTTAGAAACTAATATCATAATACCTGAATTATTAGCCTGAGATCTAACCTGAACCCTGTTGCTCGTGGTACCATCACTGAATGTAACCATGCTTAGAGCGTCTCCTAAATCATCAAATCTTACGTCAAAATAAAAAGCACCTTCATCTTCTGAAAACGCATCTTCATCAAAATCATAAAAATCAATATAGTCATTATCTCTAAACACAGAGCTTCCTTCTGTCTTTATAAAAGATGTAGGAACTTTATTTGTTTCAAATTGACCTCCCCATAGCTCAACTCCGTCACCTAGGTAAGTTGCAGTAGAGCCTGTTCCAATTCTTATTATTTGACCTCCAGTATCTACAGGTGTGCCTGACACTGATATTCTGTACCATCCGTTACCAGCATCTTCTATTCTAGCTGTTCCAGTCGAGTTCTCTACTACAGTTCCACTTGTTAAGTTGAAATCAGCATCACCCCAGTTAGTATAAGGAGCAGTTCCTCTAGCTAAAAGAATATTTATGGGTTCGGTCCCGTTATTCTTAGCGTAAATAGAAAATGTAGATTCGTCTAAGCTTCCAGAAGTCGCTACTTGTTGTGTGAATTTAGCTACAGCAGATTGAGTAGTAGGCTTCATTGCCCAAGACTCTAACTTTCCGTTAGGAGCAATACCCTCTTCATTTGTGAAAGCTACATTGGTGTTGATATGTGTTCCGCTACTAAAGTCTGTATTCCAAAGGTAATAGTTTGTATTCTCTCTTTCAGTTATATACGAAACCTTATCACCTTCCCACATAAGACGTGGTATACCATTGCCTTCTTCAATCAATATCTTATCTTTACCAATAGTAGTACCTATAGAACTTCTGTTGAAAATAGTTGTATACCCAATTATAGGTAATATATCACCATTAAGACTTCTAGCGAATGGTATCAGTACAAATGACGGCTGCTTCATTTTTTTTTCTTTTTAAATATTTCTTTAACTTAATAACATTAACCTCTTTAGGCTTGTATATGTTTACTTTGTTTTTTAATCCCATAATTTTTAAATATACCAGCCACCTGTATAGTTGACTTCTTTATCTGGATACATATCCTCAGATGTATTCTGACTATATTCAGTGAACTTATTACTATTCAAGCACATGTAGTCAAGAAATCTCTTTGTGTAAAACTCAGCAGTATCATTCATTCTTTGAGCTAAATAAGTAACCTCATCTTTAGTTACAGCTTCAGCGTTCTCAGCAGTATGCTTATGCAAGCCTCCATTCTTTAATGTAAAGGCACTGTAAGGTAGTATCGTTGCTTGAGTGTACCAAACTAACATAGGTTTAATAAACTCGTCTAGTAAGTCCTTATAATCAGAATTAGAACTTTCTGTTATCGTTCCATCTACTATGATCTCTTGTAGTTTCTTGTATAGCTTTCCTCCTAAGTAGTTTTGAATGTGTATATCCTGAGCTACTTCAATATATTGAACTATCTTACTAGAATCTACGTTTCCGTCTATTAGTGACTTTTTCTTTAAGTCAGCTACACTTATAAATAATGCTTTTCTTGCCATCTTATTCTTCTTCGTCTGTTGGTTTAACTTCCTCCAATGATACTTCTATATCATTTACTTCAGGAGTCTCACTAAGCTCAACTTGTGAGCTTAGCTTCTCTCCAGTTTCTTCTTCTCTTTTTACTTTAGTAGAGATGTTTTCTAACTCAGTAAACTCAATAGGTTGTAGTGTTACAAAGTATAAATCTAATACTATCTCATTAAACAAAAGTATGTCAGTAAGAGCTTCTATAATCTCATCCTGTATTGGTCTAATAATTACGTTATCCATAAGTACAGCAGCAGTTCTTAATTCCTCTGCATTGTTACCAAATCCTGTATTATCTTTAATACCCAATAATATAGGAGATACAATACCATGACCTAACATAATTTTCTGTGTAGCTTCATCACTCATAAACTGATACTGTGCATGAGCATCAGGTAAATGGATAGGCTCTATATCTGCCTTAGTTTCTTGTGACTCGTTAAACGCAATGATAAATTTACCAGCATTTGAACTACCTGAAAACTTGTCGTATATCTTACGCTCTAAAGCAGCCTGAGTCTCTTCTGGTGGCGTACCGTTATTAAAGTTAATTAATAAAGACGGTTGTAAACCATTTTTAATATTGTTGATATGGTAGTTAGATACTTCCTCTTCAAGAGAACAGTATTGTAAACATCCATTATAATCTACAGGTGCATAGTAATAGAATCCACTTCTATATGGTTTAATGACGTATAGCTCGTTTCTCTGACCTTTACTTCCGTTTCCGTACGTAGGAATCCTTTTAGGTCTATCAGTAGCCTTTAGCTCGCTCCATTTTGGATGATAGTAATAAGCATCAATAGTTCCGTTTTTACCAGCTTTCTCAGCTCTAAGTGTTTCCATAGGAAAGTGAGATACTTTTAATATCTTTGTCTTAGATCTATTGTAAGATACTTGAATAGCAGCTTGACCTAACATTTTGTAGTCATGTGCAACTCTTTTAATCTGCTTCTTAGGTAAAAGCATTTTCATCTTTAAATACCCTTCTGGATTCTCATCTCTATTAGTAGCTTCTAAACCTCTACCAGCTACCATATCAACTATACCGTTAATACATCTTGAGTTGGTTGGTGAACCTAAATAGTTATCTATTAGTTTCTTGAAGTAGTCGTTATTATCTCCATACTCTACCCAATCCCTATTGTGAATTTCTTTCACTACAGGAGTCTGATACCCAGATAAATTAACTACTCTTACGTTGTTGCTTTCCATATTTCTTTTGTCTATACGTTTATAACGAATTAATTACATTATGTAACTGTGTGCCATTGAAAATCATCAACTAAGCCTGTAACATTATCTATTCTTATTAATAGGTAGTTTACACTGTCTCTTGTTAGTGCTGCTGTTGTGTATTGATATATAGTTCCCTCTGACTCTTCGTCAGTAATTAGTCCAACTAAATCCTCATGGTAAACTTTGCTTGAGTTCTTTCCAGCCGCTCTTCTAAGTATGTTGTCTCCTACAGATATTAAATCTCCATTGGAGAAATCAAAGGATCTTCTTCTCTTTGAGTTTTCTGCTGTGTTTGATGTATTTACAGATACCGCAGATGAAGGTTCGCTTATGTTTGTTGAAAACCAACTTACATACTCACTAAATACTGTAGGTTTAGATATGTATGGATCAGTTGTTAGACTGACAGGGAAAAACTCTTGAAACTTTATGTAGTCAGTATCTTTAGCTACCTCTACGTGAGTAACAATGTTATCTGTACTTCTAATTAGTGTCCAATCTCCATTAGAATTCCTAGCTATAAAGTGATACCTATCCCAAGGGCTAGACTTTCCGTCCATTATAGGTGTACCTGATATATCCTTATATAAACTCATACCTACTGTCCAGTCTGACACAGAGTCCTCCTTAAATACAGATACATCACCAGTTGTGTCTAGTGTTAATTCATCTTTGACTATTAACTCTACTATCTTATCACTAGCTTGCTCTGATTGACCTCCAGCAAAATGGTAATAAGTACCCTCTAATTCTGGTGTGTTAGCTAGGAATGTTGGGTGGTATCCACTACTGTTTCCATTATTTACATCAAAACCAAATGAATGCACTACAACTTCCTCTAAACTTATTGGTGTATCCTTAAATTCACCATATTGAGTAGTTCTAACCTTAAAGTCACCTAAAACATTAAATGATGTTTCTACATATCTATCAATACCGTTACTTCTCATTTCACCTTGACCGCTATTATCTACATCAAACTTTATAGCGAAGTCACTTACAACTAAATTACCTGTATTTGTTGGAGGTGTATATCCACCGCCTCCAGTGTCTCCTCCTCCGCTAACAGTTTCATCTCCCTCTCCTTCAGTTTCATCGGCATCACCGTACACATAATAATCAGCAGAATGGTCATATTGAGAGTAAAAGTTGACAGAGTCTAGTTGACCTCTAAATTTAGCTATATCTCTATATAATGGTATATTTCCATTAAATACAATTACTGATAAAGTCGTATCCTCTTCTATTGAAGATATAAAAGAACTGTCAGATAATGTTATTATCATTCTATCACCAGCTATGTAGCTGATGTCACCAGATGCTATTTCTATCTTTTGTTTTTTCTCCTGATTAATAACCCATGCACCAGTAGGCGTACCTTCTCTTCCAGAGATTTGCATAGTTAATACAGGTAATTCGTTTATGTCTAGTATATTCATATCTATATAACGAGAATTTTAATTAATTGTTCCTTAAATATACCGCATAAAAAAAGAGGTACATTTCTGTACCCCTCTTAATATTAAAGTATTAACAATTATTATGCATTCATAAGAGCAGTGTCAATAACAAATCCAGCAGCATCACCCATAATAGCTGAGTCGATGAAAGATGAAGGAGATAATTCTTTACCTTCAAATGTAATGTTATATCCATTTAAGTCTCCCATTGCAGAACCAGTTGATGTAGATACAGAAAATTCAACACCATTTTGAGCTCCAGCTAAACGGAAATTACCGTTGTAATCTTCAATGATTACGTGAGGTCTTCCGTAAGAAAGAAGTTTTAATTGTTTTTGAGATGCAGCATCTTGCACTTTAAGTGAGATAGCACCTGACTGAGTCCAGAAAGAAGTTCCGTTATCTCTTGAGTTTTCGTTAGTTTCCTCAAAAGAATTGTTTTCACCTCTTAACTCAAATTTGTATGTAGTAATAGCAGAACCAAGTGCTGTAATCTCATCGTCAGAACCAAGAGTTAAAGCATCATACATTGCAGAGTTGAAGTTTGCAATATATAAGTTTCTCAATCCACCAACGCTTTCTTTACAAGCCTCTACTCTACCACCAGTAAAATCACAAGCCATAGTTTTAGTTTTTAAGTTATTATTATTATTATTATTATAAGGGAGGTTTTACCCTCCCCTATTAAAGTTGATTATGCAGAGTAAAGAACAATCTCAGATCCGATACCAAAGTTTACAGTAGCTGTGTAACGTAAAACGATACGTACATTCTGTGAACCGTCGATGTCAGCCATGTCGATAACTTTAGCTACATTCTTGTCATTTAATAATCCAGTACCATACATAAGGTTTCCAGATTGCGCAGCGATCATTTTGTTAGCTGGCATACCGTTAGATACAAACAATTTAACTCCTTCGAAATCAAGAGCAGTCTGTCCTACGTGGTATAAATCTTTATATCCTAAAGCAGCTTGAGCTCTAATGTAAGCACGAGCAGTTGATGGAGAGATATATACAGATAAATCTTCTTGTCCGTAAACGGTAGTTGGAATAGCATCTACTACTTTCCCTAACTCAGCAATAACGTTAGAAGCATCGATAGTTGTACCAAGTACATCTACTACATCAGCATCAGCAGCAGCTAAAGCGATAAGTCCGTCAAATTCACCAGCAACAGAATCGTCACCACCAAAGATAGTGTTCTCAATCTTCTCAGCTACTTTAGATACTACGTGTCCTAAAAGGTAGTCAGAAAAAGCTGGAGGAATAGAGTCGTGTGCGCTCATTCCCATAGAGATAGCATCCCAATCGTCTCTGAAGTCTTGCTTACAGAGTTGTAGGTTTACTTGAAATTCTTTAGGCTCTAAGTAACGCTCAGTAAGAGTCACTGTAGAAGTTGCATCGAAATCACAAGTTCCATCAGCTACTAAATCGTTAGTTGAAAGTTTCTTGATTACTTGTTTGAATTTTACATTCGGTTTTACTGTAACTCCACCTTTTTCGATAGTGTTAGCAGAAAGCAAAGCCGCAGAGATAAAACCTTGTAGTTTTTCTCCAGCATAGCTCGTTGTAATTGAAGTTGTTGTTGCCATTTTTAGCGTTTTTAAATTAATTAATTAATGTTCTTATTTAAATAGTTTTGCGAAAACTCTGTCTTGTGTAGTTGTTACTCTATTCTGAGAGTACAAGTTATTAGACTTAGCTTCGACTTCTTGTTCTGGAGAGTGAGCAATTTCTTCTACCTCTTCAGATAATTCAACCTGCTCAGATAATTGAGCTGGCATTTCTTTGTAAGCTTCTTGCTTCTCCTTTAATAACGATTCGATCATAGACATCATTTCATTTTTAAGTGAACTTAACTCTTCTGATGTTACGTAAGCTGGAGCAGCTTGAACTTCCTCTTCTGTAGTTCCGTCTTCAGCTAACTCTACTTCTTCAGAGATTTCTTCTGTTACCTCTTCAGATAACTCAACCTCTTCAGTTGCTTCGATAACTTCTTCAGATACTTCAGACAATTCCTCTTGTACCTCTTCAGATACTTCCTCAGTAAGCTCTACTTCTTCAGTTGCTTCAGGAGCAGCTTCTACAGCTACTTCTTCCACTACTTCTTCTGTAAGCTCAACCTCAGTAGTTTCTTCTTGAGATGATAGAAAAACGTTTTGTAGTTTTTCCAATAATTCTGTTGCTTTCATAAATTTAAAGTTTTAATATTAATATAACGAATATAGAATCGACCGTTTTAATTATAACTGATAATCAGTTGATTCCGTACTCTTAGTTGTTGATGTACTAGTGTTTATTACTGTAGAAGACCCCTGTCCTATTAAAGAACCTATGCCATGTAGGATAGCACTATAGCTATCCTTACATTTACAGTTTTCCGTTGTGTAAGTATTTTTACACTTGCAATACCATGCTTTCATATTATTAAGGTGTGTTATTTACTAAGTTTGCACTTACAAAGTTGTATCCTGTTAAGTCTGCGTTTCCTTCTATATCTGTTATAGTTGTTACACTAGTCTCTATCTCGTAATAGTGGGTTGGAGCTGTAGATAACAAACTTAGGTCTTGAGTAGCACCGCTATTATATATAGTGGATACGTTAGTGTCTTGATTTGTATCCCAAATAGCTATTTGATTAATATTACCACCAAAGTAATTATTATGTACGTTAGAAGCTCTACCAATTCTGAATATATTATCACTAGGATTAGCTCCACTTATAGCTCCATCATAACCGCTATTACTAGCCACACCTATATTAGACTTAAGTACGCCATCAATATATATGTTAAATCTACTGTAATAGTCTGAAGATAGATTAGGATCTACCCCTGTAGTGCCTCCATCAAATGTAATCATTACATGCTGCCAAGTGCTAGCTACAAAAGAATTACCTGCTACTAATATAATATTATCATAAACAGTACCGTAGTTTAACACTAAAGAAGTTCCACCGCTTTGTTTAATAGTAATAGCTCCTCCATTATAATCGTCTCCTGCTCCGTAAACCATTAGGGTCTGATTAGATGTATTATTATTAGGCTTAACCCACATTGATATAGTCCAAGCGTTACCGTCTCCGTTAGTAGCTCTTTCTAAAGCAGTCATGTTTACAGGATTCCCCTGTAAGTAGCTAGTACTTCCATTAAAGTTCAATGACTTATTATTAGTATAAGCGACTTGTGCTACGGTTACAGTTACTGTAAAATCTACAGTACCACCAATAGCGTTACCTGCCTTACAGTTTACTACAATAGTATCAGCAGCAGTTCCTAAGAATGCAGGAGCTGTACCACTAAGTATACCACTATCTTGATTCAATGTCATCCAACTAGGAGCATCTACTTCTGCAAATTGATTTACGATATTATCACTAGATACTATTTGAAAGTTTAATACATTACCCTCTGTCACTGTAGCTGTTTGATTTGCCACTGTAGGTACAAAGTTAACATCAGGCTGTGAGCCTCCGTTAATAGATTGCTTAGATATTACAGGGATAGAATAATATGCTCTATTACCTCTCACGCCAAAGTATAAATTTACTGAACTACCTATTGCAGGGTCTGCCTTAGCAGTTGCTACCTTCTCATTATTATCTTCACTATATATTGTAAGTTTACCATCATCATTAAATCTCATTGAGAACATTCCCTGTATTGTGCTAGCTCCACCTTTTCTGTACCCTACTACACCTGCGCCATTATCAAAGTAATATGTAGCATTAGTGTTTACATTCCAATCAGATACTCCATTGAATTCAAAGTCTAAAGCTTCATTTGTTGCGTAAGAAAATTGATTATCTAGTTGTTCCTCTGCAGTAACTACTCCACTTGCTGCTGCTGTATAGTTAGTTCCAAAGTAATCACCTTGACCTACCTCATCTAACATAAACATAAGTTTCTCACCCTTTTCTATAGAGATAGCACTCTTAATTACTGTATGGTCCAATATTCCGTTTATAATACCTGCTTCAGTGTTAGCGAAGTCGTGAACTATATCCCATATATAATCTACGTTGTTTATAATTCCATTAGGTAAAACACCATTCGCCCAAGTATACATTTGCATATTGAAAGATGATACAGATAAAGCTATTGTAGTCTTAGCTACAGCTACTTCGTTAGTTCCACTATAATCTATTAACGTTAAATGTCCGTCATTACCAAATCTAATACCCATAGCGTCTCCATTAGATACTACATACTTAGAACCTGAATTAGTAGTAAGTAATGTACTGTTAGAGCCTGCTGTAAATCCACCTGCATAAGTAAAGTTAGTACCCCAATTAGATGCTGTGTTTGCTCCACCATTATAAGCTATAGGAGATTCAGCTCCATCCCATATACCTAATATCAAGTTAGATCCTCCGTTACTTTGAAAGTTCCATTTAAACTCTGAACCTTGCTCTAAAGCTTGACCAAAGTAAAAAGGTAATTGTTGGTTAATTGTAGAGTCGTTAGTTGATGTTTCTACAGGTTCATTGGAGTTAGTTCCATAAGAAATAAACCATCCTGAACTCGTAGCTAACCCACTTGAACCATTAATCATATTAGAAGCATCAATAGTAACTGTAGAAGCATCATCTAGTACAAGCACTAAATCAGTGCCTATAACTGAACCGCTTACTACAGGGTTACCTGAACTACCTGAACCACCTAGTGTTGAAGCGTCAACAGTAACGGTAGAGCCGTCACTCATAGTTAATACTATGTCAGTACCACTAACTACACCACTTGAAACTGTAGTGTCTTCATCAAGAGATAGCCCTGTAACATCTACAGTAACCGTACTAGCATCTGCCATCGTAAGTGTTAAGTCTGAACCACTTAATGAACCACTAGATACGAAGTTATTTTCATCTACACCTAAAGTAGTTACATCTACTGTGTAAGATACACCGTCATTAAGTCCTAGTGTTAAGTTATTACCGCTCAATGTAAAAGAATTAACAAATGTATCATCTGAAGCGAAACCTGCTGTATTAGTAAATATAGCATTTAATTGTACTACTGCTTGATTAAGTACTGAGTTTACAAATGATCCATTTATACTCACTGCATTAACAGGTAAGCTTTCAACTATAACCTTAGCACCTCCTTTAATCTTTATCTGTATCTCTGTGCCATTTGCAATAGCCTCTAGTGTGTTTACTGCATGAGGAACTAGTAAACTATCAGCTCCTAAAGATAAGTCTCTTAAAAGTATTGTAGAGCCTGTGGAATCTAATCCGAAGTCCATTACCTTATACTTTAAATATGGAGAAATAAGCTCTAAGTCTTTATCTTCGAATAACCTGTTATGTACAATAGCCTGATACCTACCTGTTCCATCGTCACCTGCTCTAACTTGTAGCACTCCGTAGTCAATGTCATTAGTTCTGTCTACTTTACGTATCTCAGCAAAGATAGTAGTACCTGCGTGAATCTCTACAGGGTGATCAAAGAACCACTCTATTAAGTCTCCTGCAAATCTCTTCTCCGTAGTGCCTAGTATCTGCTTATATACTTGTATGTCATTAATAGATAATTTATATTCTAAAGACACTCCTACCTCTACATTCTCTGCTAGTGTTGTAGTAATACCTAATCCTGCTATATTTACAGCAAAATAGTTAGGACCTGTATAGCCTATAGAAGTTAAAGCGTCAGGGCTTCCACCTAAAGGTAAAGAGAACATATCTGTATATACTCTACCGCTAGGAGGAATAAAACCATCAGCTCCTTGATTAGCTACTAAGCTTTGATCTTTTAGTCCACCCCACATAGGGTAAAAGTTTGTATCATTACCTAAGTTAGTAAAGAATATGTTTTCAGCTCCTGAAGACATCTTATGTTGCTCGCCTAAGAATAGTGAGTTAAGAGTAGTCTCTATAGCTCTGTCACCTATTAATTGGTCCTGTTCAGGGTCATATTCAAAGTGACTTAGTGTTTCTATTTCTTTATCTGTAATGGTTCTACCAGATACGTAATCTGTAGAATCGTTTTGACTATCCCTACTTGAGTCTATGCTATTTAGTATGCTGTTTGACTCTATATCGTTAAATGGATGCTGACTATCGTCAGACGTACCTCCTGTGTTTCTAATTATAGGCATTTTGTTATTGTTTTAGGATTAAGTTCTTAATTATATCTATTGCTTTCTGAGCAGCTAGCTCTTCAGTGTCTTCTTCTTTATTTGATTTATCTAACTTATCTGTGAAGAACCCCTCTATACTAAAGCCTTTTACACGATTAGTCTTAACAAACTCTTCCCATATCTCATCATTGTTTACTTTAACGGATACCATCCAAGTTCCTAAAGGCATATTTAAGCCATACTTTCTAGATTTGTCTTGTACTTCGTCTTCTACAATCCAAGACTCCACTACAGATAATCCACCAATCTCTACTTCATGTTCAAGTGTAGCGTTATTCTGCTTACCCCTCGATAGAAAAAGCTGAGATGCTTTTCTTACTGTCTCACTAGAGAATTTAATAAAGTATTCTCCTTCAGAGTTTCTTCTGTATATCTCTTTGTTAGGTATAAGAGCAGCACCCATAAGGATTCTACGCTCTTGATTAACCTCAGTCAATTTAACTTCTGCTGCCTTTAAAGCAATGAAGTCTTCCTCTATAGCTGGGTTCTCAACGATTGAGATAGCTTCTATGCCACCAAAATCGCTTTCCTCATCTATAAATAATTCGTATGTCTCTAAGTTTTCCATAGTATTATAACGTGTTTATTTTTTGTTATATTTAATCTCCTAAAGATGCTGTAGTTTTAATTACATTATCTAATTGTTGCTGTGATGTCATTTGAGATGAAACTACATAAGCCTGAACAGGCTCGTTGAATTTAGAACCAACTCCTTGTGCTAATTGATTAACTCCAGTGGATCCAACTAAGTTAAAGTCAAACTCTCTTGAAGGTGCACCTGCGCCACCTCTAGGAGCAGCGCCACCACCTCCTCCGCCTCCACTAGAACCTCCCATAGAGGATTGCCCTATAGCAGATGCAGCAATAGCGGCAATAGATATACCAGCTCCAATCTTATTCTTAGTTACTCTGGTTGCACCTGTAGCTTGTATTCCAGCAGCAGAAGCAAAAGAAGCTTTACCAGCAGCTATTAAACCAGCACCCATAGGATTACCTCCAGCTAACATAACAGCACCTTTAGATGCAGCAGCCATACCAGTTGCAGTAGCCTCCTGAGACGCTGCGTTAGTTGCAGCCATTATACTTGCGTTGGCAGATTGAGTATTCACTACTACATTTGCAATAGCAGCACCCTTCTCTAGTACTAATGCAGCCATAGCCATTGCTTTATTTTCTTGAGCAAAACCCTTCATTATACTGCCGACTCCAGATACCCAAGAGATGTATTCTAAGTTTATGTTTTTCTTAGCATCTATCTTATCTCTTTCTATTTGTAGTTCAAATTGCATTTGCTCCATTAACCAGCTATTTCTATCAGCTTGTATTAGTTGCTCAATTTCTAGTAGTTCGTAACCTTGTCTGTCTAATCTTATTTTCTTCTGTTCTAAGTCAGCCTCAAAGTTTTCTTGTTCAGCCTCTCTACGTGCTAATGCAGCTTCCTGTTGTCTTTCTATATCTTCAGCACCTACTAATGATTGAGGTTTGTTTAACATACCAGCTCCAGTTCCGTCAGTAAATGCAGCCATCATAGCTTCATTGTCAGAAGCCATTTGTAGTCTATTGTTTATCATGTCAGCGTTAAACTTACGCATAAGCTCTAATTGAAATACTTGCCTTTGTGTTGTATGAAGTATAGTTAAAGCAGTTACACCTTCTTGATACTCTGTTTCCGCTTGCATTTCAGAATCCCTAAATACACTTTTAGCATCAGCAATCTGAGCATCTGTTCTCTTACCTTTAAGGTAATCCTCTAGTCTTAATTTTTGCTTCTCTATAAAGCTAGTTTTTCTCCTTAGTAAATCTTGATTAGCGTACTTCTGTTTAATATTTAACTGCTCTCTTTCATTCTCTTCAGCCATTAAAGCTTGCTTTCTATTGGTATCTAATATGAATTTTTCTAAATCTAATAGCTGTTGTTTAAATATTGCGTTAGATGCACCTCTTCCTCCACCTCTTTTTCTATCGTTAAATATATCCTTTACATCTGGTATTTTATCTACAAGCTTATCTATAGTTAACCTTATTTCAGCTTGATCTTCAAGAGCTTCATTGAGTTCAGTTGTAGTGGATACTAAGGCTCTTTCACTAGCTCTAAGTTTATCATAACTCCTTTGTTGGTCATCAGCAGCACTAACACTTTTAGCGGTTGTCTGACTGTTTATACTAGCTCTCTTGTTCTCAACCTCAAGCCTTTTAATATCTATCTCTAACTGAATTTCGTCAGATTTTATTTGAAGCAGTGCTAGTTTAGCGAACTCATCCTCAATTAACTTCTGTATAGCTTGAGCCTTAGCTAAGTCTTCTAGGGCTTGTATTTTCCTGTCTATAGCCTCTACACTTTCATCTGTTATCTTACCATTCTCACCTATAACTATGTTTAAATCCTTATATTCAGAGTTTGCACGATTAACAGCTCTCTCAGTCTCTTTAAGACTCATTGTGTTAAGTTCGTTAGCTCTAGCGAGTATCTTTAAGTTTGACGCTGCCTTAGCTGCCGAATCGCTTATACTGTTAGTAGATTTCTCTGCTTTCTTAGTTGAACCAGCAAATGCATCCATTAAAGCAATAGCTGTTTGCACGGCTAACAATATACCTAAAGGACCTCTTAATACGGTCCACATACCTTTTAAAGCACCAACGAATCCCCCAGCGTTACGAGCTGATAAAGCGAACATAGAAGCTAACTGAGACAAGTTGTTTGCCACACCCCTAATACCGTAAGGTGCATCAGATATAGCTCTACCAAGTTCTAATACAGAAGCTGTTGCGGTACCAGAAGCAGCAGTAGTACCGCTAATAGCAGTACCTAACTTTTGATATGAAGCGGCTGTAGCTTGTATTTGACCACCAGAAGTCATTTTACTAACTGTAGTGTTAAGTTGCTTAGCAGCTTGTTCAGCTTGTTTAGCTGTAAGGGTAATTTTCTCAAATCCCTTCTCCATAGTCTTTAAGCTGATTTGACCAGTCTTAGAGTCTACTTGAATCTTAATTTTTACTGTTTGCTCTGCCATTATCTTCTTTTAGTTACATTCTTAAATTCACTCCAGTTCTGTGGAGTCTTATACTTTCCTTTTGCTATGTTAATATCCTCATCTCCGACATTAAATTCATCGGAGTTGAGTATATCTATTAATTGTTTTAATCCTTCCATATTAAACAGTTATTTCTATTATATTACTATCTTCTGACTCTAGAAATGTAGTATTGTCATAGTACTTAGCTTTCCTAGCTGTTATGTCGTAAATGCCAGCTCCTAGCTCGGAATCTGCTAAAAACGCTCTACCATCATTGAAGTCCATTTGATAAACACCCTCTACATATAACTTATATACGGCATCATTGTTTGGCGTTGGGTCATATACTCTAAATAAATTACCATTAGAGAACGATCCACCTAATATTAATTCAGGTTCATTCAAGTTTATATTAGAGTAAGCGATGTCATTCATTAACTCCATCTTAGACTCACCAGTTGTTATATTAAGCTTTAATGAGTTTATTCTGTACTTTCTTCCTTTGATTATAACGACATCCTCTAGTTTCAATTTCATTACAATTCTCACAGGTAGATAGGCGGATATATCTATAAGTCTAGATTGTTTGTCGTATATACCTAGTAAGTAGTTTTTATGGTAGTTTTGAAATAATGAGTTCTCATTAGTTCCAGCTCCCTCCCATACATACCATTCATCAAACTCACTACCAAAGTTAAGTGATTGTAAGTTGCCTCTTAACGAATTAGAAGGTCTAAAGTACCTTGTTATATTAGTGTGAGATGATGTGACTAAATCACCATTTCTATCATATACACTACCATCAAAGTCTATCTTAGCGTCAGCCCCAGATGAATCTGTAGTTCCGTATATATCTTCAATTATTGGGTAGAATAATAAAGGCTTACCTAATACAGGGTTTTCGTCTTTACTAGCCATCCATCCCCATTGAATATCCATTACAGTAGTTTCATCTGATTGGTCTGTCATTCTCTCATACATAACTTTTTCAAAGTTAGCCTTGACATTGTATTTACCTCCATCAAACGCTATAGGTGCATTTAAGTCTCTACTTAAGTTATTCATTAGTTCTGATCCGAATGTGTCTGCTGTTCTTTCATTTTGCTTTATAGCAGCTAGAGTTTTGTGTGGTGCAAACTCATATTCTACAGATGAAAATATATTATTTCTTTTAACTATTAAATCACTTGTATCAACGAATTCAGTTATATCAACCTCACTACCACCTAGATAAAACGCATCTAATGGTCTTACTCTTATTTGACCAGAGTACCTAGATACTTCTGTTTTAGGAACTAAGTAAGCTGTAAGATTAAACATCTTAAATATAGATGTTAAAAAATCCAATACCTTCATGTTAGGTAATTGAGCTTGTATACCAACTCCACTTCCAGATAGTGTTTGTGCATTTTCACCATCATACTCATATAGAGTAGGGTCTGTGTATATTACAGGCGTCCAAGGGTTTGTTATATCTGGATTAACTACCTGAGCTGTATTAGCTTTTACTTTAGTTAAAAAGAAGTTCTTTATACTGTATTCAGATATACCAGATTGAGTTGTAATCTTAATTCTAGGCTTAACGTACATGTAGTTTGCGTATGAGTTAGCTCCAGAGCCTTGAGTACCAACATTGAATACATGAGATACAGAAGTGTCTCCTCCACCTATGAAATAGTAATTATTAGAGCTGTTTGAACCAGAGCTAAAATCTATTATCTCAACAATATACTCTCCAGCACCAACAACATCTACGTCAAAATCTATTTGATAAGAGTAAGATACAGGGTTAGAGTAACCTCCTTGAAGGTTTCTACCTGTGTCAACTATACTTAAGTAATCTAAATCCCATCCGTTAGTGTCTTGATTAGAGCTTGCTCCGCTTTCACCTCTCCACTCGTATTGGTCTGAAACTATAGCAGTTCCGTTATCAGGCATTATAGCTAATTCACTTAATGTAAATGAATCTGAGGATGACTCTAGTTGTTTACTAATACCACCTCTTTCTCTATGCATAAACAAGCATAATTCACTGTATGCAGTGTTGTTTTCATTAAAGAAGTCATCGCTAAATACTATACCGTATTTTTGCTCTATAGCCTTTATTACGTGCTTTATTTTAACAGCTAACTTTAAATCCTTATAATAAATACCTTTTTTTGTCTGAGTAGAACCCCATTTTACGTTACGACTATCAACTCTATCTTTTACCTGAGGTAAATCTGCTGAGTCATAAAAATAATGTGAGTCACAGCTAATGAATGGTATAAATACGTCTGGAGTCTTCTCAGTGTAGTCTGGAGCAGCACTTAAATCATAGTTATCATCAAACTCAAGTCCGTTTTCAACTAGTTGTTGAACAGAAGTAGCTGAGTATTCTAAGTTTAAGGCGTCTAGAATCGTGTTTTCTAAGTCAGGTAGTATATCATCACCAATTAAATCTTTAAGTGTAACTGTGCTACCGTAAAACACTATAGAGTAGCTGTAAGGTACCCCATTCCTAATTGAAGATGATGTTAAACTAATTCTACCATGCTTATAGTCAGCTCCACCAATTCTTATTACTGCTTCATGTTTTAATCTGTGGTCGTAACCACTTATAACATCTGCATTATAGAAGTGAGAGAATAATTCGTTGTTTTTAGGTGATGCTGGAACTGTAAACTGTTGAGAGTATTCGGTAAAAACCTTGCCTATATCTCTAGCGTCTTTTATTTTATCCACTATATTTATATCCTCAAAGTCAAATAGGTCTAAACTAACTTGAGTTGTGTATGTAGTTGCGTCAACTCTTTCAAATAAGTCTAATTGATCTATAGATAGTTCATAAGAAGTGTTAGATGCACCTCTTGTTACCGTACTCCCTTCTGTTTTTATATAGCTTGTTAGATAGCTTCCTGCTTCCATTTGAGCACCCCAAACAGAAACGTCTGCGTAACTTGAGTTATTTCCAGCCCTTAAAGATAATTGCAACCTATCATTTGTACTTTCGCTATATTCAAATCTTTGCCATTCTGGCGTTACTGTTACATTATTATTAAAACCTACTTCGTCTATGCTTATCAAATAATTTTGAGATGTATTTGATTTCATATAAACGCTCGAAATTCCTTGACCTGCATTAGAAACAATTTGCCTTATTACACTGTAATCGCTACTTCCTATTCCTATACCTTGATTAAAAACGATCCTATCCGCATTTTGTTCACCGATTGGAGATAAACTATAATTTGCAGTAACAATGGGGTTTATTCCTGTTCCTGCTGATATCTTACTCCAAGCTGCATTTGTTAAATCTTCACTATATAGTAAATTATTTGTTCTTTGAGGTTCTGATGTAGAATTTATGAATATTCCACCTGTATTTGCATTAGTAGTAAAAGGTATTGATAGGTTATTAGTTCCCTCTGTTAATGTATGAATTACATTTAAACCACCTGTTCCGTCACTTGTATCAGATATTCTTATAGTATTACCTGATTGACTAACGTATTCAGAAGAAGCTACTGTTGAGCTTGTGTTTTTAACATAAGGGTTTAATGTATTTCCATCCTCTAATTGAACACCCCATAAATAAAACTCAGAACTACCAGCGGCGGTTCTAATGTTGAATGAAGTTGTACCAGTTGAACCTACAAGCCTCCATACAGCAGAAGCTCTATACCATCCGTCTCCAACGCTTTCTATTTTAGAACTAGAATAGTAACCAGTTACACTTAGAGCTGTTCCAGTATATATATTAAATTCAGCAGTTGAACCGCCCATGTAAAAGGAAACTACAGATCTACTTACGTATTTAAAGTATGCTGAATGTGTTTGGTACTCTGAGTTTACAAAATTAGTATTTTGATTAAGTGAAGGTATAGAAATTGCTGCTGTAGCCTTTATTTTAGAAGCAGAAGCAGTTCCATCTGGAGCTATATGATTCTCTCCATTTACTGAGAATAACGAACGAACCCACTCTGAACCAGAGAAAACTTCGCTTTTATAAGCTTTATTAGTAACTAGCTTATCCTGAATATATTTTTGGTTAACACGTTCGGAAGCAGTTCCTGTTGAGCTTGCATTTCTAACGTAAGGACTTAATGTATTTCCATCCTCTAATTGAAAACCCCACGCCCAAATAGCTGTACCGATAGTTAAGTCTCCAAAGCCAAAGTTAGCACCTCCACTAGTAGTAGGTGTGTGCATTGAAGATATTCTATACCATCCGTTACCGACTTTTTCTATGCTAGAAAGACTAATTGTTTGATGCTCAGAAACAACGGTGCCAGTATCTAGATTAAATTTAGCTCTACCTCCACCAGCAAATCCCCTTAAAGAAACTGTTGATGAAGTGTCTTTCTTAACGTAAACAGATATATATATTGGTTCACCTGCAACTTGATTGTGTAAATCGTATGTGTAGTTAGATGCGTTAGAGCATAACATTCTATCTGCTGTGGTTGTTCCGTCTGGAGCTACTGAGTTATTAGCTGTTACTGTAGTGTTGTACTTAGTCCATGTGGTTTGATCGAATTGCTCGCTGTTATAAGCTCTATTAGCAACCAGTTTCTCCTGACCATATTCTAAATTAGCAACCTTTAATGTGTACTTCTTTGATGGTTGCATATTAAGTGAGTCTTGACTCATAGAAAATTTAGAGCCAGAAATAGATGTAAGGTGAGCTTTACCGTCATCTATAGCTGCATGATATTCAAAGTCAAATACAGACTCATCTTCAGTGTCTAATACGTTATCTGACAAAAGGTTAACATCACTTATTGAAGCTGGAATTTCTGTGTCTTTATTTACGAATAATTGAACGTCTCTACGCATTTAGTTGATTGAATTTATAGTATCAAAAGCAAAATCACATTTTACTGTATACTCTATTAGTTTTTCATTTATACTTGTCTTGAAATCTATACTACTGTCTGATATATTAACAGGTAAAACCTCACTATCTCTCTGTAGCCAAACATCCTGAGATAGCATTAACTGCTTAAATATCTCATTGTGACTCTCTGGATAGAATCCAGAACTTAGAGTTATAGATTGTTTACCAGATTTATATAAGTTTTTATACTGGTGATCCGCAGAACTGTAATTTCCAAATTCATTAAGTGTATTCCTTCTGAAAGAATCTTGCTCAGTCTTCATTGATTCTGTTGAATTCTTAAAGAACCATAGAGATTGCAATGCTCCAAACTTATTAGTAAAAGTAAGCTTCATGGGATTGTACTTACACTCTTTTATATAACTAACTTTTACTGTTTCTATTGAGCCGTCTATATTCTCTAGGTATATTTTGTCAGGTCCAGTTATACTGTGTTGATTAACAAACTCTTCTGCTGCTGAGTTGTAAAAGTATTCCTGACTTCCAAAGCCTCCGTCTCTTACTAAGTCCTTTAAGTTTATGCCTATATATCCAAATTTTCTAGTAATTATTGCGGCTGTAGAAAAAGTAATGTCATTGTTTATGCTATGTACACTTATAACTTCACCATCCTTCTCTTCTACAACCCTTACTGTTTCTGTAGCTGAGATTGCATAAGAAGAAGTACCTCCGTCTAAAGCTATTATGTGACTATTGCTTTGAGCTAAAGAGCCTTCGTTTTGAGGGTTAACTCCATCTTCAAAGTAACCATAACCATTGTAAGCTATTCCGAAATCTGGATCTAATGAATACAACTCACCTGACTTTGAGTAAAAAGGAAATATATCTATAAAAGGGTTCCAGTTAGCTTCAGTTCCACTTTTTGCTAATGATTCAGTAAAGAAAGACTTAGCAAATTCAGATATATTAAATAGTATTTCGGTTTGGTCTGATACACTAGCTACAGATCTTATCACATATGTAGGAGTAGATGGTCTATCCGTATACCTAGCTCCTTGATATGCGTATATATGTAACTCAGCACTGTCTATTGCATCTCCGTAAACTAGAGGTCTTACTTCGTAGAAATGCGGACTTCTAGCCATTATTTTCTTATCATAGTCGTATGTATTGTTATCTATGTCAGTTGATGTAGCTGTTACGCTTAAGGTACCTACTGATGAAATAAAAGCACTTGTTACATTTACATCTGCAAAAGTAACACTTACTGTAGATGTACTCACGCTTATAACTAAAGGTCCTAGCGATTTACTATTTGCGTTAGAAACCCTTAAAGCTTCAGCATAAGCTTCAGCAGCTTCAGTTCCAGTTGTACCTCCGTAGAATGTATTTGAGTCAGAAGATCCTTCTACAGCCGCAATAAGAGTAATTTCGTTTCCACTACCGTTTATAGTCAAACCGTTTCCAGCCGCTACTGATGCATTAAAACTAATTTGTAATTTTTTCATTTTATTTCTTTTTTATATCTTTATTAACGTCTTCGACTAATAATTCTAAAGTAGACTTAAGAGCATTTGTTATTTCACTATCTATATTATCTTCAATACCTCTAAACGACCTAGCTATAACTTTACTACCTTCAAATCCTTTTCTATTTATACTTCTAGCTATAGCGAATGCTGCTTTTTTGTATTTTAATTCTGTTAAACCTCCAGAACCTCTAGGTCTCATACCTTTATGCTTCATCCACTTTGATATACGAGACACCATAACTTGAGATGGTCCTTTAGTGCTAGCTTTCTTTCCTTCAGATACTGTAAGTAAATATCTATTAGCTGTAATCTCTACACCGTCCGATACTACCTTACTATTGATTGACCTAGCTAACTCCTTAGATGCTACATTACCGTCTCGTGAGAGGCGGTTTTTCAGCTCAGAAACGTAATGTTCTCCAATCTTTTTCAGAGCTGCTTCTATTTTCTTAAAGAAATCCATTAGCAGTCTTCTGATGTAGCTCCATCGTTAAGCTTTTTGATAGTAATATTGCATTCCCATCCAGCTATCTCGTTTTCAAACCTATCTTTAAATGGTGTAGCGGAGACGGACTCGCTTACTCTTGCAAAGCTATTGTCTACCAAGTCGAGTCTCCTAAGTCCATTAGTTAACTCTGTAAGCACCCTTAATTGTGTATTAAGTATATCTTGTGTGTTATCATTACCATAGAAGTCTTCAACACCTAAGTCTTCGTCTATATGGTCTACTATATCAGCAGCTACAACCACTATCTTATAGTCTATTGTGCGCTCTTCTATAACAGCTTCCTCTACCATTAAGTGTAGTAGTGGGAATGTATCATCTTTACTTAGGTTTACATCTGATAATTCACCAAAGGTAATCTTATTAGTGAAATCATTCCCTTCGGTCAGTGTTTTAAGTGTGTCTATTAATTGATAAAAGTTCATATTATTTTCTTTTCATTGATTGCTTCATTAATGTATTCTCTACTCTATTCTTATCTTTCTCGTATTCTAGCATCATTAAGCACTTGTGAAGAGAGGTTTCTGTAACTTCATCAATCCTTCCAACATTTCCCTGTGCAAGCGTATGTATGCTTTGAAACCATCCCCATTTTCTTCCGAAGTTCCCTTGTATAGAGGATTGGTCATCTCCCCCTTCAGAATGTCCTCCTCCAAAGAGTCCAGAGTATACTTCTGTAATTTGATTCCTAAACGGTAAAAAAAAACCGTCGCCCCTAAAGCAACCGAAAGTGGCATATCTTTCATGACCTGTGAGTATTTATCAGATCCTTCGTACTTATCTATTAAGTAGTACTCTTTTTTACTATGATATACTGGTCTAAACAATACAGCCATTGCTTTGTGCATTTGTTGCCAGTCACCTAAGTAACTCTCTAAGTCAATGTACTCACCAAAAGATATATCGTCTAGCTTAGGTATAAACCCAAACTCTACAGTGTTCTCATCTCCTACAGAATTCAAACCAGTCATCTTAAACTTTCTCTCTAAAGGAGTCTCTGATTCAAATAGACCAGTAACCTGTGCAATAGTACTCTCAAAAGCATGTAAAGGAATAGATGTAGCAAACTCTGGACTAAGACCACAGAAGATCTGTAGTATCTTGATGTTTAAGTAAGTCTCATCTTCCTTGTCCCACTTGTCTAAGACCTTTAAGTAGTCTTGATACTGCCCTAGTGTAATACCTGACAGGCTAAGTGGTATATTTAAATCAAATTCTTTCATGTTATTATAACGTATCTGCCATTTAATCATTCACTCTGCCACAGTGTCAGTAATAGCATGACATCATGTCAGTATATACATGCCAAATTGTCAGTTAATTTAGTGTGTTTTAAGCGAATAGAATGTAGACGTATCCGTTATAAGAGTATCTATAACCTAATACATAGTAGATAAGTTTAAAGTATTGTTGACATTAGGCACTGTCATCTAATAACCCTAGAGTTTCCCTTCTAGGTTTGATACATAAACACGTTAGAGTGCTGTTCTCGTAAGAGATTAAAGTGTGGGTACGCAGAAGGCTTTCCTCGATATTGTCATATGAATATCCGTTTGAATGAGTTTACCTGAATATCTAATAAGAGAAGATTCTCACTAAAGGTATAGTAATATACTTTATTAGGAGAAGTGTATTTAAACCAATCCTACATTTATATAAACCTTCAAACCTAAATTTATATAATTTCTAAAATTAGATGATCGATTAAATACAAAAAGATATTTGAGTACCCCACCATATTAAACATACCCCACCATGTTAAACAAGAAATGGTTGAAATCATTACATCGACCTACACCACCCACCAATCATTCATTTTACGTCAATCACACCTTTTCACACTCCACCACACAATAATACATATACTATCTTATGTACTTACTCTATTATATATATAATCTATATCATATACTAATGAACACCTATATATGTAGGCTTAAACACTGTAATGTATATACTCTGAGTTGAGAAAATGGTTATAAGTAAAGAGATATTTGGGTAAGTAAAATAAAGGTTT